>Ga0209755_10004599_pt1 | contig 16238 bp, 10 predicted proteins | sample TergutCo191P1_FD_187301 | JGI IMG/M metagenome (GOLD analysis project Ga0209755, IMG submission 187301) | Cornitermes sp. P1 segment gut microbial communities from Petit-Saut dam, French Guiana - Co191P1 (SPAdes) (version 2) | ecosystem: Host-associated > Arthropoda: Insects > Digestive system... | reverse complement strand
CGTATATAATATTTTTCAATCTTGGAGCGATGTGATCTTCCATGCTTGGCAATAATTGGTGTGCGTAAACATAAGTCAGTTCAGCTACCGGGTCTATCGCAAAGTAAGTGCCTAAATACCCTGCCCAACCGTATTCACCTATGTTGGCATTCATTCCGCTCATTGCTTTGTCAACATGGGTGCGCACACCCAAACCGTAGCCATAACCGGGTGAAAGTTGACTATAGTTGATCATGCGAGTTTCGCATAAGTGATTGGTGTACATCAGCTCAATGGTGGCTTTGCTTAGAAGCTTGTATCCGTTGGCTGTTGTTCCGTGGTTGCATAGTGCGTTGGCGAACTTCGCATAATCATCCACGCCGGAAACCAAACCACCGCCACAGTTTTCGAAGCTCCAATCAGCATGGTCGCCTTTGGTATGAGTGTGGGTTTCGGTGTTATATTTGTACACATTCGCAAGCCGTGCGGCATTGTCGGCGGAAATATATTGGTGGAAAAATGTGTCATTCATGCCCAGCGGCGTGAATATTTCATTGCGGAAATATTCACTGACGTTTTTGTCGGTAATGCGCTCAATTAATGCTCCCAATATATCGTGGCTGTATCCGTACATCCAGCACGTACCGGGTTCAAAGTGCAGTGTTTCCTTGGATATGGCGGCGGCGAATTTCATTAAATCAGTACAACCGGATAAATCCGCTTCAATTTCATAGGAAAATCCCGCAGACATGGTGAATAAATCCACCACACGGATAGGCCGCTTACAGGGCACAACTTCGCCTGCTTCATTCCTGCATACCATTTCACGAAATTCAGGCATATAATGGCCTATCGGATCTGTCAACAGAAAGCATCCTTTTTCAAGCAACCGCAATGCCGCAACGCAAGTTATCACTTTTGTCATAGACCATATGGCAAACAGCGTGTTTTTCGTAATGGGTTCTTGTGCTTCGATATCAGCGTGTCCAATTTGATGGCGGTACACCTCACGTCCCTTAAGGTACACACCCAAGTCAGCCCCCGCAACGCCTATGCTTTTCAACGATTCCATAAAATCCGTTATGCGCTTGAAATCCATGTATAACCCTCCAATTTTCATATTATTTATATCATCTGTACTACTCCCACTCCACAGTAGCAGGGGGTTTCGACGTTATGTCGTACACCACGCGGCTTACTGATGGGATTTCGTTTGTTATTCTTGCGGATAATTTGAGCAAAACATCATAGGGCAGCTCTGCGCATTTGCAGGTCATGAAGTCGCTTGTTATTACGGCGCGGATGGCAACTACCGGGTCGTATGTTCTGTAATCGCCCTTTACGCCTACGGAATATGTATCTGTTAGGACTGTGAAGTATTGGTTTATTCCCATGTCGTCCAGCTCCTCGCGCAAAATCGCATCGCTTTCACGCAGCACATTTAGCTTGTTTTCCGTTATTTCTCCCATTATGCGGATTGCAAGCCCCGGACCGGGGAACGGCTGGCGGTTAATGAACTTATCAGGCAAGCCCAAAATTTCACCAAGCTTTCGCACCTCATCTTTGAAAAGTCCCGCCAATGGCTCTATAAGCTCATCAAACGAAATATTCTCGGGCAGACCACCGACGTTATGGTGGCTTTTTATCGTTGCCCCGTGCGCATCGCCCGATTCCACAATATCAGGGTAAATAGTGCCCTGTGCCAGAAACGTGATTTCACCCAGTTTCGCCGCTTCTTCTTCAAACACGCGGATAAACTCCTCGCCTATGAGCTTTCGCTTTGCTTCGGGGTCTGTTACACCTTTAATTTTTTTCAGAAACCTGTCCTTTGCATTTATGCGAATCAGGTGCAAGTTTTGGTTAGAAAATGCCTGCTCAATCTCATCGCCCTCATTTTTACGCATGAAGCCGTGGTCTACGAAAATGCACTTTAGCTGCCCCGGCAAGGCTTTGGTGAGAAGTGCGGCGCAAACGGAAGAATCAACGCCGCCCGAGAGAGCGAGCAAAACATCTTTGCTTCCGACCTTTGCCCTAATGTCATTTATTTGTCCGTTCAGATAATCGTCTAATTTATAATCGCCCGTTGCATTGCAAATATCGTATAAAAATGCTCTTATATGCTCGATGCCGTCATCTGTGAGTTCTGTTTCAGGATGAAATTGCACGCCGTACAGTTTTTTTTCTGCATCTTTGCAAGCGGCAATGCAATTGTCGGTTCTCGCCGTTGTTATGAAACCGGGCGGCAATTTTGCGACAATATCTGTGTGGCTCATAAGAGCGTAAAACGGTTTATGAGCAGGCTCCGACGGAGTTACCAGAACACGCCCATATTCACCGCGCTCTCCGCGCAGCACCTCACCTCCCAGCAGGTGGCACATCATTTGCATCCCGTAACAAATACCTAAAACGGGTATTCCGAGCGTGAAAATCTCAGGGTCACATTTTGGTGAATCGGGTAAATATGCACTATTTGGACCGCCTGTCAAGATAATCCCGATAGGCGAAAGCCGCTTTATTTCCTCAACTGAAATATTTCCGCTACGGATTTCCGAATACACCGAAAGACCTCTGGCCGAACGGGCAATCAATTCTTTATACTGACCGCCAAAATCAAGTACCAATATCAATTCTCTCAAACTATTCACCATGCTTTCTTTGTTTAACTACAACTTTGACTGCTTTTGTAACAAAAACGCTCCAGCCGCGTTTAATTTAGCGAAAAATTCTTTTACTAATCAACCAAAACAAGCCTTGGTTCCAATGTGATTGTTCGAGGCGAAGGCGGAGTTTTGGCTGTTACGTGTTTGTCAATGATTTCGATTGCGGAGGCGGCAATCTCTTCAATGGGCATTTCAACGCTGCTGATTGGAGTTGCTAAAAAGGGAGCGAGGAGATTGTCGTAACCGATAATCTCTGCTTTATCTGTGGCTGCTTGAAGGACAGGTTGTGCGCCTGATGCGAGCAAATCGTTCCACGCAACCACACCGCTGATTAACGGGTCTTGCGCCAAAGCTTTACGCATTGCGTTGGCGGCAGACAGAGGATTGACATGATCGCAGGCTGTGATGGTGTATGTGATGTCCAAGCAACCTGATTCTTCGATAGCTCGGCGAAATCCCTCTGTTTTCTTTGACTCTACACTTGTGATTCGGCTGTGTGTTATGTATGCCAGATGGCGATGTCCTTTTTCGATTAAATGCGTTGTGGCAGAATAAGTGCCGATTACACTATCGACCAATACCCGATTAAACCCGTAACACCCGTCGGCACGTTCTAAGAAAACAATGGGAATGCCGAGACTGTGGAGCAAAGTGCGTGTATCCTCGTTGAGCATTTCGGCAAGAAATGTAGCGACCAATAAGCCGCAAATATTTAGTTTTGATAGCTGTTCGGCGTGAAAAGCGAGTTTATCATTGTCTAAATATCCGGGAGCGCTTTGTATGCAATAGTAATCCATGCTTGCTGCTCGCAGCTGAAGTGCTGCGCTGAGTGCCGGAGTAAAAGGGTTGAGTGTTCCGAAAGAAGAAATAACTCCGATTGTATTTTTGCATTTGATTGTTTTTTTGTGGTCGGGATGAACGTAACCCAGCGCCGTCGCCACTTGGTGAATACGAGCTTGAACATCTTCTGCAACATATCCGCTGCTGTTCATGGTGCGTGATACAGTTGTAACGGAGACACCGGCTCTTTTTGCGATGTCAGACAAGCGTACTTTGTTCATCTCTGCTCCTCCTGTATGACGCTATTATAATATGGAATAGCGAAAGTGTCAAGGTTGGTTAGATGAGATATAATGCGAGCATATATGAAAATTTTCATATGCAAAGTGCACAAAACTGCGTTTTAAAAATTGGAGGAAAAGTCACTTGCAATTATGGAAATTCGCATTTATAATTATGGACAACATGATATTCGAACACTGATTATGAAAATCGAATGCAAAACTATGTGTGAAAATCAATGTGAAAATTGGAGTGAAAAATATGAAAAAAATGACAATTGGAGTAGTCGGCTGCGGAATGATTAGTGAAATATATTTAAAAAACATGACCTCAATTTTCGGGGACATACTTGATGTTGTTGCATGTGCAGATTTGAATCAGGAAGCTGCCACCAAACGAGCCGAACAATTTGGCTTGCGTGCGGAAACGGTGGAGAACTTGATTGCGGCATCCGACATTGAGCTGGTTTTGAATCTAACCATTCCGGCAGCACATTATGAAATCAACAAGCAAGCGTTGCTGAAAGGCAAGCATGTTTACTGCGAAAAACCGCTGGCAGAAAAGCTAAAGCAAGGGATGGAATTGATAGCGCTTGCAGAGGAGCGGAAACTTTCAATTGCAGCGGCTCCGGACACTTTTTTGGGTGCAGGCTTGCAAACTTGTCGTGACATTATTGATAGCGGCGAGATTGGTGATGTTGTGAATGCATTTGGATTTTTACTCTCTAAAGGACCGGAAACATTTCACCCCAATCCTGCGTTTTTCTATGAGCCCGGTGGTGGTCCACTCCTAGATATGGGACCTTACTACTTCACAGCACTTACTTCATTATTGGGACCGGCTGCGCGAGTGACCGGATTTTCCAAAAGTCAAACTGCTGTACGCAAAGTACAAAACCGGGACAGTCCAATCTACAATACAGATTTTAACTGTGTGGCAGACAGCTTTTCTGCGGCACTGGTGGAGTTTACAAGCGGCGTAATAGCAAATGTCACTACGAGTTGGGATATGCCCGTTCCATATTGGGAGTCAGGATTGCCGCTTATGACAATTTGCGGTACTAAAGGAACTTTAATACTGCCTGACCCTAATACATTTTGCGGAATCATGCCATCGTTGTTTGCACCTGAACTCGGAAAGTTCGTCAAGCTCCGGCAAGGTATGGACGAAGTAAAAGAAATACCTTTGAAAGCCGCCGGATTCATAGAAAACAGTCGTGGCTTGGGTGTGGCTGATATGGCGTTTGCCATACGTACCGGTGGCACGGCGAGTATTAGTGGAGCACAATCCTTGCATGTTCTGGAAATCATGCTTGGTGTGTTGGAAGCTTCAAAAACAAACAAGACCTATATGTTAAAAACCACGATGGAACGCCCGGTATCTTTGAATAACGCACTCATAAATTAAGTTGTCTTACTGCTTAAAGCGAGCAGAGGATATATAAAAAACTGGAGGATCATTAATATGAAAAAGTTACTTGCACTACTCTTTGCTTTGGTTATGAGCGTTGCCCTGCTCACCGCATGCGGTAATGGCGACACGACACCTGCTGCAACCCCGACACCTACTCCGGCAACTGCGGACGGAAACGGTGGCGATGCCCCGGAAACGCCGGAAACCCCGGAAGTGCCGGATGAACCTGACACAGTTCTTATCGGTCTGTCACAATCATTCACAGACGAATTCAACACCAATTTGCTTGCAGTATACCAAGCTCTTGTCGCTACCAAAGATGGGGTAGAGCTTGTTGCTACGAACGCAGGCGGCGCAACTGCGCAACAACTTATGGATGTAGAAAACCTGATTGCTCAAGGTGTAGATGTTATTATTTTACGCCCCGTTGAGGGTGATGCAGCCGGAACCGCAATAAGTGCAATAAGAAATGCAGGTATTTACCTAATAATTGACGAGGTTGCTGTTCCTGAAGGTAGCGACTTTGATGCACGCATAGTCGGCGAGCAACTCGACCATGGCAGAATGTTGGGCGAGTTTTTATCCGGTCTTATTGCAGCCGGGGAATTGGAAGAAGCGAATATAGGCTACATTGCCGGCAGTGCCTCGGCATTTGCACTCGGTCGTAAAAATGGATTTTTTGAAACTTTGCCATCTTCAAACTTTATTGCCGGGGGCGCAGAGGGCTTCGTTCTTGCAGAAGGTTGGGACGCAGGTCTGGCGCAAAACATCGTTGAGGGCTGGATTGCCAGCGGTTTGATTGAAGAAATGACTGTTATTGCTGCTATGAATGACGAACTTGCAAATGGAGCGATTGCAGCATTGGCAGGCAACTTCCCGGATATAATCATTCTCGGAGTGGACGGTTCTGAAATCGGTCAACACAACATAAGAAACGGAAATATGCGAGCAACAACTTTCCAAGATTTGCGCCTTTCATCTGCCGCAGCAATCCAAACAGCTGTAAGCTTAGTACGTGGGGAAGCGTTACAGTTTGATGATGCGCAGTACAGGCTCATTAATCCGCGTCATTTTGCAGTAATGACTGCTCAAAACATTGACGAATTGCTTGGGTAAAATACACTGCAAGAGAATGGGGCTCTTTCGTTACAGCCCCATTCTTTACTATAAAGGAGATATAGAGTATGAATGGGAAACCCATATTTCAAGTAGAAAACATCTCCAAGAGCTTTCCCGGTGTCCAAGCACTCAAAGGTGTGGGATTTAATTTGCGCGAGGGTGAGGTTCACGCTCTTATAGGTGAAAATGGGGCAGGAAAATCAACCTTGATGAAAATTATGCTGGGGATGCAACCGCCTTCCGGAGGTGCGATGATATTGCGCGGCAAGCCCTATGCACCGAAAGCTCCTGCTGAAGCATTGGCACATGGTATATCAATGATACATCAGGAAATAAGCCTTGCACCGCTCATGACTGTGGCAGAAAACATTTATATGGGAAATGAGCGGAAATTCGGAAAATTTTGGGATGGCGCACGAGCGAAAAAGAAAGCAGCTGCCGAGATATTGTCTAAGTTAGGATTAGATATTGATCCGGCTGAAGAAGTGTCACGCTTACCTATTTCAAAAATGCAATTAGTAGAAATCGCACGAGCAGTTTCCTGTGATTCAAACATTATAATCATGGATGAACCTACTTCGTCATTGACTGAAGTAGAGGTTGAAAAACTCTTTAAGATTATAGAGACGTTGAAATCAGAGGGGAAAAGCATCATCTATACTTCTCACAAACTGGACGAAGTTATTACTACTTGTGATACTGTGACAGTTTTGCGCGATGGGCAATTTATCGCCGAGCGTCCTGTGAGCGAAATTACGAAAGATGATTTGGTTAGTATGATGGTCGGACGTGAGATGGCTGATATGTTTCCAAAAACACATGCGGAAATCGGAGACGTGGTATTGGAAGTTAAAAATTTCAATTGCGCAAACAGTGGTGTGCAGGATGCTGATTTTTCCTTGCGGCGAGGTGAGATTTTGGGGTTTTGCGGTTTGGTTGGTGCAGGAAGGACAGAACTTGTGCAGGCAATTTTCGGTTTAGATAAAACCAGCCACGGGAAAGTATTTATGGATGGAAAAGAAGTTACAATCAAATCCTCACGTGACGCAATTGTCAATCGTATCAGCTTACTGACAGAAGACCGTCGTGGCAATGGTATCATTCCCGGGCTGAGCGTTAAGGTAAATATGACAGTGACATGCCTCGATGAAATGAGCAAATATGGCTTTATTGCGTTTAGGAAAGAAACGGAAAGTGTAAACAAGATGGTTGATGCGCTTTCAATAAAATGTCCATCCAATGATGGGATAATTTCACTGCTGTCCGGTGGCAATCAGCAAAAAGTAATACTTGGGAAATGGCTTCTGACCAGCCCGGAAGTGTTGATTTTAGATGAGCCGACTCGTGGTATTGACGTTGGGGCAAAAGCCGAGATATATAAGCTTATAGGACAGATGGCACAAGAGGGCAAGGGGATTATTATCGTATCGTCTGAGCTTCCGGAACTATTCGGGATTTGTGACCGTATTTTGGTCATGCACCAAGGAAAGATTGCGGCTGAATACGGCAGAGATGAATTTGATGAAAACAAAGTCATGCACAGCGCATTTGGTATATATGAAGGAGAAAAGGTATCATGAATACTTCAAGATTTTCAAGGCACAATCTCATGCTCTCTATTATTAACAACAAGGCATTTTTGCTCATGGTGCTTGTTTTTGTTGTGGCAACATTTGCGTCAAATCGTTTTTTAACAGTGCTAAACCTTACAACAATGGCTCGCCAGATTTCTGTAATGGCGATTGTGGCAACCGGGTTTACATTAATTTTTACAGCAGGACAATTTGATTTGTCAGTCGGTGAAGTTTTGGCATTGTCCGGTGTTGTGTATGCTACAGCAACCTTAAGCTTACCGATTCCGATTGCTATGATTATTGCTGTTTCAATAGGGGCGGCTTGCGGTCTTATCAATGGCACGCTGATTCGTGTGTTCAAGTTGCCGGCTTTCGTATTGACCTTGGCTATCGGCATGGTGTACCGGGGAATTACTTTTTTGATTACCGGTGGTGCATCGGTCTTTGGGTTGCCGGATGTAGTGGTTCAAATAGGTCAGGGCACGGTATTGGGCTTTGTTCCGATTCCAACTCTTATAATGCTAGTAGTCCTTGCAATTGTGGCTGTAGCTATGGGGCGCACGATTTATGGGAGGCACTTGATTGCCACAGGCGGCAATGTAGAAGCTGCCAGAGTTTCCGGTATTCGTATTAACTTAATGCAACTTTCCGTTTACATTATTGCCGGAATCTGTGCTGCAATTGGCGCGATTGTTCTAACGGGTCGCCAAGGTGCTGCGGTACCTAATATGGGAGACGGATTTGCTTTAGATGCCATTGCTGCTGTTGTTATAGGTGGTACTGCCATGCGCGGAGGTCGCTCAAAAGTAATTGGTACACTGTGGGGAGTTATACTTATTGCAATTATCGGAAACGTGCTGACCCTGCTTAACGTCAGTCCTTTTTATCAGTGGATTATTCGAGGGTCTATTATAATCACGGCAATTATTTTGGATAATCAAACAGACACCATCTTAAACAAAATTCGCGAAAACGATGCCGCGAAACAAAGTATTCAACCTACAAAATCTTGAAAATAATCAAATCGAGGAGGCTAACATGAAATTCAGACAAGCGTTATTGGCAGAACCATATAAGTTCATTATTCAAGAGGTCGAGCATACACCAAAAGGTGACGAAGTGTTGGTTAAAATTTCTGCCTGTGGGTTATGCAACTGGGAGCTCAATTTCTGGAAAGGCAAACTTAATTTCTATGGTTATCCGCACTCTCTCGGGCATGAATGGGCAGGATTTATAACAGAGATTGGCCCGGATGTCAAAAACTTCAAAGTTGGTGATAAAGTCAGCGGTCTGGCACGCGGATTCGGCGGGTTTGCAGAATATAAGGTCATATCGGAAACAGCCTGTCAAAAACTGGCAGACCATATCAACCCCAAATACGCTATGGGCGAGCCGCAAAAATGTGTAATTACAGTGCTGCGTGCGGTGGAAGCGGAAGTGGGCGATATAGGTGTGATTCTCGGTTGTGGGCCAATGGGTCTTTGGTGTGTACAATCGCTGGCAGGCAATTACCTAGACAAGTTGATAGCCGTAGACATTGATGATAAGAAACTGGCACTGGCAATAAAGTTCGGTGCAACCCATAAAGTTAACTCTAAAAATGAGAATGTACAAGAAGTTATCGAAAAACTGACAGGTGGCAGAATGGCTGACTTTGTAATAGAAGGTACCGGCATTCCGTCAGTATTAAATGAAGCCCAAAATTATGTCAAACAAGGGCGTGGCAAAATTGCGCTCATGAGTTCACACTCATCTGTTACTCCGGAGTTTGATTTTCAAATTGCTGTCAGCAAGTCACTTGAAATCATAGCAACCCATCCGGACTACTCTCGCAGTGAGCCTGACGATTTTCGCCGTGCAGTGGCGCTCATTAACAACGACACCCTAAAAAATGAGCCACTGGTCAGTCACGAATGGAAGTTAGACGATATCGAAGAGGCGTTTAAGACCTTGGAAAGCAAACCTGCCGATTTCATAAAAGGCATAGTGGTATGCAACTAGTGCAACATATTTTAAATAATTAGTCTTTTGGAGTGTGCATCAATGAATCTTAAGGGAAAACCGTTTTATCTGAATGATGATGATATTGCTTGGGTTGAGCAAACGCTTAAATTTATGTCGGTGGATGAAAAAATCGGTCAATTGTTTTGCATGGTGACGTATGAGAGCAACGATGAATTTCTGGTAGAAATGGTGACACGCATCAAACCCGGCGGTCTTATGTGTCGTCCGATGCCACTGGCAGATACGGTAAAGACTGTCAACTTGCTCCAAGGGACAACGAAAATTCCCATGCTGCTTTCTGCCAACCTGGAAAGTGGGGGGAATGGAGTGGTAGAAGAGGGAACAAAACTCGGCTCTCCTATGCAAATAGCAGCCACCTGCGACACTAAAATGGCAGAAAAATTGGGAATAATTTGTGGAGAGACCGGAGCCGCTGTTGGTCTAAGCTGGTCTTTTGCGCCGACTGTGGACTTAGATTTAAACTTTCGTAACCCCATCACCAACACACGGTGTTTTGGCTCTGACAAAGAGCGAGTTACGGCAATGGGAAAGGCATATATCAAAGCGATTCAAAAACGTGGCATTGCAGCTACAGTGAAACATTTTCCCGGCGATGGCGTTGATGAACTTGACCATCATCTTGTAACCAGTATTAACGATATGCCTTGGGAAGAGTGGAATGCAAGTTTTGGGGAGGTGTTTCGGGACTGTATTGATGCGGGTGTCATGTCCGTGATGATAGGGCATATTTCATTGCCAAATTATGAAAAACGTGTTAATCTGAATATTGCAGATGAGGATATTCTTCCTGCTTCCTTGTCAAAACAAGTCGTGACAGGATTATTGCGTGATGAAATGGGGTTTGATGGTCTTATCGTCACTGATGCAACTACTATGGCAGGTATGTGTATTCCTATGCCGCGCTCGAAAGCAGTGCCGTCGGCAATTGCAGCCGGATGTGATATGTTTCTTTTTACGAAGAATATGGATGAAGATGTGTCATTCATGCGTGCAGGTGTAGAGGACGGCGTCATCACGGCAGAGCGTTTGGATAATGCTGTTACCAGAATTTTGGCAATGAAAGCTGCACTGAAACTTCATACAAGAGATTTAAACGTTGACGAAATGACAGCGAAAAAAGCCATAGCAGTACAGGAGCACAAAGTTTGGGCGAAAGAATGTGCAGATAAGGCTATTACTTTAGTCAAAGAAGAAAAAGGTGTGCTGCCGTTACTTCCTGAGAAATATAAGAGAATTTTGTTCTATGGAATCGAGGCTAAACAAGGCTTTGCGTACTCTGTTAAGGCGGGAATAGCGGAAGCTTTCAAGCAAAAACTGATAGCTGAAGGGTTTGAAGTTGATCAATTTGATCCTAACGCAGGGCGTGAAGGTTGGCTAAAAGCCGCCGGAGAAATCGAAGGTAAGTACGATGCCATAGTTTATCTGACAAATCTTGCAACCAAAAGTAACCAGACTGTTGTGCGAATAGAATGGGATATGCCTATGGGTGCGAATGTGCCTGTGTATATCGAGAGTGTTCCGACCATTTTTATTTCGGTGGAGAATCCATACCATTTACTCGACGTGCCACGTATAAAGACTTTCATCAACACCTATAGCTCAACAGACGAGGTGCTGGACAGCTTAATCGAAAAACTAACAGGCAAATCATCATTCATTGGTAAAAGTCCTACAGACCCATTCTGCGGCAGGTGGGATGCAAGGTTATAGTCGGTTGTTTACAGACTTTTCGCGTAAAAGGCATTGGTGAAATTTGTGATATTGCAAGATAAAAGCGAGAATGAGGGGCGATGGCTTCGACGTATATTAATATACGTGTTTGGTGTGTTCGTTTTGTCTCTTGGTGTTGTTTTTTCTGTGAATGCCGGTCTTGGTCTTTCTCCGGTACAGGTGGTTCCTTTTGTGTTTAGTCTTGCCGGCGGATTGACGCTGGGGACAAGCATGTTTGCGGTTTTGACAATTTTCACACTACTTCAGATTGCCATCTTACGAAAACAGTTTAAGTTGATTCAGCTTACACAGATTGTGGTGGCGTTTTTGTTTGGTTATATGGTGGATTTTTCGTTTTTTCTGGTAGGTGGTGTGCAGTTTTATGGTTATTTTGGGCAGCTGCTGAAGTTGGCAATAGGCATTATTCTAACAGCCTGCGGTGTAACAATTCACATGCAAGCTCAACTTGTCAATCTTCCCCCTGAGGCTTTGACGGCTGCAATTACAAGCAAGATTCCAAATGGTGAGTTTCACAAGGTGCGCATAGTACAGGATTTAACTTTGGTTACAATAGCAGCCGTGCTTTCTTTTGTAACTTTGGATGGAAATCTGTACGGAATACGCGAGGGCACGGTAATCTCTGCGGTACTGGTCGGGAAGTGCATACAGTACACAAATCGGATTTTGGCAAGCAGCTTACGTGCTCTGCGCGTATGGAAAAATTTATAGAAAAGACAGGAAGTGAGTAGCACCCTCGCTCATGTACTCCAAACATATTCAATTTCACATATACTGAATATTATTCTACATTCTAATTATCCGTCCACATCTCGCATTGCCCAATAACAGTTGCGACGGCGTCCTCCACCCCTTCCGGCGGATAATCGTATTTTTTAAGAAGCTTCTTTACCAGGCGTCGCATACCTGCACGAGCTGATTCTTTTTTCTGCCAGTCAATGGTTCGGTTTTTGTGCAACATATCTGCAAGTTCTTGGGTCATAGAGACCAGAACGTCGTTCTCGTAGAAATCCTTAACAGCAGACGGTCTTGTTAAAGCTTCGTAAAATGCGAATTCCTCTTTTGTCAGTCCCATTTTCTGACCTTCAGCTTCAGATTGAGCAATTTCTTCTGCCATTTTTATTAACTCTGCAATGACTTCCTCATTTGATATAAGACCATTAATATAAGCTTTCATGCAAGCAGCCATACGTTCGGAAAACTTTTCGGATTTCACAAGGTTGGTGCGCTTATATATTGAAATTTGCTCTGCAAGTAGCTTATTCAGTATTTCAAGTGCAAGATTTCGCTCTTTCATACCGGAAATTCCGGCTAAAAACTTTGGGTCGAATATTGAAAACTCAGACTCAACATCTGAAAACAGATTTATAACACCCTTGCTTTGAATACTCGCCTCTAGAAGTTTGGTTATTCGTGCGTTTATTTCCTTAAGCGACATAGGTTTATCGCTACCGACAATTCTCGTCAAAATAATTCGCACAGCTTCAAAATATGTCGCCTCAAGCCGCTGCTCTGCTGTAACTATTGAGCGGCAAAGTGATAAAGCTTGCTTAAGTAATATTGCTTCTTTAACAAAATCATCTTTTTTATTCGTTGGCTTACCGTAACTTCCCGCAGGCTCCGCAACCATGAGTAATTGCTCTTGATAATCTCCAATATTTGTAATATTCCCCACGTCTTTTGCCTTATTGTCGATTGTTATTCCCGAAATAAAATTAACCCCTCCCTTAATCGTTTCGGCACGAGTTAAATCTGTGACACTTTCGGTCATAAATGGGGCATAATCAAAGCCGTGCATTAGATTTCGGCAGACCTCCAGTTTTTCAATAAACTTTGGAAGTGCCGTTTTTGAAATATCCTGCTCCACGTAATTGCTTTTATCACGTTTAGTGTAATCATTCATTGCCTGCTTTAGTGCAGAAATTATTCCAACATAATCAACAACTAAGCCGCCCTCTTTGTCTTTGTAGACACGGTTAACTCGTGCTATCGCTTGCATAAGATTATGTCCTGCCATTGGCTTATAAATATACATTGTGGCAAGACTAGGCACATCAAATCCTGTTAGCCACATATCTACTACAATAGTTATTTTCATCGGGTCATCGTTGTCTTTGAATTTCCCCGCAAGCTTGTCACGGCGACGTTTATTACCGATAATTTTTCGCCAGTCATCAGGGTCTTTATTGCTTTCAGTCATTACAACACCGACTTTTTCAGACCACTCCGGTCGCATTTCGAGAAGTTTTCTATAGATGCTTATTGCAATAGCTCGGGAATACGAAACAATCATGGCTTTGCCCGTCTGCTCGTATTGACGGTTATCTTCGTAGTGCTTTACAATATCGGTGCATAAAGCCTCTATTGTTTGCTCTGCACCGAGTATTGACTCCATTCTGCCGAGTTCTTTTTTACTTTTTTCGATAGCATATTCTTCTGCAGTTTGAGCCAATAGGTCATATTCTGCGTCAATTAGGCGCATCAAATCTTCATCCAGTTTAAGATGAATTACACGGCTCTCATAATAAACAGGGCGTGTTGCACCATCTTCAACTGCTTGTGTCATGTCATAGATGTCAATATAATTTCCAAAAACTTCGATTGTTGAGCGGTCTTTACTTGATATGGGTGTTCCTGTAAAACCGATATATGTTGCGTTCGGCAGGCTCTCGCGTATAATTAGCCCAAAGGATTTTTGAAGTTTGCCCAGAGTTTCTTTTTTTGTACTTACTTTCTCATCAATGAACTGACTGCGGTGCGCTTCATCTGCTATAACAACTATGTTACGCCGCTCGGATAGGCACTCTGAGCTTTCCTCAAACTTTTGTGCTGTGGTGAAAATAATTCCGTTTGCTTGTCGTCCTTGCAGATAGTCTTTTAAGCCAATATCTTTTGCAGAGCTGGTTTCAGTTATTTTCCGGCACGTTGCTTGAACAGGTGATTGTCGCAGAAAATCAGAACATTTTGCAAACTGTCCAAATAGTTGGTCATCAAGGTCATTACGGTCTGTAAGAACAACTATTGTAGGGGAATTTAAGGCTTCTTGCAACAAATGTGCATAAAACACCATAGAGAGAGATTTTCCACTTCCTTGCGTGTGCCAAAACACACCACCTTTACCGTCAGATGTTACAGCTTCTGCTGTTGACTTAACTGCTTTTCGGACTGCAAAATATTGATGATAACCACCAAGAATTTTTGTGTCGCCGGAAAAACAAATAAAGTTATTTATTATGTCTGTCAATCGCGATTTATCAAATATGCCTTCAAAGAATGTGTCAAATCCTGCGTGCTGAGTGTATTCGTAGTTGCCGTCTTTTGTTTTCCATTCCATGAAGCGGTCTTCGCCTGCTGTTATAGTGCCTGCTTTTGATTTTTCGAAGTCACTTATTGCAAGAAATACATTATATACGAAAAGCGAAGGTATTTCGTGCATATAGTTTCTAAGCTGTAAAAACCCTTCACTGGCATCTGTTTCTTCGCGAGATGGAGATTTTAGTTCAATAACAACAATCGGAATACCATTAAGAAAAATGATTATATCAGGACGTTTTTCACTATTTTCGATAATCGTCCATTGGTTTGCAACTGTAAATGTGTTTTTTTCTGCATTTTTGTAATCCACAAGATAAACCAGCGCAGAACCTTCTTCTCCGTTATTATGGAAGTTCACCGAAACACCATTTTGCAAATATTCCATAAAATCCTTGTTCTTCTGCTGAAACGTTCCACCCTCAAAATTTTGCAACTTATATACAGCTTCAGTAAGTGCAGATTCGGGTAGCTTAGGGTTAATGCGCTGCAAGGCAAACAGAAGCTCGTCCATATAAAGCGGCTCGCTATAATCACGCGAAACATCAGGTCCGTAGACATGGGAATAACCAAGCCTGTCGCGGAATATTTCAATTATGGCGTTTTCGTATTGAGCTTCGGTCATTGTAGAATCTCTCCTTTGGGGTGGTAAATCATCATTTAGTGGCGACTTCGGTAACGGATAGCTCGCCGGACATTAGGCGGGGTAAAAGCGTGTCGCGGAGGGCGGCAAGATTGGCGTTTTCTTCTTCGAGAAGTGCCTGCTTATCGAAGATAGAAGCACAATCCGCTTGAAAACGGCAAAGGGTATCATCATCGGGAATAACCGCAGGTATAACCTTCATGGTAGCTCCCGATACTTCCTTGAATGTTGAGCCGGATGCCATGCTCTCTATGATTTCGAGATTTTCTTTCAAGAAGTAGTAAACAAACGCCGTGCCGACATTCCCTTTTGGAATGACTGATTTGAAACCTTGGTTTGTGCATATCTCGCCGTTTGCAATAGCGATATAGCCGATAGGAGCTCTCGAACTAAAAAGTATCGTTCCCGTTGGCATAAGTCGTGCGCTACTGTTGCGAAGTCCAAGCTCCGTAATATCGTCAGCCCCGTGTGCAATGAATTTGTTTTTGTTAATGGATAGGTCTTTCGGAGTAATCCAAGCAATTCCGTGCTTGGTGTAATATTCGGGCTTTGCTTTGGAGGGAGTGCTACCCCCAATGACATCACCCAAATCGGAAAGCGCACCCTCCTGCCAGTCATTGGGCATAATACCGCCCCACGGCTCGAAGTCCACGAACCAAGATTTGAATATCGCCTGCGCCATCTGCTCTAAATGATGATTTATCTTTGTGTTGTTGGCGATTT
>Ga0209755_10004598_pt1 | contig 16240 bp, 9 predicted proteins | sample TergutCo191P1_FD_187301 | JGI IMG/M metagenome (GOLD analysis project Ga0209755, IMG submission 187301) | Cornitermes sp. P1 segment gut microbial communities from Petit-Saut dam, French Guiana - Co191P1 (SPAdes) (version 2) | ecosystem: Host-associated > Arthropoda: Insects > Digestive system >... | reverse complement strand
CTAACATGCATCTATATATATATATATATATATGAGAGAAGGTTTACACATCAACACTTCTTTTCCCTCTTTGCTTCAAGGCATACCAGTTCTGCATTGAAAATGAAAGTCAGTCCCAGTAGCCTATTGGTGGGGGGGAAAGTGAGCCTTATCATTAAGATGACCTTGAAGAAAAATTTCTTTAATGAGCAGCTTACATGCCTGGGCTATTAAAATAACACAGCCGGTGATTATCATGATGCATTACTATTCACATAATAAATGTAAAACAACCACACGCACACACACTACTTACAGCCACATTCAATAAAGCGAAGCAACTTCACAGTAAGAGTTCCAACAAACCAGCTGTCTTTTTCTATCACTGAATCAGAAGCATTACATACATGTGATACATCTGTTTATTCCTATGTCTATGCATTGCATTCATAGCATTAATAATTCTCAGAGATTTAACTGCTCATACTTCCTAATTCCATGAAATTCATTGATGTAATAGTTAAATGGATAATAAGCAATTAAATCTGAAGTCCAAAACAGATTTGTAACTATACATCAACAAGGCATGACACCAACAGCCACAGCTTAATTTAGTCTGAAGCTGAGGAAGGATGTGATGATGACTTAACCTTGACCTCCTACTGGCAAGGTCAGCACAAGCATAAGTGCTACCCAGGTGATGCAGTATTCCACCAACTCCTCTGTTTAAACCAAGTTTCTCAAAAATTTCTAACCATTAGTAACATTAAATTTTCAGGCACTGTGAGAAAAGTCATCACTGGTAAAATAATTCTTTTAAAAATGTATCTACATTACTGCATAACATGTTCTGATGAATGCCAATTAATAGCCATCAACAAAAGTACAGACAAAATTAATTGGCATTAAACACTAAGGAAAGGGGTTGTAAAACGTTTTGCTCCTAAAATCATTCCATCCTATGTAGCGGTTATTTGGCTGACCAAAACTATCATCCTGTCTGTGCCAAATGACATCTAACAATACATCCATTTAAACAGAATCTTCTGGCATGTCTAATAAGCTTCATCTGCTAATTAAATCACATATTTTTGTACCTGTGAGAAAGAACAATGTACATTAAAATGTTTCCATTTAAATTCTATCATACTATCTACATATTTTAAAAAAGTCGCATCTTAAAATAAACTCTATTTTTGCATAACTGCTATTCTCACAATTTTTTTCTTCGTATGGACAAAACACGATTATACAGCATTAGTAACAAAACATCCACAGCCAGGGTCCAAAATGAAGCATAACTTTATGAACATTCTACACCTATATCTTAATTTCACTACTTATGGCATTTTTTATTGCTAACACAGACTGTGTAACTGAGTCACAGGCAAGAGAATGGACCTAGTGCTAGCCAACTGAATCACTTTTATAAAAAAAAAACTACCTTTTCAGTATAAAATATGTATACAACTTTCCAAAGAATAATTCCATATTTTTTCATCTATTATCACTTAATGCAAGGACAAATGCAGGCACAAACACACATTATGCAGTCTAGGATCCAAAATTTTGTATAAGTAACACATGTATGTAAAATAAGTCAAAGGTACAAAATACGCAATACAAAGGCAGACGTATTTCATATACGTTTGTTTGTTTATAAACACTTTCAGACCAATTAAATCAGCTACATGATGTAATGTAATGTGTATCATGTTCAGTTTACATTACTATCATGATAAACGATAAAAATAATTTTAATTATTTAAGACAGATTTTTAATACTGTCCTTGTGTGCCCTCCAGTACTGCCTCCATCTCTGTAACAATTCCTTCGGTCTCAACATGAATAATAAAAACAGTTATCTTTTTTTCTTTCTTTCATTCTCTTCACATGTGTAATGTCAATTTACATTAAAATCACTTTTAACATCCTGAAATTTGACCCTCAAAATCTGTCATACGAATTGGTACCCTTGAACATAAACATAACCGTGACTGTTCAGTTTATAGTAGAATGAAATATGTACGACTCATACCTATTGCAAATTATAAAAAAATTGACCAACGTCCTACTATATAAAACGTTACGTCCAAATCCTCTATAACCACGTTCTCCAACAAAATAATCCTGCGATTTTCAAACATTTTAACGTTCTATTATTGAGACGTCTGACAAAACGTATTTATCCGAAAGGGGGAGGGGTCGCAATATGTGTAGTGTCTTTTACATGCAGTACATTTCCTTTACACATTAAAGCGTATATCGAACGAAAGGAACTAAACACACAACTCCTTTTGTCATTAAAATGTTATCCGTAAAAACAGCAGGTGCATCTGAAAGAGTACAAGCAAGAACTTACTAAAACGTGAAAAGCATTTCCAACTCCACAGACCGGCGCGAAAACTTACCCATCTTCTCGCAAAGGCAGAGTTCCTTGTCAGCTAGAAGTTATAAAATTCACAAAACTGGGTCACCTGAAGTTCATATTAACTCGATAAATCGTACTATTATTCGTCACACGCAGAAAACCACAAAAATTCGCACAAACGAGCGTTTACAAACCAACATTAACATCACCGACGAATAGGCGAGTTCAATGTCGGGGGAGGGGCGATTCTTGTCCCTGCTTACCACTGCTTCCTAGATCACAAAATGAAGTTTATTGTCACTCAAACTTTACAGGCGACAACTGCTTCCAGTGCCTAAAATAATCAAATATATACAGCAAATAAAGTTTCACCACCTGCCTTGGCTTCTTATAGGTGAATGAGTTACGAAAATTTATCTTCCAACAGTAGCGTACTCATTCCAAAACAAATTGATACCACCCGTGATATCAAACGTGCCATCTGATGGTTAAACACACAAACGTACCTAATAGCGACACCCCGTTTTCAATGCGATTTCGCGTATGATACTGGAACATCATCGACCCGCCATCTAATGCGCTATCCCTAAACTATGTGGCCTTTGACTGCAAATTTTGGTAAAGGTATTACACATTGTTATTTGGATGGTAACACGGTACCAACCTGTGCTGTAACATTCTAGAAGGGTGAAGACCTCAGCAGAATATTGAAATCTCACATCTTCACTTTTCCCTTACTAATTCTTTATCTGTTACTAATTTCTACCCTACATCACTTTACTGCTGAGAGCAACACAGCCAGTTTATGTAACATTTATTTCATATTAACCGTTTCGTAGACACTGCTTTCCCACTCTTACAAATCCTGCAGGGAAATAATAATTTTTTTGTAATTATAGTGCTTATTGATTCACATTACCATAAATCATCTTTCCAGTAACTACCTGTATTATTTACTATTTGAAGGACACCATACATTACCCTCACAGTGGTGGTGGATGGTTCCTCTGAAACTTTAATTTTCAACTACACCACAAGGCATCACATCCCAGAAGACAGTATTCTTCATTGTCACCCCCCTGAGAACCTCAAATTCCATACAATCAGTATCTTGAACTCATTCTGAAATAACATATTTTATGTACCACAGAGAAAAATAAATGCATGCTAACATTTCACCAAGTTGCTCTGGCATGAGAAATTATTTTTAATTTTATTTTATTAAATAACATATTAGCAAGGATTCAGATGTCATTTGTATATTTTGTATGACTTCTTCTTTCCATACCCTTTCAAATATATTCTTTGCTATTCACTCTGCCAGTCTGATCTGCTAGGCTAACGGCTTCTTTTGAACAATACATTTAAAACTAAAAGAAGGGAAATGGTAAAGCACTGGGTATGCCCTAATGAGGCAGAACTACAATGTACCACAAGCAGCACTGTAATCTTCAAAGCAGAAAATAGATGTCAAAAGGTGTGGGAAATTACAGGACATGGAGGATACACAGGATAAAGATGGACAGAGGTAGAGATCACAACCAACAGAATTACACAGTAAGGTCATGCGTAAGACCATTCAATGGGTAGTTCACTGCAAACCTGTTGGCCCTGCCCAGAACTGAACAACGACTCCCACTCAAGCCTGTAGCCTGGGATTATCACAGCATTTTGTTCCACCTAAACTTCTACTGCACTGCCACTACATATGTTTTCTAAGTTGCTTAGGTGCTGATATGTTGGACAGGACTGCCTAATGAATGAAGAAGGCTCAAGATATATCCCGGAACAAAGGAAATCCATGACAAGGTTTGCAAACTGCTTATTCTAGGACACTAACAATATATTTATTTGTTTTATTTTCTCCAACAAATCCATTATGATACTTCATTTCTTATTCTATTAACAAATAAATTATTTTTTTACTCTGTAATATTATAACATTCCACTACTTCTCCCATATCACTTGCAATAGCAGTATGTTCAACATCCCTTTGCAGGAGTTTTCATTCAGACATGATGTTGACTATACATAATTCATCAGAAACAGTACAATGTAGTGAATATCTAGGCACACAAAATATATCAATCCACTCACCAATTTATTTTCATCTAAATAAGGACATTAGGCAAGACATTACCCAGTAAAAAAGTTAACCATGTCTGCACTGCTCATAGGTGAATGAATTGCTAGCATCTGCAGAATGTCTAAATAAGGGAAACACAGCTGATGGAAAATGCAGAATACTGAAAGGGGGGATACCATCATGGTAGGACCAAAATATATCCAAAGTTCACAATTAATATGTATTCAGGCAAAGGCCTCAACAAACCGCCAGAATTATGGGGCACAATGTAGCAGCTCCTCTACATTTAAATCAGTCATATGACTTTCTTTCCACCTCGACCCAACTATATAATTACATACCATAATACCAAAACACTCACGCTAAGTTTCTTATACAGCTCTAGGTCTTTACAATGCCTTCATTACTTCCGTGGATATGAACAAAATATTACATTTAGAGTGGCAAATATATATATATATAAAAGTTAAGAATATTAATCAGCCATTTCATGCTGTATCTTTCTGTTGCTACGAGAGCCACTTATGAGAAGTTACAAAAATGTGAAATATACCAGGTTGTTTGACTTTACATGTGCAGAGTTTAGGAAACCAGTGCTGTAAATCTTTGGTAGATCTAATACACCAAGGCAAATCCAGCAGAAACACCATGATGTTGGAAAAGCGAAATATGCATAGAACATAAACTCTTATACTGTTATAAATGGAAGTTTTCTATTAGTTTTACAGAAATTAGTGTCTAAGACAATGTGAATGTAAAGGTAACAATATGAAATATATACATATTTTTTGTCATGGCTCAACAGCTGCAGTGGGCCAAGGCCTCGCTGAGGTTCCGCATACACCCTCAGAAACACAACACTCAGTAGGACTCCTCTGGACGAGGGACTGGCCTGTCACAGAGACCTCTACCTGCCAACACACAATACTCACAATAGACAGACATCCATGCCCCCGGCGGTATTTGAACCCGCAATTCCAGCAAGTGAGCATATTTATATATGAATGGATGAAAAATTGCATTGGTGGTCCAGTTCTGACAACTTTATTATTTTAACTGATTAGCATACTGCTACCATATGTCTCCATCAAAAATGAGAGGGTAACCCAAGTTCAATCACAATGACCAACTATGCAAGCAGAAACCAAATCCAAGATATTGGTGAGAGGATTAATAGCAGTTTAAATAAAAACGTGTGGAGATTCATTCAGCCCCACATCCAGATAAATATTTTCTACAAAACTTGCAAGAGGGCAGAGAGCATTGGATTAACCAATACTCCAAGACAAATTAAAACATTAACAAATAAAGAGAGAGAAACTATTCTGTGTGGCAGAAGGAACCATTCTGACCACACTATTACCTCACTTACATAACTTTCAAGTAATTTACATATGACACGCCCAGTTTTGTTCCTTAACAGACACATTACAGTTTTACAGTTTCAGCCTTACAATAATGTAAATATTTGATGCCTGAGATCAAGTTTGACAAATATAATCCACTTTAAATATCTTGTCTGTTGTAAAATGGTGAAAGCATGCAACGTCTTCCAGCAGTGCAAGTAACTGTCACAATTAATTATTACACTGCTTGGTGAGAGATCAAAAGCAGAAGACATACCAGATCTTAAATTAAAATTTCAGTACAGGTGCTGTTTCGTAACTACAGCTTCCAATACTCCTTAGGCACCCCACATTTCATCAACAGCTTTTAAAGGAAATTCCACATATGCAGGACATCAATAGGAAGCCTAGTACCCCTTTCTGTTCCATGTATGTGATTCCTATCATTGGGACTGTATAATATTAATAGTGCTTTTTTTCTGGGGAGGGGGGAGGAATAAAAACTAATGTATCACGCACCTGTGACCGATTCATAAGCCGACATAAAAATCAGGTTCAATTCATCATCTGATTCGTCTCAGTCTCATTAATAATAGCCAATATTTTATTCAACACAATAAACAATCAAGAAAACTATGTGAGTATAAAATTTGAATCCATACATAGTGTTCAGATTCAAATTTCATGTACATCCATTACTACTGCAAATAGTGCTTAATGATGACAAAAATTTTGTCCTCAAATAAAAAAAAAGTAGCAAAGAAACTTTTATATTTCACTAGCATCTTATGCCAATGAATCATGTCACATGATTCAAGTGAGAACAATACATAACATTTGCTTCTGTATGTTTCAACATATTCATGACTTTCATATTTTAAATTAATTTTGTTATCCATGCAGCAGTCAACTATTAGTTCATGAAAAATGTGCCGGGCTGATCGATTTCTTAATTAATCAAATAGTGGTATCTGGTCAACAATTAACACCTGTACCAGTGGTAACAGTAATGTGTGATTCTTAAGTACTTTTCTTGAAACAAGAAAACTGATCTCTTCCTAAGTATAAAAAAAAAAATTAACATTTCCACAGAAATATACTTCAAAGATCGAATATCATTTAATCCACTACTCAGTGGGTCAAAGACAACCCCTAAATAACAAGGGAATTTCATATGGGTCCAAGTGTCAATCAGGACCTGTATGTATAGGCGAATGTGTTTATAAAATGTATGTTTGGTAAATCTCAATGAAGAAAATAAACATAACACACAGCACCACCAACCATTTCAAAGCCATTTCAAGTACATCCCCATTTGTGTACTACATATTCTGAATCTTCATTTTAACCAAAACAGAGAAAATATAAATGTTTCTAGGTACTGTACTTCTTCAATTACATTTAATAAGATTTAATTACCTTTAAAAGCAAACCACAAGTCCTCTTGCAGACCATACTATAATCACTTGTTCTCAGTTGGTGGTACCGTCTGTGCAATTACTGCCACAGTGACACCTCAGTAAGTTTCAGCTAAGCAATTTTGATACCTTACCATTGTACTATAACAATGATTTATGAGTTACTACTAAATTTGGTAATAATATAGTATTTTTGCACAATCACTACAATGTATTTTACAGTCCTTGACAAAAACAGCATAACTTTCAAATCTTCATTAAAAAAATTTCAGAATCCCACACCCAGCAGTGACATTACACTCCAACTTAGGGAAATTTACATGTATGTCACATGATGTGTTTGGTTTAAGCAGTTCCCAGAAATGATGATGACATAATGAGATTCAAATGTGGCATAATATATGACAACTTATCAAATATGACCACCATGCCATAAAATTCAGTATACAGCAGGATATTCCAACCCACTTTACAGACAGTACAAATGTTTTATTGACTCGCATGATATCTGTAGAATCTAACAGATGTCAATATATCCATTTTCAGTTTTAAATACTCTATGATTGAACCACAATACATCAGACTGCAAACTGATAGTAGGCGAGAGATGGTAAAAATTTTGTTGTTTGCCAACATGTCCATATTAACTCTGGGCACATTCCACTATCATCCAGTGTGGTACCTGAGGCTCCTTTCCTCGGGAAACAGGTAATGTATAGTGATGGATCTAAGAACACATGGAAGAATATCATCATAGAGAGTTATGTGAATCTTGGCCGATTGGTGCAGATGATATGAATGTGAGAAGTGACTAAACATCATGCACACCACCTTCTGGGATGTAATAACTGTACTATGTGGTCTGAAAGAAATTCACCCATGTCCTAAAACACCGACAAATATCTACCAGTTTGTACAGTGTCACATCCAAGAAGGTGGTAATTTTAATGTTTACTGTATAGGGATCATACATGCTGCCTTGTACATTGTACATTACCTAGCAATATCATGTGGTAATGAGGATATTAAAAGTTTCCTTGTACCCTGCAACCACACTGAAAGTATGGACAATTAGCTCTCTACACTATTTACCTTGGTACCAGATGGAAGTGAGTGGTAGCCTGCCAAGGTCTAGGGAGTTAGTCATCAGTTTCTCACCACGGAAGTCTGGATTAAATGCCAGGTCAGTCCATGTAGAGTCTGTGATGGAGAAAGTGGCACTGGGACAGGTTCTGTTCTGAGTACTTCAGTTTTCTGCTCTATCATTTCACCAATGCTCCACATCCACATTCCAGTCACCTGCCACCAACACTATATGAACTTTGCAACTGGTAGCACTATTAAACAAAACACTTTCCTCTTTCTCTCCCACTCATGCTCCAGCTACTTTACCACTAGCAAAGGCATCCCTTGCATCTATCAGAGAAGGATAGTTTGGCAGCAGAGTCGATCCAGACATGACGGAAATCACATCCCCTAATTCAGCCTACAGATGGCCCAGGACAACACTGACAAAAAGTGACTGGCAATCAAACCACTACAGAGCTACACCTAATTTCTGCCTACATACACGTCACAAGAGTTCACTTTTTCGGTCTACTGAATGATCTGTTAAGTGTCTTAGACTATATAACATGAGAGGAAATATGATTGGTGAATGATAAATTTGAACGGATTTGGAAGGAAGTGGTAATGACCCAATGAAGGTACTAACCTGGTGTTTCCTTGGATGGGCTGAGGAACACCATAAAACACTTATGACAGTCACTCTGCTAGGTGTGATTCAAAGCAGGCACTTTCTTAAGTCTACAGCATTATCACTACACCAACCTATTCATTGTCACAACTCATAAGCAACTTTGATTCTATACATGGTAATGTAAACCTCAGAATGTACAGGCCAAACAAAATTACCAATATTCACAATTTTTAATGTGGAAACAGACACATTACCAACTTCAGGTACCATACGATTATACTATTCTGTTGTAAAGAAAAGTTATGCAAGTGTTTACTCTGTTTTTTTTTTTTTTGGCACTGCGGCCTAACGTGGGCTATGGTCTCCTCATTTATGAGGTTTCTAGATTGCACAAGACAACACACCAGTCAGAAAGACTCCTCTGGATGAGTGATCAGCTCGTCACAGAGACCTCTAGCTGACAACAAACAACACTCACAACATGCAGACACCCAGGCCCCTGGCAAGATTTGAAGCCACAATCTCAGCAGGTGAGTGACCACAGACCTGCGCCATAGACCGTGCAGCCACTGGGATCGGCAGTGTTTACTCTTCACTTTATAAAATTCTCCATTCTCTTGCAAATAAACTGATCATAATCTAAACCATTCAGCTTGGTAATACCAACACATTCTGTATAGAATAATTCTTTTTATTATTTGAATGCCTAACAACATTAACTTAAAAAGTAATTAACACCCATGTCTTTGTTTTGTGTATCAGTAAAAATAAAGCTTTCACAGTTAAATGTGCCTTTTTCAGTAGCAAATGCTGCTTTAGCTACAGAACCTCTTAGTACAAAGTTGGATAAGAAATGGTGAGTCAATATTACTGGATTAAAACCTGGATAAAATGTATTACATATATTAAACCCTTTGTTATCTCACTTATGCCACATAACCTAGCATACTCAATTGATAACAACCAAAAATATAGTAGCATAATTCTTCTGGAAAAAAAAGGGTTCCAGAAATCTTGTAAAATTTTCTGTCACATTTCTGGTTAACAATCAATACACTCAGCAATCTGTGTGCTAGTATAAAGCTGACAAGGTTTTGGATGTCACTGTACAATTCATCTTTGGCTCAAAAGAAGCCTCAGAGAAAAGCCAGAGTCTGTTCTGATAATCAAAACAAATCAGAAAGATTTCTTCAGTTGCATCTGTACTGTGCCTTGCAGTTAACCAAAACACACAGTATTTAAACCAGCATGATGTAAAATGATTGCAGTCAGATAACAAGTAAGAAATCACACTTCTCCACATTGTACAGCGAAGGTTCTAGAATATCAACCTGGCAACCTCTACACAAGATTCCTGCTTTTTGGATATCAAAATCCATCACAAGCACAAAAGCTGTAACACTCAATGCTTTTGCTGACACAAACCAGCCAAAAGTAAGAGCAGAGCTCTGTACATTCAAATATCAAGCATTTGAAATATCAATTATGCAAACATAATTCTGTCTTGAAAATGAAAGTATTACTTTGAATTTAAAAATAAAACTCTCTTCTATTTACTATGGTACGTTACAATGTGTGCAAACCCACTGTCAAAAATACAACACAGTATAAGCATGTACAGCTCATCAACTTACTATTCAATTTCATTACTAATTACATGTATAAATTAACAATCTGGTTTCAGTCCTAACCACACAATTTGGACTACCAGTACTCTAATTTATTACTGGATCTACCTGAAATTAAGACAAGGATTTATACTTCCCTACTTTTGAATATAAAAATGTCAGGGTCACCTCAGAATCAATTAAAAAAATTCCTCCTGACCAATTTTTATGTCTGTACTAGTACAATGCATTCAAACCCTTCAGCATGAATAGCATGAGTTAGTGCTAGTATTTGAACTGTGTACATTATTTTAAAAATACATGAAACAGTGTACGGAAATTAAGAATTGGAAAACATAAACACTTAATGCAGCATAAAAAGAACAGTGATTACAGTGTTGATATGGGGTTTACATGTTTAAATATGGTATGTGTTTAAAACAATTTTTGATAATCAACTATACTGCTACTAAACTGATAATTAAAACTAGTTTTCTTCCAAACAAGTAGATTATAAATGTTCAAACGTACTGAAATAGAAAGAAAGCTTCATACAAATGCAGAGAGGATAAAGTTAATGTCCAAAAGGAGACAGAAGACAGGCTTTCACACTGGATGGAAAATATGTTTGATACCAAGTCAAGCCCAGTTTTCTAACTTGCATACTGGCAAACTCCAATTAGTGTAATGTTACAAATGTTGGGGCAGTTGCCAAAGTGCTGAGACATACTACAAAAAGATGAAAACAATACACACTTTCACATCTCTTATGCAATCAAAATGGTCAGAACAGAATGTGACAATTAACTTTGAAAACAGGAAGGAAATATGATGGTGACCAAATCATAACCAGAACAAAAATAACTGTTAATGCCTAACTATATTTTTATCTGTAACACAGAATTAAAAAAAAAAATACTGTACATGAATCAAGATTTATCTTCACACAAATGTCTCCAAACAATTAACAAATCCTAGCTGACAGATGTTTCTTCTAAAACAGAATCTTTTCAGATTAATGGCTAAAGATCACATACGATTTAAAACATAAATTTCTTACTGAAGTCAGCTTTTATGGTGATTGCATGTTGTTGCACATCCTGTTTTCTGACGTTCACACCATATGGAAGAGGGTTGTCTTGCTGATGTTTCACACAAACAGCTAGCAATATCTTCACCTCCGAAGTGAGTTCAGATGAGAATTCAGCTGGGTCACAGCATCCTCACCTTTCCCAATTAAACAGGGAAGATGCAAGCAGAATATGCCTCCAAACCAATGGCAATGAAAAACAACTTCAACACAGCACCAACAGCCAAAAATAATACCAAAATCAAAAGGAAAAGTTCATTACATACCTACTGAAAATTCTAAATAATTCTATCACATTTCACATTTTGATGAATCTCTGAACCAATAAACAAAAATATTTAATAACTATCTTTCTGTGTTCACTTCAAACTGCTTATTTGAGTAGCTTCGTCCTGTAGAGCCATTTATTATGGGCTCTTCATCGACCTGTTGTGCTTGTGAAAAATTTACGTCTCGTATTCAAGAATGTGCCAAAATCAAGAAAGAAGGTACGATTTGCATCCTGGCTTGATGGTAATATTGAATAATTTAATGCAGAATTTATTATATACAATAATAGCCCAGTAATGGGAATGTGAAGTTCAATACACAGCTACAAAATATAATTTTTAGGCCTACCCTTTAAAGACCCTTTTCCCACTCAAGTTGCCACAAGTGTTGAATTTTCCAAAAATATTTTAAGTGGGTTTTACTGTATGTCCCTGATTACTGCCAGGCAAAATTGAATGCTACTGGATGACTGATATTCCTTCTCATTATATAAAGAACAAACACAATTAAATACTCCTGTTTTAATTGCCAGGACAACATCCTTCAAGAATTGTCTAACATGTCAAGATGCAAAGTACACACAACCTTTCATAAAGACTGCAATTTTCATTATGCAAAGAAATAAAATCAAAATATACTGAATAGGTAATCCAAACAAAAAAACTTCAAAGAACTTATACACTTCAAAAAAAATTTTGTATTTTTGGAACATCTTTTTGTTATATTTTATCTTCTTAGTTCTATCATTTGTTTCATATTACATTCTGTGAACTCCAAACACTTTTGTTTAAGTTGGCCAGGAAATATCTTCCTCACAGCAGCACATTGAAAGGTGTGTGATTCAACGTGTCTAGTTGTGACATTCATTTCAAGGGCTACCAGCTGGCCTACAGCAGCAAGCTGAATGTGGATGAAGTTCTGAGTGTTCATACAACATACAGCTTAGCACATCAGGTTTCTTGAAGTCACTTGTTACCCAGCCAATGAAGAAACTAATTCCTTACTTTTAAGGAATGTGAAAGTTAATTTGTCTCCATTCTCAGCCAGTCTACACATTCATATATTCTTTCTCTAATATCCATTCTGAAATCAAAGTGGATCAACCTTGTCTGAGGATGTGCACATCACAGTTTTGCATATTCACAGAAGAATTAAGATGGAAATCCTTGCACACTGCAATGTAGATTCTTCGCTCATTGGCAGTCCCTACTGCATAGATGCAAAGTGTCATACACAACTGATTACTAATTTACTGTTGTGTAAACGCAACAGCTACCTAGATATTGTGCAATATGGAATTAATTCTAACTGTACTTTTCATACATTTTAGAACCACTCATTGTTTCTATACTTTAGATATGTCTTGAAAGTATGACATATGCTGATGACGAGCCTATGAAGGGGGAGGGGGAAAAGGACAGAAAACAGGAGGTGTTGGATAACTTGGACAGGGGAATGAGAATTGCTTGGTCAAATGTCATATAAGTGCAAATACATAAATCATTCGTTACATCAACATTGCTGAAGACAAGATCAGAGGAAGCATTATGGTGAGTGTTCCAAGAAGTGCACAGATTTTTGTCCAGGTCACTGTGACCTTTCCTGAAAAAGATGGAAATGGCCCAGTATGCATGGCTGGAAGATGAGACAAAGGTTGTCAGTCCGAAGTGCTGTGGTGTGCGCAAAGGTAATGCAGTTATGCAGCAATTATGCACAGCTGAAAGGTAAGGAAAAGGACAGTGTCCACACCAGCAAAGGCTGGTTTCAAAACTTTCAGAAGCATATGAGCCTGCAAAACAAGTAAATAATAGGACAATCAGCCTCTGCTCAACCTGTCACTAGCAAAAAGTATCCAGAGCATTTCAAGAACATAACTGAGGAGAATTACTACACTCCACAGCAAGTCTTCGGCCTCAATGAGACAGGCCCATTCTGGTAAATATTTGCATCACATGCATTCTTATCCAAAAATTAAGACTTCCAAGTTTTAAGGTCTCAAAGACTGTATAAAGCCTTCCATGCTTTTGGATGGGGAAGAAGGGGGGGTTATAAAACCTATGCTGATGTAGTGTTTTGTACGTCTTCAGGTTCTAAAGCAGAAGAATATGGCCTAATATGACACCACTGGTTGAGGAAGCAATCATTGTAGTCTGGTTCAACAAGTGCTTCTTTCATGATGTTCAGCAGAATCTTAAGTCCAAGAATCTAGAAACCAAAGTTCTCTTAAACCTTCATAAGCCCCCAGGGCATCCACAGAATCTTGGTCTTCTCCATCCAAATATCTAGGTTGAGTACTTACTAAAGAACATCACCTCGCTCCTGCAGCTGCTAGACCAGAAAATCATGATAACATTCAAAAGCTATTACACTCCCTGCATCTTCTGTAGTACTTTCACTGTCAGAAGGAGACCTCTTTTAGTATCAAGGAATAATAGAAGCCATACAGCATAGTTAACTGCATAGTAAACATAAAGGAGCCCCTGCACAAGCAAACATTCACAACACTGAATGGCTGCTGGAAGAAGATTTGGTCTGAAGGAATTACAGACTCCTTGGGAGTCCCCCAATCAGCCAAATTAAATAAACAGTATCTCCACACGGGCCTGTGAAGTTCCAAGAGAAGGATCACCAGATTTGGAGGCTGATATCCACAAAGTTCTTGATTCTCACTCCACTGAGTTGATTGAGGAAGACCTTGAATAGCTGACAGCACTCAGTAAATCAGATGCCCTGAGATGGCAGATGACTTAGTCGATTTGGAGTTCACCATTTCATTGCAAGGTGCTTAAAATTTAAGCACGAGTTGCAGGTTGTCGCATCACCACGCATGGAGGTGTACAAGGCTCCTGTCTCCCTCTTGGTCACACACACACACACACACACACGTTATTTAACCAACCTGACACTTCCTAGCCAAGAACATCAACCTCATTCCAGTAAAAACCAACACTAGCATTTTCATGCTCATTAATCAACAGCTATACATATTATTATGTTTTTTCTTTTGTTACCCTAACTCTGTTTTTCCCATGTCTTGTGGACATCACAGTTTTACTGTTTGCAGATCTTTGCAAGAATGTAATTCCTGCTAATGGTGAGGGTTTACTGTATCATCCCAGCTATACCTTCTCGAGATTTCAAAATCAACTGTTTATGTGCATTTATCACGTCCTGCATGTGGTGTACATGCATTGCTTATCACTTCTTCATTGATTTAATCACCCTACCACAATTAGGTGGTACATTCTGTATCACTTAGAGTGTCTGCCAAGCCACAGCCCAAGATACCCAACGTATTAGCAGAGATGGACAATGATAATAACACCAGCAAATTAATTATGCATATTTTCTTTGGAAAAAACCTTGAAAACAAGATGAATGTGTTTGCTGAAGGGGAATAAAAAGCCACATTAAAACAAATGACACTATCATATAGTAGACACTACTGTTTTTCTGTTTATCACAATTAATTACTGTCACATACTTAAAACAAAACAAATACAACTGAAATATACATATAGTCTATTACAGACATCTCCTTCCTGTTTCATGCTGGAGAGTGAACGTGGAAAATGTCCCACCTCATCATTTGCAACTGCCCCTTCCTAAGGAACATGAATATCATCAATACTCATTCTTACAAGTACTGTAACATAGTTGCCTCTTCATATCAGAAGTCTAAAGTCAGAGACTCAATTGTCACTTTCATCAGTACAAGAACAAGAACATACAACAGGGAACACGGAAACAATCTCATAAAGCTGTATCACAATAGAAGAAATTATACAAATGAAAGATACAAAAATTAAAGCTATTCTAACCTTGCATGCAAACGGAGGTCCAGTAGTGAGTGAAGTCCACTGCTGGATAAATGAGCTTCTCAAGAGAGAAATATGTGTAAGAACACAAGATTATGATTGGTGAGCTGCCTGGTAACATACTTATTAGTAACTTTGCCCCTTAAAGACAAGCAAACAAAGATAGGTAGCGGATAAATTTCTTTTCACCATGGCTTCATCCTGTACTGACACCATGTGATCTATCGTATAGCCCAAAGCATAAGTGGCTAAGTTATATACACTGGACAGAGTTCCTACATTTCACGAAACTCACTCAAGTCCAGGCTCACAGACTTTTACAATGAAACACAACGAACACAAAAAGACACAACAGCAAATTATATAACGAATTTTATAGTAAATCTGATGTGTGGTTGACCGTGCATCGTAATTCAGTGTGGATAAGAAAAACCAACTAGATGTCACATTTTGTATTCTTTATTTCTCTTCTAATAGTTGCTCACTTTATTTCTCTTCTAATAGTTGCTCAACACGTTTCAGGCAACCATGTGCCCATCATCAGCAGCTGACGAC
>Ga0209755_10004597_pt1 | contig 16241 bp, 13 predicted proteins | sample TergutCo191P1_FD_187301 | JGI IMG/M metagenome (GOLD analysis project Ga0209755, IMG submission 187301) | Cornitermes sp. P1 segment gut microbial communities from Petit-Saut dam, French Guiana - Co191P1 (SPAdes) (version 2) | ecosystem: Host-associated > Arthropoda: Insects > Digestive system... | reverse complement strand
CAAAGAAACAGAAATAGAGCTAAGACTGGAATATCGTTTGTAAATAAACTATCTAAAATAAGTATTTATTCTATTTATTCTATTTATTCTATTTATTCTATTTATTCTATTTATTCTATTTATTCTATTTATTCTATTTATTCTATTTATTCTATTTATTCTATTTATTCTATTTATTCTATTTATTCTATAGATATAAAATAGATATGACAAATAATGAGATGCAATAAGTAATATGCTATTTTTTCAGGTGACATTTCTAGGATAAATTTAATTGTTGCAAAATTAACTAAAGGCGAGATCATATTATGTCAGAAAATAAAAACCGTAATAAAATAACTCTTAATTATATTCAGAAAACAAATGGGAAAATAACATATCAATTTGAATATTCAGAAAATCTTAAAGAATATTTTAATTCAAATGAATCTTTTTTCATTGACTATTATGATATAAATATTAATGATATTCCTGATAGCATTCTTGTAATACCGTTTTTATGCAATGTATTGCCCATAGCATGGGTTTTAGATGCAATAATTTACCTCAATGAGGTAGATAAAGTATTTTTCAAAAGTATAGATGAGTTTAAAAAGGGTTATATCAATATGTATCCACGCATCAATTTTTTAGGAGAAGTAAATGTTGATGAACTAATAGACAATAGCACTAAAAACCAAGATGGAAATAATTTAGCGTTTTTTAGTGGGGGAGTAGATGCGTTTAATACGTTAATAAACCATATTGATGAAGAACCTGTATTGCTAACCTTGTGGGGATCGGATATCTTTTTTAATGATACTGAGGGGTGGAATAATGTAAAAAACCATGTTTTGAAAACATCTGAACGATTTTCTGTGAAATGCAGATTTGTTAAATCCAATTTTAGAAAAATTTTTAATGAGGGAAAATTGTCAACATTTGTCTATGAAAAGGCAAATGATGGTTGGTGGCATGGTTTCCAGCACGGAATAGGGCTGATTGGTCATGCCGCCCCATTGGCATATATGTATAGCTCAAGAATTGTTTATATTGCATCGACGTTCACAGCAAAAGATGCAGGAAAAATTACTTGTGCATCCGATCCAACAATTGATAATTTTGTAAAATGGGCAAGTACTGATATAGTTCATGACGGGTACGAGTTTACCCGACAAGATAAAATAAGGAATATATGCAATTTTATTCAAGAGCATTCGAATATAAAGATAAATTTACGCATTTGTTGGCAATCTGTGGGTGGAAAAAATTGTAATATATGTGAGAAATGTTACAGAACAACAATGGGAATTTTGGCAGAGAAGCAAGACCCCAATGATTACGGGTTATTGTATTCGTGTGTTCATAATAAAAAAATGAAAAACGATATTTATTATAAAATAAAATTTGACCATATTCTCATCCCTCTTTGGGAAGATATTCAAGATAGATTTTTGCAAGTAACAGAGATATTTATCCAGTACCCAGAGCTTAAGTGGATTACAAAAGTTAATTTTAAAAAAATAAATGATGATTTAGTTAGACGTATTATGAAATTGAATGAAAGAACAAGACAGGTTGTAAAACAAATTATTCCGTTTAAAATATTAATACTTTTCAAAAATATAATATTGCACTTATTGTTGAGAAGGGGCCATTAGAAAAATGACATTTGACAAAAAAGTAAATCAATTATCAGAAACAATATACGCACAACTTTTCCCTATTATTAATAAAAATGGCAGGGAGAATAGGTGTGTTTATTTAGATCTGCCTTACTATGGAAACATAGGAGATGTGCTTATTTGGCGTGGAACAGAGCATTTCTTGAAATGGGCGGGATTAAAATGTCTATATAAGACATCACACCAAGCATATTCTGAACAGAAAATGAAAAAAATTACAAAGCGGAGGGAAAATCCGCCTTGTAAGAAAATCTTGATTTTTTTACAAGGCGGAGGAAACTTTGGAGATTTGTGGGAACGTCACCATAATTTTAGGAAAAAAATCATTGCCGATTATCCAGAGAACAAAATTATCATTTTACCCCAAACGGTTTTTTATACTGACAGCAATAAAATGAAAAACGATGCTGAATTATTTGAAAAACATAGAAGTTTAACTATTTGTGCGAGGGATGAAAAATCGTTTCAGATACTTAAGGATAATTTTCGGAACGAAATTATTTTGGTTCCAGATATGGCATTTTGTATTCCACAAGTAGAGATACAAAGATATACAGTTCCAGAAATTCTTGGTTCAACACTTTTTCTTAAGAGAACAGACAAGGAAATTAATCATACCATAGATTGTTTACGATATATTTCACAAGAACAATTTGATGTACAGGACTGGATAACCATAGACAACCGCTACAAAGAGGAACGGATACTTCTTCGGCTTTCCTATAGCAAAAAAATTCCTAAATTTGTCGCCGATTTATATGCTCAAAAAATGTTTCAAAAAACAATAATCAATGAAGGCGTTAGGCAAATATCCAAGTACGAAAACGTGTACACGAATCGTTTGCATGTTGCAATATTGTCTATTTTGTTGAAAAAATCATTTGTGTTTTTTGATAATTCGTATGGTAAAAACGTCGATTTTTTTAAAACTTGGTTAAATGATTTAGAGGCAGTCAAATTTATATGATATACCCTTTAATTACAATAATAATACCAGTTTATGATATTGAAAAATATATACGTAAATGTTTAGAGAGTGTATTGCAACAGACATATACTAATTTGGAAATTATACTTGTAGATGATGGCTCACCTGACAATTGTCCACAAATTTGTGATGAATACGCCGCTAAGGATAATCGCATAAGGGTGATACACAAAACTAATGGCGGGTTGTCCAGTGCAAGGAACGCTGGGCTTGATATTGCTAGGGGGGAGTGGATTGGATTTGTTGATTCGGACGATTGGCTCTTGCCCAATATGTATGAGAGGCTATATAATGCCATAGAATATGAAGACGCTGATTTGGCGATATGCGGATATAAATATGTCGATGAGAGCGATAAGCCTGTCGGTGAAAGGTTTTCGGTTATAAGAGACGAGGTATTAAGTAAATCAGACGTTTTTGATATTTTTTTTAGAAAATATAATACATTTTATATTACTGTTTGGAATAAATTATATGCAAAAAAAATATTTCTTAATCTAAGATTTCCTGATGGTAAAATTCACGAAGATGAATTTACTGTACATCATATATTTAATGAATGCGATAAAATAGTTACTATTTCTGATGTTTTGTATATGTACGTTCAGAGGAAAGAGAGCATCATGAATGAGCAATTTTCGTTGAAGCGGTTTGATGCAGTAGATGCCCTTTGTGATAGGTATATGTTTTTTAGAGATAAAGGATTGAATGCACAGGCGAAGTTATCATTACGAAGTGCATATATACTTGTTTTGTCGGGTTTGAATCGCCTTAATTGTGAACAAGCGATAAAGCCATATTACAACAAGATTTTTTGGTTGCTAGTTATGGCAATGGATTTACGTGCTGTTATTAAATTATTTATATTTCGGCACAAAGATGTTTTGCCGCTTATAAAACATATGAAATTTTTCACTTATTATGCTTCTGGCTGAATAGTTGCAATTATTACCCAAAGGATACTGAGAATCTTTGTTCTATAAGAAATGAGATGCCTACAATTTCTATAATTGTTCCAATATATAATGTTGCACAATATCTTCGCCAATGTTTGGATAGTATATTGGCACAAACATTTATAGATTTTGAATGCCTACTTATAGATGATTATTCATCTGATGGTAGCCCAAAAATATGTGATGAATATGCAAAAAAAGATGAGCGAATAAAAGTTATTCATAAGCCGTATAATGAAGGTTCATCGCTGGCTAGAAAAACTGGATTTGAAAATTCGAAAGGCGACTATATAATTTACATTGATTCGGATGACTGGATTGAGGTAGACATGATTGAAAAAATGTATTCCTTGGCAGTTTCTGAAAATTATGATATGGTATATTGCGACTTTTACATTCATGATGTAGTAAATAAAGCTCATTATGAAAAGGTTCCAGAATTATCAAACAATTTTATTATGAATATCAAATTAGCTGTTCTTGATGTTAGTTCTGGTGGTTCACTTTGGAATAAATTAATAAGAAGGGAAATATATGAGAAAGTAGTTTTTCCCGAATATTCAATTGCCGAAGATAAATATATAACTACACAGACATTGTTTTTTTCAAAAAAAATAGGATATATAAATGCGGCACTTTATCATTATCGGTATAATATGTTATCGTTAATGCGGCAGTCTTCGATTAAAAGCGAACAAAGAAGGCATTTGGAAAAACTGGATAATTTCAAGAAAATATTTGATTTTTTAAATGAAAACTATGGGGAAGATCTAAGTGTATTCGAGCCTGAATTAAGCATGAGGGCGAAATCAATAGAAGAAAAAAATCCAGTAACATTGAGAAAAATCATTTTGGAAATAATACGGTTCATAGTTCCCGTAAAGGTATGGGGTGAATTGAAAAAGGTATATTATAAGGCCAAGATGTAATGGGGAGAATATGAAATCTCTGCTTCTTATTACCCATGAGTATCCATTGAACAAAGGAGATGCAAGTTTCATCGAAAGCGAAATGCAGTATTTGTCCGAAAAATTTGAAAAAATATACATTTTTTGTTTAAATACGTATCATAAAAACGATGATTTATTAAGTGTGCCAAAAAATGTTTATGTAAATTTTCATGTTTCAAATAATAGGAAGATAAAAAAGATTATTTTATTATTATCTTTGGTTTTTACACCAATATTCTATCAGGAATTGATTCTTTTAGTAAGAAAAAAGAAGTTGTCGATTAAAACAGTGTATTCTATGATTGTTTTTTTGTTTTTTGCAATATCTCTTCAAGTGCCTATAAAACGGTTGCTGAAAGCAAACAAAGATATATCTTTAATATATACGTATTGGTATGTTCAAGAAACATTGAGTGTTTTACTTCTTAAAGGGCTATTTAATAATATTCCATGTGTCACACGAACTCATGGATATGATTTGTATAAATTTAGAAATACATTGGGTTATCAGCCATTTAAATCATTAATGGACAAAAAAATTGATAAAATATTTTTTGCCAGCCATCATGGGTATACGTATTATTTGAATGAATTTGCAAAGTGTGGCTTAGGGAAATATATGCTTGCTCGGCTTGGGATATTTAATAAATACTATGTTGACATCAAAAGCAATAAGGGAATGGATGCTTTTTATATATGTAGCTGTTCTTATATTGTATCCCTCAAGAGGATACATCTTATTATCAAGGCCATGGGAAAAATAGAAGAATGTAGGATTCATTGGGTTCATATTGGTGATGGCTCTGATGCTAATATTATAAAATCAATTGCTGATAAAGTACTCGGGAATAAAAATAATGTTTCCTATGAATTCAAGGGATTTCTGGGAAATGAGCAAGTGATGAAATTTTACAGCGAAAATTATATTGATTGTTTTATTTCTACATCAGAATCTGAAGGACTTCCTGTTTCCATGATGGAAGCCATTTCTTTCGGGATTCCAGTTATTGCAACAAATGTAGGTGGTGTTTCGGAACTTGTTAAAGATACGGGTATTTTATTGTCTTCTGATGGTAATGTTTCGGAAGTGAGCAAGGCAATTATTGATTTTTATAATCTATCCGAAAATAAAAAAATAACAATGAGGCGAGCTGCACGATCATTTTGGGAGTCTAATTTTAATGCTGAAATCAATCATGCTAAGTTTTCGGAAGAATTATTACTTGTAGCTAATAAGGTAAGTATCTGAGGAAAAAATTATATTCTCCTTTTTGGAAATATAGATTATTGAGTCGATTTTGTAGGTGTATTAAGTGAAACTTCTTACTATTATTGGTGCACGGCCTCAATTTGTGAAAGCTGCTGTACTAAGTAGGTATATTCGTGATAATTCTTCCTGTGGCATTGCAGAAACGGTTATTCATACAGGGCAGCACTATGATCAAAATATGAGTGATATTTTCTTTGAAGAAATGGAAGTACCTAAGCCCGATAAAAACCTATATGTAGGTTCAGGTAGTCATGGAAAAACCACAGGGCTGATGTTAGAGCGAGTTGAAAGAGAAATTCTTGAACGAAAACCGGACGTGGTATTAGTGTATGGCGATACCAATACTACGCTTGCAGGGGCTTTGTCGGCGAGTAAGCTCCACGTTCCAGTTGCGCATGTGGAAGCAGGGCTTCGTTCATATATGATGGCTATGCCGGAGGAACAAAATCGACGGCTAACTGATCATCTTTCGACGTGGCTATTTTGTCCAACACAGACAGCGATTGACAATTTAAAACAAGAAGGTATAACCGATGATACCTCTGTAATTGAACCGAATGTTGATAGGAAACGGGTCACAAAAGTTGGTGATATTATGTATGAGGCATCGTTGTACTATCGTGAAAAAAGTGTTGTCCATATTGATGAGAAAGAATTTATTCTTATGACTATTCACCGCGCTGAAAATACTGATGACCCTGTTCGGCTTGAATATATCGTAAGGGCAGTGAACAGTTTGACTGATTATAGATTTATTTTTCCAGTACATCCTAGAACCAGAAAAATTCTGGAAGAACAAAATCTCCAATTTGCTTCCCATATTAAGATGATTGAACCTGTTGGGTATCTTGAAATGTTGGCTTATGAATCGACTTGTTCCGCTATTTTGACCGATTCTGGTGGAGTGCAAAAGGAGGCGTTCTTTTTTCAAAAGCCTTGTATTACGATGCGGGATTCCACCGAATGGGTTGAGTTGGTAGAGGCAGGCTGGAATACGCTTACAGGTGCGGATGCGGATAAAATTATTGCGGCTGTGAAAAACACGTATACACCCCAAAATTATCCCGCGTTGTATGGCGATGGGTATTGTGCAGAAAAAATAATTTCTTGTTTAAAATAGAAGGTGATATGTCTGATTTTGAAATGCTTCTGCAAAATATTTATTGTAAAAATGTAAAGGTCGGTATCATTGGTCTTGGTTATGTGGGGCTTCCTCTTGCGGTTGCCTTTGCACGAAACGATGTAGAGGTTTTAGGCTTTGAAAAAAACGAAAAAAAAGTTGAAGCTGTAAATATTGCACAAAATTATATTGGCGATATAAAGGATGCTGATTTATTGAAAGTAGTACTGGAAACCAAAAAAATTACAGCTACAGTAGATTTTTCTCGAATAAAAGAATGCGATACGATACTTATCTGTGTGCCAACACCACTCGATAAATTCAAAAAACCAGATATGAGCTATATTGAACAAGCCTGTATTGATATTGGCAGAAACATGAAAGAAGGCACATTTATTAGTCTTGAAAGTACTACATATCCAACTACAACAGAGAGTTTCATGAAACCTGTTATTGAACGTGAGTCAGGGTTGCAGGAAGGTAAGGGGTTCTGGCTTTGTTATAGTCCCGAACGAGTTGATCCGGGAAATAAAGAATACAAAACGGAAAATACACCGAAGGTTATTGGTGCCCTTGGTGAAAAGGCAAAACAAATTGCTGTTGCGTTATACGGCCTTTCTATAAAGAATTTACATGTTGTATCTTCGCCACGCATAGCAGAAATGGTTAAGATCCTTGAAAATACCTATAGACTTGTCAATATTTCACTGATCAATGAGCTTGCTTTGCTTTCTGGCAAGATGGATATAGATATTTGGGAAGTAATCGAAGCGGCTAAAACCAAACCTTATGGGTTTCAGGCTTTTTATCCTGGTCCAGGAATCGGCGGGCATTGTATACCTTTAGATCCATTTTATCTTGAGCATATTGCGAAAAATTATAATTTTGAACTGTCCATGATACATACCGCAGGTGCTATTAACGACAGAATGCCGCATCGTATGATGAACAAGATTTCGTTTGCTCTGAATAGACACAAAAAAGCAATGAATGGTTCGACTATTTTGTTTTTGGGTATTGCATACAAGCCTGATATTGATGATGCTAGGGAAAGTCCTGCACTGTTGGTGATGGAACAGGTTGCTAAGAAGGGAGCTAAAGTTTTGTATCATGATCCGTATATTTCTGGGGTTATAGATGAGTGCAGTAATCCTTATAAAGGATGTGAATTAACTGATGAATTGATAGTAAGTGTGGATTGTGTCGTGTTTACGACTAATCATAGTTGTTTTGACGTAAAAAGGATCATCAATAAAGCAAAATTGGTTGTGGATTTGCGTAATGTGGTAAAACACGTGGCGATTGAAGACGGAAAAATTTTTAAGTTATAAAATTTATGATAATTTAAATGAGGCTGGAAATACTTCTATATTTTAAGGATAAAAAATGCTGACAGATAAGAAATATATGATTTTTCATTTTCCACTTAAATTGGACTATGAAGCAAAAGAAGCTAGCGGTATACGACCAATAAAAATGCTAAATGCCTTCAAGGAGGCAGGATACGAAGTTATTGAGATAACTGGTTATAGTACGGCTCGAAAGAGAAAAATACGAAAAATAAAGAATGAAATAACATATGGTAAAAAGATAGATTTTGTTTATTCAGAAACCTCTCCAGTGTTGCCAAGTATGTTGACCGATCCACATCATTTTCCATCATTTGTTGATCTTTGTTTTTTTTATTTTTGTAAGAGGAAAAATATTCCAATAGGATTATTTTATCGTGATATATACTGGAAATTTTCTGGATATGTACAGTTAGGCTCATTGAAAATAAAAATTATAAAATTATTTTCTCTATATGAAATTTATTGTTATGCAAAAATATTGAAAAGACTATATATACCTTCGATGGGTATGGCAGAGTACTTCGGAAAATTTCCCAAAATAATTGATGAGCTACCTCCTGGATGTGATTGTATCGAGCTAGAAATAACAGAAGATAAAAAAAATCAGTGTAAAAGTACGATTGATTTTTTATATATTGGCGGTTTTGGCAATCTCTATCGATTACATAATATATATAAAGCAATCGCATATAACGATCGCTTCACACTAACAATCTGTGCAAGAAAAAATGAATGGGACTTGTGCAGTTCTGAATACATAAAAAATAATGAAGTACCTTCGAATATTCGTATAGTACATTTTTGGGGCAACGAGATAAAAAAATTATACAAGAAAGCAGACATAGCTGTATTATATATAGAGCCTATCCAGTATAGGAATTTTGCGGTTCCGTTTAAATTGTATGAGTATATAGGGTTTAATAAACCTATTCTCGCATCCGATGCTACTTATGTGGGAACATATGTTTCAAGAATGAATATAGGTTGGACAATCCAATATGATACGGATGCTATAAATAATTTTTTGAAAAATATAACACATGACGAAATTATTCAAAAAAAAATAAATGTTTCCAAAATAGCTGCAAATTCCAGATGGGTCGACCGGGCAAAAAAAGTTATTGGCGATATGATAGGATAATGAAAGTTTTTCTTTGTGCGTATATATTTGATAGAATTGGAGATGTTGGTAAATGAGCTATCCTAAGGTATCAATTATTGTTCCAGCTTACAATGCCGAAAAAACCATTGAAAAATCAATACGTAGTCTTATGGAACAAACATTTGACGATCTTGAATTGATAATTATAGATGATTGCAGTAACGATAATACTTTAAATATTGTTGAATCAGTATCTAAAGAATATCCTCAACGTTTGTCTGCTACAAAAATATTTAGGGTGTCTCATAATCAGGGTGTTGCTGCGGCGCGTGCTTTAGGTATAAATAATGCTACAGGGGATTATACGATACATATGGATAGCGATGATTATTGTGAACGAAACATGATTGAATGTTTGTATAATGAGGCTGTAAAGAACGATGCTGATATGGTTATTTGTGATTTTTATATGAATTATCCTAAAAAACAGCTATATATTTCGCAAAAACCTCCTGAAATAGGGAAGGAATGTATACCTTTTTTATTAGGGGGTGGCTTGCATAGTTCTACATCAAATAAACTCATACGACGAACATTATATACTGACAATGATATTAATTTTATGCCTAGTATAAATATGTGGGAGGATATGTCAACAATCATTAAATTGTCTTATTTTGCTAGCAGGGTGTCATATTTGCCCAATGCGTTTCTGTACTATACTAGAATGAACCCGCAATCATATACTGCAAATATTGGTATGGACTCTCTTAAAAATATGAAGCAAGCGGTGGATGATATAGAGAATTTTCTGTCTCAAAAAAATATGGACTTAATTTGTAAGAATGAATTAATATCTTTTAAATTAAGGGTAAAACGTGAATGGCTTAGAGCCACTAAGGGGATAGAACAAAGAGCAAGTGCTCGTTTATATTTGGATACCGATGCGTATATTTTGAGTGATAAAAAAAATCCAATCTATTATAGATATGCGCAATGGTTAGCAAGTAAAAATTGTTTTCTTCTGACTAATATATTGCTTGTTTTGATAGGATTTGGTAAACGATTGCGAGGAAAACTTTGGGGTACCAGTGTTTCACCATAGACATGCTAATTTTCATTATGAAGCAAAGTACAATGTCTCAAATAATTGAAACGGGAAACAAAAATGTTATTTAGCGTTATTATACCTGTATATCAAGTGGAACAATATCTTAATGAATGTGTGGATAGCGTCTTAAATCAAGACTTCAATGATTTTGAGATCATTTTAGTAAATGATGCTTCTCCAGATGGTTGTGGGAAAATATGTGATGAATATGCAAATAAAGATAAAAGAATAAAGGCGATACATCATTCTGAAAATTTGGGACTATCAGTAGCACGGAATACAGGTATTAATGCAGCAATTGGGAAGTTTTTGCTTTTTTTAGATAGCGATGATTTTTTTTGTTATGGTAATCTATATGCCATTTTTTATACATTACAAAAAAACCCCGATGTAGATATTGTTTTTCTGTCAATGTCAAAATGTACATTAGGTAAAGAGTTTTCAAGCATAAAGATATGGAAAAAACCGTTGGAAATTGATTTTAAGGGTATGAATAACAATGAAATTCTTTCTAGATACTTTAAAAGTGATTTGTATAATCCATCAGCTAGCTCAAAGCTAGTAAGAAAAAATTTAATAATTGAAAATAACATATATTTCAGGAAAGGGATAATTTCTGAAGATTTGCCATGGACATATGAATTGTTATTGAGATCGAATAGCTATTTAGTTTGTGAAGCTGATCATTGTGTTTATCGGGCACGTCTTGGATCAATTTCTCGCTCAAAAGATAAGTGCAGAAACATACCAGATCTAGTGAACTTTATTTTGGAATGGGCAAAATATTGTGAGGACAAATCAAATAAAAATAGTGATATTTACTTATGGCAGCTTGCCTTTCAATATATTATAGCAATGGGATCGTTATTTTACCTTCCAAAAAAGATAAGAATAGAGGTTGCAAATAAGGTAAAACCTTTGAGCTGGGTCCTTAAGTGCTCAGAAGAAAAAAGAGTTGTATTCGCCAGAAAGATATTCGATTTGTTTGGTTTTTCGATATGTGCATTGATACTGAATATGTATTTGAGAACAAGGGACCTTGGGTTATACTTACGTACAAAATTATTTGTTTGAAGGAAGCATTTTTTAATTTTAGGGGATACAAATATAAATGGATATACTTATGAACCGTTGTAAAATCAGTCGTTTTTGGTTGTTTTATTTTGCCATTCGTTTTTTTTATCTTTTATTTACCATTTTTGTTTATGCAAGACTTACGACTCTTGGGGATACCCACAGGTACCTAGATGCAAACATTCCATTTTCGCTAAGGATATTTTATGATTCCAATTACTTTATGGATTTTTTTGCAGGCACTACGAGTAGTTTTTTTAGAGGAAATATGTTGCTCTCCAATATTCCAGCCATGCTTATTTCATTTTTTGTTACAAAATGGGTAATCGAAAAATTATCATTAAGAAAATATGTTAATAATATATTACTTATGGTAATGATAAGTTTGCCCAATTTTGTTATTTGGACGTCTGTTTGGTCAAAAGAAGTGTTTGGTTTGGTCTATTCTGCTATTATTGCTGTATTGATAATTAATTTTTTGAATGGGAATTATAAAATAAAAATAGTGCACATGCTTGGTTTATATCTCTGTTTATTGTTTAATCCGCAATATATGCCGTTTATTTTGCAGGGACTAATATTTATTTATGTATCTCGTAAATTTTTGAAGCATAATTCCGTTGGACAGTTTTGGTTGGCTTTTGTTTTTTTATGTATTAATATTTCATTTTTATTTGCAATAAGGGACATAGTAAATATGTATGCGGGAAGGATGCATGCTCATTTCGATTTTTATTTTGCAGGGTCAACGAGAGATAATATTTTTTTAGAGGACTATGACTTTTTTAGGCATCTGCCTTGGGGAATGTTTATTGCGTTTTTTGGGCCTACGCTTGCCGAAATGATCGAAAATCCCTTGCATGCAATTGCTGGAATTGAAAGTTTAATGAAAATATTGTTGTTTTTTTATTTGTCGAAATATATTTATACCAGATACGTGCTTAAATTTCGTATTCCTTCATTATTACCAATAAGCTATCATATAATTTTTTTTGGTATTCTTTTTATTCATTATCCATTTGGAGTATTTAATCCCGGTTCGGCGATTAGGTATCGTTCCAGATTTATCTTTCTTTTTATAATTTTATTGTTATATTTATATGGCCAGAAAAAAAATTATATGATAAGGAAGAAGCTTCGTGCGTAACGAAAAAATGGGTTTCAAGATACTATTTATTTCCAATACTGCTAATTTTTCAAAATTCAATCGTCCTTTTATGCGTTGGTTTAAAGAACAGAATTGGAGGGTTGACTATGCATCTGCGGGTGAAGAAACCATATTTGATTGTGATAATCAATATGCAATACCTATTGGACGAGATCCTTTTAATGTAAAGAATATATGGGCATATATACAATTAAGAAGAATAGTATTATTGAACAATTATGATATAATCCATTGTCATACTCCAACAGGGAGTGTTTTGGGAAGACTGGTAGCTAAAAGCACAAAGGCAAAGGTAATATATACGGCTCATGGATTTCATTTTTACAGGGGTGCCCCTTTGATAAATTGGGTGCTTTATTATCCTATTGAAAAGTATCTCATTAAATATACAGATACTCTTGTAACTATAAATGATGAAGATTATGATATGGCAAAAAAATATTTTTCTTCATGCAAGAATATTTGTAAAATAAACGGTGTTGGAGTTGATTTAGGTAAGTTTAAGCCTTGTGATAGAATAACAAAAAATGAGTTAAGGAAAAATATGGGTTATAAAGAAACGGATTTTATTATTTTATATGTTGCAGAATTTATACCGAGAAAAAATCATGAATTGTTTATTAATTCCATAAAAAAATTGAAAAAACAAATAAGACAATTAAAAATAATATTTGCGGGCTCTGGTCTTATGTTTGATAAATATAAAAATGTAATCGAGGATATGCAATTATCGGATACAGTTAATTTTTTAGGTTATCGAAGTGATATAGATATATTATGCAATATTGCTGATGTTGGGGTTTCAACTAGTAAACAAGAGGGGCTTCCTGTTGGCGTAGTGGAGTATTTTTTTTCTGGATTACCAGTTGTGTGTTCAAAAATTCGTGGGCATATTGATGTAATTATTGATAAAAAAAATGGGTTTTTATTTGACTTGGAAGAACCTAATCAAATGAATGATGCGATTATTCGGTTGCATGAGGATAAATCATTAAGAAAAACAATCGTTCAGAATAATTTGGATTTGAGGGAAAAGTATTCGCTTGGTAATGCGGTTGTAAAAATGGGTGATATATATAAGCGATGTATATATGAATAATAATTAATCTGTGTAATGATGTTTTGTAGCGGTTTATATCGTATATATACTGATTTGTAACGAAAATTTTCGCATGTTGTTTTTATGGCTAGGGAGATGCATTTATGAAAGAAAAAAATCTGGAACATGAGAACACTGATATTGAAGATGCCGATGAGTTAAATTTGCTGGATCTTTTTGCCGTATTATGGCGTCGGAAAATAATGATAATTACCATCACCTTGTTTGCCATGGTAGGCGTGGTCATTTTTTCCATTGTTTCGATTAGGTTGCCACCCGAAATATCCCCTCTTCCAAACCGATATACTTCTAGGGCTTATATGCTTATCACTGAGGGTAGGTCTCCAGCTGGAGAGCGTGAAACCTTGCTTGGGTATGGAGCCAGAAGAGGCCAAACCTACGCTGGTTTAGCACTTTTTTTGCTTAGAAGTAATACATTGCTTGACTCTGTGATAGATGACTTGATCTTGATGGGACGGTATGAATATGACGGATTATACGCAACAATAACTCGTGGAATGCTCAGAGATGGCATGGGTCCAAGACATAATGGACATAACGGTGTTTTAAGTGTCAGTTTTACCCATACAGATCCTTTTTTTGCGCGGGATGTTGTTAATCTCACTGTTTTCCACTTGGAAAACCGTTTTCTGGAACTTGGCATTGACAGGACTAGAGCTGAACAGGAAAGGCTGGATTTGCATCTTGCCGAAGTTTTCCAAAATATTCTCTTGCTTGATGAAGAAAGGCGCAGACTCGAACACTCGGTTGCTTTTATTCCTCTTGTTGGGGGAAATCTGCCAGCTATTATGGCTGATATTAGCAGGGCGACTATGGAATCGGAAGCAATGCGGCAGGTTTATACCCAGCTTAGAATACAACATGAAGTTTTAAGGGCAACTGTTGCAGCAGAAATACCTATGCTTCAAATTCTGGAATTTGCAGAGGTGCCGAATCAAAGGTCGGAACCTAGTAGGGCTATGATATGTATTATTGTTTCCCTTGTTGCGGGTGTTTTTTCGGTACTCTTGGCTTTTGTTATGGAGGGGATTTCCAGCATCAGAAATGATCCGGTCGCTATGGCGAAGTTAAGGAAGAAAAAATGAAAAAACGTGCGATTTTTTTGGGAACCATTATCTTTTTGATTGGTTCCGCATACTATGGATTTGCCTTGGATGGGGTAGGACTAGCAAACAATTCGGAAGTACTCATGTTGGCTCGTTCCGACCCTAATTTTAGGGTAACACCAGGGGATGTATATACCCTGACGTTTTTGCTTGACGGCGAGGTTGTTTCGCATACAATAATTGTTGATACTGCATATCGTCTTAGGGTTATAAATTTAGGTATTGTGAATGGGGCTGGCCAAACATTTGCACAGGTAAGAGCCCGAGTTGAGGCTATTGTTGCAAATAACATTCCATTGAGCGGGCCGCAGTTGACGTTAACACAACCAGCGGTTTTTAGGGTTTTTGTCGATGGTGAAGTACATAGGGCAGGGGAGCATGCCGCTTGGGCTTTAACTAGACTATCTTCGTTGGTCGATGGAAACTTAACGAGATTTGCATCTACGCGCGATATTACAGTTAGATCTGCCAATGGGCAGACGCAGGTATTTGATCTTTTTCAGTTTTGGCGTTTCGGTGATCAAAGCCAAAACCCTTATCTTCGGCCTGGGGATACAGTTACTTTTAGCCAGATTAGCCGGCGTGTTACTATTCAGGGTGCGGTGGAACGCCCAGGAGCCTATCTGTTGTTGGACGGGGAGAATCTTAGGGACCTGATAGATTTCTATGGAGGTGGTTTTACGCCGCTTTCGGATCCGACACGGATAGAGCTTGTGCGGCACCTAAACAGCGAGGATGCTTCTGGGAATCGGTTGTTTTTAACAATGGATGACGTAGAGGACAATTTTGTGTTGGAAAATTATGATACGGTAATTATTCCTGCTATTGGGGATTTAAGGCCGGTTTTGATTGTGGAAGGGGCTGTGGATATTGATAATCAACCTAGGTTCTTTTATGGTGAAAGGCTTTATGCATCTCACAGAATAACGGTACAATTTCATTATGGCGAAACCTTTGCTTCCATAGTTCGTCGAAACAGATCGTGGTTTTCCTCAATGTCGGATACCGAAAACGCCTATATTATACGACAATGTGGTGAAGAGATACCGATAAATCTAAACCCTGCCCTTTTCGACGCTTCCTATCGTAGCGAGAATCTGATTCAGAATAACGACACTCTTATCATTCCATTCAGACAGTTTTTTGTCACGGTGTCAGGGGGGGTTACGCGTCCAGGGCGTTTACCTTTTATTCCTGGCCGTGGTTGGGAATACTATATTGCCATGGCTGGTGGATTTAACCCGCATCGTAATGCTTGTG
>Ga0209755_10004596_pt1 | contig 16242 bp, 14 predicted proteins | sample TergutCo191P1_FD_187301 | JGI IMG/M metagenome (GOLD analysis project Ga0209755, IMG submission 187301) | Cornitermes sp. P1 segment gut microbial communities from Petit-Saut dam, French Guiana - Co191P1 (SPAdes) (version 2) | ecosystem: Host-associated > Arthropoda: Insects > Digestive system... | reverse complement strand
GCGCAGATGCACGCGGCATTGAAATCGAAGTGTACACCATGTATCTTCAAATACTGATGGCACAACAGCAGACAGACGCGCTGGGTGATGACGCACCGCCTCCGCCCGCACCATCGCCGGAAGAAGCACAAATCAATGAACAAATGCAAAACAACTTTCAGCGGGGTTTAGAAAAAGCCGCTGAACTGTTGGATACGGACATTGCATCGGTCTTTACCAATTTGCGCCAAGTAAAAAATGATCCGGCCGTACTTGCCGCCGCTGCGGAAGAAGCCGGAATGCATCCGATGCAGTTTGTCGGCATTATCAACATGCAGCTTGCAAATGAAGAAATATTACATGATCATCGTTTTGAATTTGATGTGTTTTATTATCTCATGATTAATTTGGGCATTTTCCTGTTGATGTTTGCAACCAGTGCCATATCCTTTTTGTTCTCATGCATCTTTAATCTTACAAAAAATTCACTGGCGCTGGGCGCGGGTATTCCGATTGCATTTTATATCTTTCAAACCATGGCAATGGTGGGTGATGACATGGAGTTTTTCCGGTACTTAACCATCAACACATTATACAATCCAACCGGCATTGTACAGGGTGAGGACTATATATGGCGGTTTGCGGTTCTCGCCGCCATTGGTCTTGTGTTATACTGTTTGAGTGTGAAGATTTTCAAAGAAAAGGATCTGCCTTTGTGATACAAGATACCAACATCAACAATCAAAACAACATACGCAATATCACGCTGCCCGAGGATGTATTGTTCATTCTTGGGCAGCTTGAATTGGCCGGACATGAGGCGTATATTGTCGGCGGTTGTGTCAGAGACATTTTGCGCGGCCAACAGCCAAAAGATTATGACATTGCAACCTCTGCAATGCCGGAGGAAATAAAAAAACGCTTTACAAAAACGTTTGATACCGGAATCCAGCATGGTACCATTACCGTGCTGCTTAAAAATGGTCAATATGAAGTGACAACATACCGCATTGACGGCGAATATCTTGATGCGCGCCGCCCGGAATCCGTCTCGTTTAGCATGAATATTTATGAGGATCTTTCGAGGCGGGACTTTACCATGAATGCCATCGCATACAATCCAAAAACAGGATTTGTGGATCCCTTTGATGGCCGTACAGACATTGAATATGCGGTGGTGCGCTGTGTGCGTGATGCGAAACAACGTTTTACGGAAGATGCCCTGCGAATGTTGCGTGCCATTCGTTTTTCAGCAACACTGGGTTTTTCAGTCGATGAGCACATTTTAACCGCCATTTATGATTTAAAGGAACGGCTGAATTATATCTCGGGGGAGCGCATTCGCATTGAACTGGGGCATATGTTGATGTCTGATCATTTGGATGCACTGATGCTGTTAGAATCAACGGGCATTTTAACCGATATGCTGCGGGGACGTTCATTCGGCGGAGATTTAAAACAAATTATTGAACACATAAAACTGTGTCCCAAAGATGAGCCGATGCGGCTTGCGTTGTTTTTTTCATGGGCACAAGAAAATGCCGGCGAAATTTTGCATGATTTAAGGTATGACAACAAAACCATCGGGGAAGTAAAAAAATACATTAAATACCTTTATGAACCCATTGCGTTAAACCGTCTTGCCATGAAGCAAGTGTTGCAAAAAATTGATGTTGAATTGTTTGAAAAACTATTGGTGCTTAAACGTATTGTCGGTGCGATTAACGCAAAAACACCCTATATGAATATGTTGGTGCGGATTCATTTAGACAATGAATGTTATTCATTAAGGCAATTGGCCCTTAACGGACGCGATTTGATGGCACTGGGGATTGAAAATGGTGAAGACATTGGTGCGGCGCTTGCGTATTTATTAAATGAAGTGATGATGGATTCTGATTTGAATACAAAAGCAAAATTGACTGAACTTTTGTTGCAGTATCGTGACAATTCACATATAATGCATACGTAGTCTATTTTTATTTGAACCTGGGAGGTTATTAAAATGCTCGAAACATTCAATAGGTTATTAAACAGGATATACATCCTTGGTGCCGGTATTGTGTTGCCGGACGGTGCCGCAACACCCCCGGTGGGTACCCCCGCCGGTGATGCTGCCGTACAAGGCATACAAAATGCGCCAACCCCTGATGCTGTGGGTTTGCCATGGTGGCTCATCCCCGTATATATTCTGTTATTCGTCGGCATCTATTTTCTGTTTTTCCGTCCTCAACGTAAACGCGAAAAACAAAGAAAAGAAATGCAAGCGGGCATTAAGTCCGGTGACAACATTGTGACCAGCGGCGGATTGTATGGTAAGGTTGCGGATGTCGGCACAGACTGCTTTGTGGTTGAATTTGGTATCTCAGGCCGTTCTGTAAAAATGCCGGTGGCGAAATCCGATGTTGTGGGCGTTAAAGAACCGGTGTTGACGCCGCCGCCGCGTGAAAGTGCGGATGCAAAATAAAACAGGCACCGAAATATGTACTGTTGGTTGTAAAGAAGTGTGAAACATAAAATATTATCTAAACATCAGGAGGTGTCTTAATGTTACAATTATGTATTGTGTTGTTGGTCATTGGTGTTGTGGCAATTTTGCTGGAGTTGTTGATGCCGGGATTTGATTCATTCATCTCAGGTGTGATTGGTCTTGTTGCGCTTGCCGCATCTGCCGTCTTAGCGCTCATTTTTGTACCGGGCGGATGGGTATTTGTCGTTATTGCTCTTGCCGTGATACTTTTTGGCGGATATGTCATGTTTATGTACATTCGTAAAAAGCAACTGCAAGGCAAAATTATTCTTAATGATACGTTGGCAGAAGATCTTCCTGAGATTGATGTCACATCACTCATGGGCAAGAAGGGCATCACCGTTTCGCAACTGCGTCCATATGGTGAAGTTGATTTTGACGGAATCAAAGTGGAAGTCAGTTCAGACGGGCAACTCATTGATCGCGGAAAATCCGTAAGGGTCATTGATGTGCGTTCAAACAAAGTGGTTGTTGAAGAAACAAAAGCAAATTAATCGACTTGTACCAACTTTTTACACCGGAGTATAACGACGGTGTAAAATTATTTAATGAATGCTGCGTCGGCGCGCAATATTCATGCTTAGATGCATGGGCAATCACGAAGGCTTGTGTTCGTGACCCATAAAGCCGGTGTGAAAAATAAATTTTCACGCCGAATCATAAGGAGGATGTACATGCCGTTATTAACTGCAAATGTGCCTGATCTTGCAGGCACCATCAATTTTACCATCATTGCCATCGCGGTGGCGCTGTTGGTACTCATCTTACTCTTCTTTAACTTTGTACCGGTCGGTTTGTGGATTGCCGCAAAATCATCCGGTGCAAAAGTGAGCATTTTCCAGCTCATTGGTATGCGGCTCAGACGTGTTCGTCCGGCTGCCATTGTCAATCCGCTCATCATGCTCACCAAAGCAAACATTCCCATCCCCATCAGCCAACTTGAGGCACATCATTTAGCGGGTGGTAATGTCAATGCTGTCGTCAATGCGCTCATTGCCGCGCACAGAGCGAACCTTGATCTTACCTTTGAAAAAGCGGCGGCCATTGACTTGGCCGGTCGTGATGTGTTTGAAGCGGTACGCATGTCCGTTAATCCAAAAGTTATCGAAACACCGATGATTTCTGCGATGGCCATTAATGGTATCGAACTGAAAGCCATTGCAAGGATTACCGTGCGCACCAACATTTCACGCCTTATCGGTGGTGCGGGTGAAGCGACGATCATTGCGCGTGTCGGTGAAGGGATTGTAACCACGGTTGGTTCTGCATCCACGCACAGAGAAGTTTTGGAGAATCCGGACAAAATCTCTAAAGCAGTCTTGGCAAAAGGCTTAGATGCGGGCACCGCCTACGAAATTCTTTCTATTGACATTGCAGACATGGATGTTGGCAGAAACATCGGTGCATCCCTTCAAATTGACCAAGCTGAAGCGGATAAGAAAATCGCAGAAGCGAAAGCAGAAGAGCGCCGTGCACTTGCAGTCGCTGAAGAGCAGGAGATGCGTGCGAAAGTTCAAGAGATGCGCGCAAAAGTTGTTGCATCTGAAGCTGAAGTACCTTTGGCAATTGCCGAAGCACTCAAATCAGGCAATATCGGCGTGATGGATTATATCAATTTAAAAAACAAAGAAGCCGATACCAACATGCGCAATCTGCTTGGCAACATGAACATCGACGTTAAAGCAGGCCCGGCACAAGGCAAGTAAAACAATAAAGAAGCAAAACAATAAAACCACCGAATTTATTTTCATTGTATATGGCTAAAGATGCCAAGATATATGGATATTTATTCGGTGGTTTTTTATTGCTTGTCAGAATACGAATACACTTTATTTTTTGAATAAATATGATATGATACATAGGTATTGTTTTGACTGAGGAGATTATTGTTTGTTATGAAGAAAATCAATGCAAAACCTAAGAAAATTTTATGCACCGGTGTTTTTATATTTATGGTTAGTTTTATGGTCTGTGTTCTTATCTGGTTTACAAACATTGGCAGAGAAGACCATGAGTGGCAGCGTCAGTTTAATAATGAGCGCAGTCAATCCTTATTGAATTTATACCATGAACTGATTGTTTTTCAGCGCATGGTCTTGCAAGAAGATGCCGTTGGTCGGCTTCATGATCAACAGCATTTGATTTTTGCGCATGCTGCATATTATTTAAATCACCGGAATACCATGAATGATGTTGATGTCATACACGCGCAAACCCATGCCATCAATGATGTTTTAGAATATGTTAATTGGGTCATGTTGTATGTCACATCGGAAGCATTTGATCTTGAAAATACGGCGGCATTGTCCATTATGATTGAATATGCCGCGCAAGCAGAAACAATTATTATGTATCTTATGAATGCAGAAATATCAGAGCGAAATATGATTGACAGACGCACCGATCAGCAACATGAAATTTTTGTGCTAAGAGTAGGTGTATCGGTTTCCATTTTTTCAGGATTTATGTTATTATTGCTTATATTGATGTATGTTTGGATTAAGCATCATGTTGTCCGAACAACATTTTAAATATCACTGTTTTGTCAATGAATAATATGCACAAAACAAGTATTAACATCAACCGATTGGTGCTGCCGATTACGGGAGCGCGGTATAATATATGAGAGGTGAACAAATGGCAAAAGCAAAGCGTACCGCCATAAACACGGATGCATTAAACAATGCATGGAGTGGTTTTAACAAAGGCATTTGGTCAAAGGAAGTCAATGTACGTGATTTTATTCAGCGCAATTTAGTACCCTATACAGGCGACGATTCATTCTTGGCAGGTGCAACAGACCGTACAAAACAATTGTGGGAAGAAGTATGTAAACTCACCAAACTTGAACATGAAAAAGGCATCCTTGATGTCGAAACAAAACGCCCGACCACCATCACATCGCATGGTCCGGGTTATATTAAACAAGAACTGGAACAAATTGTGGGTGTGCAAACGGACAAACCACTTAAACGCGGTATCTTCCCGAAAGGCGGCATTCGCGTTATTGAACGTGCACTGGAATCCTATGGATACAAACTCGATCCTTTTGTAGAAGATGTGTATACCCATTATGCCAAAGCGCATAATGATGGTGTGTTTGATGCTTATACCGATGACATGCGCGTGGCACGCCATTCCGGCATTATTACCGGTTTGCCGGATGCCTATGGCCGCGGCCGCATCATTGGCGATTACCGCAGGCTGGCATTATACGGTACCGGATTCTTAATCGCCGACAAAGAAGAACAAATTGCAACACTCGATCCTTCATGGCTCGAAGAGCATACCATCCAACTGCGCGAAGAACTTTCTGAACAAATCCGTGCACTGAAAGCACTTGAAACAATGGCGCAAAGTTATGGGTTTGATGTGTCTGTGCCCGCAACCAATGCCAAAGAAGCCATTCAGTGGACGTACTTTGCGTATCTTGCAGCCACCAAACAACAAGACGGTGCTGCAACATCTTTAGGACGTGTTGCGACATTCTTAGATTGCTATATCGAGCGTGATATCGCGCAAGGCAAAATCACAGAAGAAGAAGTGCAAGAATTAATGGATCATTTCGCAATGAAACTGCGCATGGTGCGTTTCCTCAGAACCCCGGAATACAATTCATTATTTAGCGGTGATCCCACATGGGTTACCGAAGCACTGGGCGGTATGAGTGAAGACGGCAGAACATTGGTCACCAAGAACTGCTTCCGCATGATTCATACCTTGACCACACTTGGCCCTGCACCGGAACCAAACTTAACGGTTTTATGGTCGGTGCATCTGCCCGAAAACTTCAAACGCTATTGTGCAAAAATGTCCATTGAAACCAGCTCAATCCAGTATGAAAACGATGATCTTATGCGTGGATATTGGGGGGATGATTACGGCATCGCGTGCTGCGTATCTGCCATGCGTCTCGGCAAACAAATGCAGTTTTTCGGCGCACGTGCGAACCTCGCCAAAGCACTCACATACGCCATCAACGGCGGTAAAGATGAAAAGAGCGGTGAACAAGTCGCGCCAATGTTTGCACCGATTGTTGGCGATGTCTTAAAATATGACGAAGTGTATGCACGGCTTGACTTGGTGATGGATTGGCTTGCCAGACTCTACATCAGCACGCTGAACATCATTCATTACATGCATGATAAATACAATTATGAATCGCTTCAAATGGCATTCCATGACAGAGAAATCTTACGCACACATGCTTGCGGCATTGCCGGTTTGTCCGTGGTGGCGGATTCACTTTCCGCCATTAAGTATGCGGAAGTTAAAGCCATCCGTAATGAAGAAGGTTTGGTCGTGGATTATGACATTACTGGTGAATATCCCGCTTACGGCAACAATGACGACCGCGTGGACAGCATTGCATATGATCTTGTAAAAACATTCATGAATAAACTTGAGCAACAAAAAGCATACCGTGAAGCAGTACCCACATTGTCAGTGTTGACCATCACATCGAATGTTGTCTACGGCAAAGCCACCGGTTCAACTCCGGATGGACGCAAAGCCGGGGAATCATTTGCACCGGGTGCAAATCCCATGCATGGTCGTGACAGCAAAGGTGCGCTGGCTTCGATGACATCGGTGGCAAAACTGCCGTATGCGTACTCGCAGGATGGTATCTCCTATACATTCTCGGTGATACCCAAAGCACTCGGACAAACAGAAGATGAACGTGTTGGCAATCTTGTCGGATTATTGGATGGTTACATGAACGAAAACGGACACCATATCAATGTCAATGTGTTTGATAAAGAGACACTGCTTGATGCGATGGAGCGTCCGGAGATGTATCCACAACTTACCATTCGTGTGTCCGGTTATGCGGTAAACTTCATTAAACTCACACGTGAGCAGCAGCTTGAAGTTATTCACAGAACCTTCCATGAGAGATTGTAGGACCAGAGGCACAGCAGCATGTACGATGGATTGTATTAATCATGGTGGTTATGTACACTCCATTTATTCAGGCGGAATGGTTGATGGTCCGGGCATTCGGACGGTCGTATTTTTCGCAGGATGCCCACTAAGGTGTAAATATTGCCACAATCCTGATACATGGCAGTTTCGCAGCGGACATTTGATGTCCGTGGATGCACTCTTGGATGAAGTTAATAAATACAAGTCATTTTATACCTTCTCCGGAGGCGGCGTGACCATCTCCGGAGGGGAGCCTTTTGCACAGCCTGAATTTTTATTAAAAGTTTTAACGGCTTGCAAGCAACAGGGGATTCATACCGCCATTGACACTTCCGGATTTACCACACCGGAGTGGGGTGAAAAGGTGTTGGCAAAGACAGATCTTTTGTTGCTGGACTTTAAAGCATTTTATCCGGAAACCTATAAAAAGGTAACGGGGCTTATTATTGATAAAATGTTTTACACGCTGGAAATCGCCCACCGCATGAATGTTAAAACGTGGATACGTTTTGTGTTGGTACCCGGTTTAACGGATGATCTGGAAGAAATACGCTATATGGCGGATTATCTTAAATCATATGACAACATTGAAAAAATTCAGGTGCTGCCGTTTCATAAAACCGGTGAATACAAATGGGATGATGTCGATGTGCCATACACACTGCATGATACCGAACCACCCGAGATTGAGCTGTTGACACAAGTTCGTGAAATATTGGAAAAATAAGCAATTTCTTAATGTTTGTATGACATTAAAATGATTGAAAATGTAACCAAAATATCACACGAAAGAAGTGATTTCGCAAGAAATCGCTTCTTTTTATTTTTACATAGATATGTTAAAATTTTTACATATTAATTATAAAAAAAGGAGTTTTTATATGAATACAAATACAAAACGGATTGCGGGTGTTGGCATTTTTGCTGCAATTGTTGTTGTGCTTCAGTTGATGGCAACGCTTATTAACTTTGGTGCGTTTTCTATTACATTGGTGTTGGTGCCGATTGTCATTGGCGCGGCATTGTATGGGATTGGTGCCGGTGCGATGCTTGGCGCCGTTTTCGGCATTGTGGTGCTGGTTATGACCATTACCGGTGCAGACCCTGCCGCGCATATGTTGTGGGTTGCAAATCCGGTCATGACACTCTTGGTTATTTTACTGCGTGGCATCAGCGCGGGTGCCGCTGCCGGTGCGGTTTATCGTTTGTTATCCAGGTTTAATAAATTTGCTGCGGTGCTGAGTGCCGCGGTGGTTGCACCGATTGTCAACACCGGATTGTTTATGGTTGCCATGTGGCTGATCTTTCCGGATTTTTTGGCGTTGTGGGCAGACGGCGCAAGGCCGCTCACATTCTTAATTATCGGTTTGGCCGGCATCAACTTTATTATAGAGATGGTGATTAATCTTGTATTAAGTCCGACCATTGTGGGCATTATTAATGCCGTAAAGAAAGTTTCTTAGAGGTATCAATGATGATTTTGGGTATTGATGTGGGCGGCTCAACCACAAAAATTGTTGGGCTCAATCAGCGTGGTGATGTTGCCGGAATGTTGCAAGTAGAAGCATCCGATCAAGTAACCTCGGCGTTTGGTGCATTTGGTAAATTTATCGCCGCACATAAATTAAAAATGAGCGACATCACAAAAATTGTGGTCACGGGTGTCGGTGCTTCATATATTACAGAAGGTATGTATGACATCCCAACGACGCATGTGGATGAATTTCTTGCGATTGGCTTTGGCGGATTAAAGCTTGCCAACAGAAACAGTGCCATAATTGTCAGTGTCGGTACCGGCACGGCCTTGGTGCGCGCCACAGATGCAGAGATCACCCACTTAGGGGGCAGTGGGGTTGGCGGCGGCATGCTGCTTAACCTATCGGAGCGTTTTGCCGGTGCACACAGTTTTAACAGTTTGAAGAATCTTGCCTTTCAAGGCAATTTGGGTAAAGTAGATTTGCGCTTATCGGACATTACCACCAATCAAATCGGAAACCTTCCGCCAACGGCAACGGTTGCAAATTTCGGCAATTTAAAGGACGATGCCACCAGTGCCGATATTGTGCTGGGGTTGACCAACATGATTTTTGAATCCATTGGCATGATGGCAATCTTTGCCTCACGCAATGATTCTGTAAAAGACATTGTGCTCATTGGTTCATTGTCTGAAATTGAACATGCGCATAAAGTATTTGAAATGTTGTCAAAACTTTATACCGATTTGCATTTTCATATTCCGCCCCATGCCATTTATGCTACTGCACTGGGCGCGGCATTGTCGGAGCACCGAAAATTATCGGATGTGAAAAATGTTTCATAAATACAATCCATACCGCCAATGGCGGCGGAACAAATCGGTTGGCCGGAGAACAACATGGATTCTCCTTATATGAAACCTTGTTTTGAAAATGTTTCACAATTACTTATTCTTTACATGAGGAGCGTTCGTTCATGAACCGTCCGATTAAACCGTATCAAGAAATTAAAAATTTATTGGGTGCATCCGTCAGCGCGTGGGAAGCATTAATGGGGCACATTCGTTATTACTATGAAATGGATGAAATTTGGGCCGAAGGCAATCCGGCACACAAATATTACAACACATTGTATATAAAACGAAGCGGAAAATCACTCATCACATTTGGTTTGCGCGAGGGGTATTTCATTGTCAGCATCACATTGGGCAAACAAGAGCGGGATAAATTTGATGCGCAGTGTGATATGTTTGGTGATGCGGTACGCAGTCAATATAATCAAACAGAGATACTGCATGATGGGATGTGGTTTGGGTTTGATGTGCAGGATGCATCCTTAAACGATGACCTCATTCGGCTGATGCACATAAAGCGCAGACCAAACCGTAAAATTTTGCCGAACCATATAAACATGTGCATGCATCTTGATGTTGGCATGTCACACGCTGAAATCACACAATGTCTCATCCGGGACCAAAGATGATGAACATTGTCTTGCATCAGCCTGAAATCCCGCATAATACCGGTGCCATTGGGCGCACCTGTTTGATGAGCGGAACCTCACTGCATTTAATTAAACCATATGGTTTTTATTTGGATGAAAAATCGTTAAAACGAAGCGGGCTTGATTATTGGCATCAAATAGATGTCCATGAATATAGTTCTTTTGATGTGTTTTTAAACAAAAACCCCGGCATCAACTTTTATTTGGTTGAAACCGGGGTGGATAGATTATATACAGATGTTCAATACCGGCAAAATGATTTTCTCATTTTTGGCAGTGAAACAACCGGATTGCCGGAATCCTTGCTCGCACAATATCCCGAACGCATCATTAAGATTCCGATGGTACAAGCATCGCGTTCTATTAATCTTTCGGTTGCGGCTGGTATTGTCTTGTATGAAGCCTTGCGGCAAACGGGGTTTAAAAATTTGATCTAAAATTATTCAAAACACTAAAAATCCCGTTGCAGATGCCAGCGTTAGGAGCACAACCCCCACAATGAGTATCGGTAAGCCATAAGCAAACATGAACTTTAAATATTTGTCATAGGGTACTTGATACATATCAATTGTGCCAAGGGTGGTTGCACCCGGATATAAAAGCCCTGTAAAATTTAAACCAATGGTAAATGCGCTGATGAGTATGATGCCGCCGCCGACTTCTCCGACGGATTGTGCCGCAAACAGTGCGGCCACAACGGCACCCAATATGGGCATGGAAATGCCGGCAACACCGGATGTGGATTGCAGTGCAAGCCCAATGGCCATAAATGCCAAAACAGTAAACGGCGCAAAGGTCCATATGGGTACTGAAGCGAGTGCATTGGATATCCAGTACACCAGCGTCACCGACATGCCGGAAGTGGATGAACCCATGACAATAGAGATGCCGCGTGCAATGCCAAGGATAAGCACCACACCCAATAAATCTTTTGAACCATCAATAAAATCTTTTATAAAATCATCAATATTGATCCCATTAATGAGTTTTAAAATAATAGCGCCCAGCAGAAACAACAGTGAAAATTCATTAAAACCCCAATCACCCAAAGCGGTGATATGAGATGCACCGAAAATATGACCGACGAGCGGTATGCTTGCCAAGCCATGAAACGGTGCATTGATGATGTTGCTGAGTGTTTCCCCGCCAAGATCATGCCACGGGACATAACCCATGATGAGCATGATAATCATGACAACAAACAAAATGGTGCTGATCATGCGTTTGCGGTTCATTTCAGGGATTTCTTGTTGCCGTCCGTCCGGCGATGAACGAACGCCACTGACACCATGCAGTGCGGATTTTGTCATGTCTGCTTTTATTTTTGTACCATAGCGTACCAACATAATCGCCGCAACAATGTACATTGCGACAAACAATACGATGCGCAAAATGATTCCGGAACCCATCGTTAGATCAGGGTTGCCGATTGCTGCGACAGCGGCGCCGGTTGCAAAGGGATTGACGACAGAGGCCATGTTGCCGACACTGGCACCAATGAAGAGTACCGCAAGCCCCATCATCACATCATAGCCAGCAAAAACAAACATCGGTACAATCACGAGTGAAAAGGCGAGAATTTCTTCCCAAAAACCAAATACAGTACCCATAAGTGCACAGACTAAGGTCATCATTGCGATAAGCCAGCCATCTTTAAGTTTATTTAAGAGTTTGCCAATACCCGCTTCAAGGCTTCCCGTGGTGCTCATGACTTTTAAAAAGCCTCCGGCCATCAATAACGCAATGCCGACCGCAGATGCTTCTTGAAAACCTTGAATGGGTGCCATGAGCAGATCCCATAAACCGCCGGGCTGTGGGCCGGCTTCACGCACAACATGACCGTCGGCATCAAACATTGCATTAAAAATTACATCACCGGTATTCACATCACGCACTGAAACCGGAATAAAATAAGTCAATACCACAACGATAAACAGTGCAATGAACATAATAATATAGGCACTGGGCATTTTAAATTTCTTTTTTGCCGTGTTTTTATCCATTGAGATCACTCCTTGACAACCAACAATTCAAACGCTCGGACATACACCGCCATTGCTTTTTTAATGTCTGCAATGTCGGACGATTCATTTGTTTTATGTTCCGTTTTGTCTGCACCGGGGAACAATGCGCCAAATGCAATGATGTTGTCCATACTGCGCGCAAAAGTTGCGCCGCCGGTTGCAATGGGTTGTGTGTCCACATCTTTGGTGATTTCTTGGTATGCTTGCATGAGTTTTTGTACCAGTGGGGTATGTACATCGATGTATAATGAACGTAAATAATCAAATTCTTCAACATGGACATCATAGCCGGCGGCAGCATCGCACAATGCACGATCCACTTTTTCTTTGTCATAAGTGACCGGGAACCGAATGTCTATGCCTATTTCTTGCGCTCCGGCCTTGAAGTCTGCCAAACCGATGTTGAATTTTAATTTTCCGCTGATTTCGTCGGACACGTCCCCAAAAATGGGGATGCCAAAACATGATTTTCCCATCTCGACAATAAATTTTAACATTTTGCTTTGTGCACCGGCACGAATAAGTGCCTCCGAAAGATGGACAATGGCATTCACACCTTCTTCCGGTACCATGGCATGTGCTGTAATCCCTTTTGCGGTGAGCAAATTATCCGAGACCTCATAGGCATATCCCAGTTGTTGCATTGCGTCTTCAACCGCTTTTGTATAAGGTGTTGATGCGCCGGATGGTACCGCATTGTATGCGGTGCCGCCGTGAAAAATTAAAGGGTTTTGATCATCGGTGGTGAGCTTATATTCAATGAGTCCTTTTTCTGCATAATTTAGCGGAAATCCGGAATCCGGCGTAAAACCCATGGCCGGGATTTCTTGTTCTGCTACGTATTTTTTAACACAACGCCATAATGATTCTTCGTCTGTGCAAAAAATGAAACGGACGCGCTTGTTTAATTTGGCACCGGAGTCCAATAGGATTTTGAGTGCATACATTGCGGTGAGCATGGGCCCCTTATCATCTGCCACCCCGCGGCCGAAAAACTTTCCGTCACGTTCTGTCAATGAAAACGGCGGTGAATCCCAGGACGGTGCATCATCAGCAGGGACAACATCTAAATGCCCCAAGACACCAAAAAGTTCGCCGTCACCCACATCGGCATACCCATAATAACCATCCGGATCAATAAAGGTAGAAAATCCAAATGTTTTGCTAATTTGTAGTGCGGTATTTAATGCCTCTTGAATGCCGATTCCAAAAGGTGCATTGCCTTGTGGCGGCATGTTTTTGCTGTTAGAAGCAATCAAATCGGTCAAATCTTTTTTAAATGCCGGGAATAAGTGTTCAATCATTGGTAATACATTGCGTGGTTTCATATAAATTGTCCCCCTAAAATAATTTTTTGGGTGCGGCTAGTACGCTGGGTAGATATTTTTTTGGAAACTCTACGCGCACTGTTTTTTTAGGATCGACCACTTGGCAAATCCGTACATTGGCAGTAAGCGAACTGAGCATGATGGCATCTTCTGCGGGCATCGCTTCCGTCGTGGTTAGGTACGTAATCATATTGGATACCGCCATATTAACGGCAACATCCAAGTCTTCATCCGATGCGATGGTCATGATAAAATGTTCGTCCATAAGCATGGGGGTTGGCATGGGTTTGTTTTTAATGACCTCCACAGAAACGGTTACGGTGCCGCTTACTTCAACACCGCTGACCCCAATTTCGCCGTCTGCCATCACCGCATGCAAATCACCCAGTGCCAAGAGTGCACCCGGGACAAACACAGGCAGGTATAAGGTTGCGCCTTCGCGAATTTTTTTGCAGTCCATATTTCCGCCATGAAAATCCGGCACGCCGCAAGCGATTTTACCCTCTGCCGGTGCCACACCAATGACCCCAATCATTTTATTGGCGGGTAATGTGATGTTCTCTGAGTACGTTACGGTTTCCGAAGCAAGCAAAGCGTGGTTGATTGGCAGAATGCGTGAATGGGAAGCCGTGAGCATATCACCCATAACCCCCATGCCTTTGCCGCAAATAACCACCCCTGTTTTCGCAATGTCAATCTTATGGATGTGCACGGCAAGGATGTCTCCCGGGTTTGCCTCTTTGATGTATACCGGCCCTGTTGCGGGGTTGATTCTGGACCAGTCCAAACCCTCAAACCCATCCGCATTTGAACCAATTTGTCCTGCAAGCGCATCCATGGTTTCAAATTGGATTTTTGTACCGTTTTCCACAATGAGTGCCGGTTCATTAAAGGCACTCATTTCATAAATGTGTCGGTCTTTACTGATTTTTTGCATAATCTGCTCCTTTTATGTACATGTCCATTGGAATTTATTTACATTTTAATTTTAACATAAAAATAACGGAAGTGAAATAAGACAATGGTGCGATGATAACATCATAACGACTTGTTAAAATATTTATGCTTCGTGAACATAAAAATAACCCATGAAAAAATTATAATCTTGTTCATGGGCATTATTGTTTAAATATTGATTTTTGTAATTAAGTTTAATTGGGTGGTGTATCTTCTGCTAACATTACATAATTTGCCATTATCTCTTTGATTCCGAATCCTTCAAAATCAACTTCCAATATTGTACCTGTTGTCACAGTACGCAAAGAAATTATTTTTCCCATTCCGAAGACTTTATGCGTTACCAAATCATTTTCATTAAAATTGATTTCAGGGATACTTTCAATTTTCGATTTAGGTGTCGGTTGGAAATCATTATCGTCAGAATGATGAATGTCAGCTATTAACGAAGTGTTTGATAATAATGCATGGATATCTGTGACTTTCAGTGATTTATCATTTACTTTGGGTAAATATAGTGGAACATTCTGAAAGGGTAGACATTCTTTTGCGTTTTTATGAACTGTTTTTATTTCGTCAGGTCTTATATTATATTTTTGGATGGTTGCAAACATCATGAACCATCGCATTATGTCGTAATCATCAACAGGCCGCATGGAATCTTCTAAAAACGAAAGCATTCCATTGTAAGCATACGAAGTAATTACAAAGGCTGTCATAAATGGTTTTGCATTATTGGGGTTAAGATTTTCTAAAATATCAATCGCGCTGTTCACAGCTTCAACAGCTCTATATGAAATTCGTTCAGCTAATGCATAACCAATATACTCGGTAAATTCAATTCCTTTTAATTGTTCTTTAACACGTAAAATATATTCTGATTTATTATAAATTAAATGTGATAATGCACGCTTATTGTCACTATTTCCAACTCTCATAAATCCACGCTTAGAAATATTTTTAACCGCTTCTAATTCTTTTTTAGGGTCATTTATAAGCTTTGTTGTATAAAATGGAGCAATTTTATTAAATGCCGATGTTAAACTAAAAGAATGATTTGATTTATTACTTGTAACTTTTTCTAAAATTCCAAAATCATGTTTATAATAACAAATACGATTTAAAGATTCAGTTTTATATCTATATCCTTGTTGCGAACATATATTGTTATAGTGTTGATAATGACCTCTTTGATGGGTATGCCCAAATATTTTCCAACAATTATTAAAATTAATATTCTTTTTTGCAGATAACCAATCTATCCAATGCTTGCTATCGTTTTTTATATCCGCTTGAGGAAAGTGTGTAACAATTAAAACTCTACTTTCTTTATTTAATATGTCACTGGCATACTTGTCCCATTTTTTTCCTTCTTTGGCAAATAATTTGGTTGGGGATGTCTTGCTAAGAAAAAAAGCAAGACATCCCCTTTTTAGTAAACAATGATAAAAATTGTGGAAAAAATCATTAGCAGAAGAGTTTTTTTGCGTAGAAAAATACACCTTGTACAATATGCAAG
>Ga0209755_10004595_pt1 | contig 16243 bp, 10 predicted proteins | sample TergutCo191P1_FD_187301 | JGI IMG/M metagenome (GOLD analysis project Ga0209755, IMG submission 187301) | Cornitermes sp. P1 segment gut microbial communities from Petit-Saut dam, French Guiana - Co191P1 (SPAdes) (version 2) | ecosystem: Host-associated > Arthropoda: Insects > Digestive system... | reverse complement strand
TGATGAATCTAATCGATTGATATATTCAAGCGATGAGAATCAAAATTTGCGTATTCTCAGTTGTAAAGGTCATTATATTTAAGTTCCTTACGAAAAAACGATTGCTGCTACATGTTAAAAATAACTCAATGTCAAACAACAACTCCGCGTTCCTCTTTTCTCTTCCACCTCGCCGACCTGTTCCTGCTCAATGCCCCCGCCGCGCAAGCGGGTGCTACTCCGTTTCCTACCCAAAAACGCCGGAATACCGCACGCAACAATTTTTTCTTTCTTGCAACACGATTAGACTACGAATCACATTCTTTATTCATTATTCTCTGCTCTCTGTTCTCTGCTTTCAGCTCAGACGCGGAGCTTATAGAAAAAGTCAGATGGGGAAACTGAAAGAAGAGCTCTCACAAAGACACAGAGGCACGAAGAACACAAAGTTATCACTTGGTATATTCTGATCTTCAACAAGTTTTATTTTTATTCGATGTAAATAATAAGGAATTTGCAAATAAGCTAAACAGCGACGGCAAGCCGTTCTTGAACAAGTTCAGCTACAAGTTCTGCAGGACTTCGGTGCGTCGCTATAGACTGGGCATTTAAAATACGAGATGTTTCCTCATCAAGAGTTATCACCTGACAACCTCTATCAGAGAAAAAACCGGTTCCATTTGGTCCAAGTTTTAAGTCTGCATTAGTCATCAGTTCGTCTAATTCATCAGCTTCTTCATCAGTCATTATCGCCACCTGTTTTTCCCCCTCATATTTTTATATTGTTTAATAAAACTATCACGGCATCTCATTGCGTTGTTGCCTACCAATCCTTATCATTGTCAACTTTAATATAACCTTTATTAATACAATGTCAAACAACAACTCCGCGTCCCTCTTTTCTCTTCCGCCTTGCCGACCTGTTCCTGCACAATGCCCCCGCTGCAAACCTTCGGTTTGACTCTCCCCTTCGGGTCGTTACTGCTCGGCGCATTTCACCAGAACAGGCTGCCCGAACCGCAGACCAGAGGTCTGACGGTTCGAACTCAGGGGCGAAGGAGCCGGAAGCCGTAGTAGATGAGCCTGATGTCGGGGTTGCCGCTGTACCGGCTCGCTGAACGAAGGTTCTGCCCAATGTCGGGCCAGCTACCGCCGCGTAACACGCGGTAGGCACCAGAGGCCGCTCCAGTTGGATCAGTCTGCGCTCCAGTTGTATAGCTTCCATACCTGTCCCAGCACCATTCCCATACGTTTCCGTGCATATCATACAAACCCCATGCGTTAGGCGGTTTTTTTCCTACTTCATGGGTTCTGCTATTGCTGTTACTACTATACCAGCCTGTGTCATCACTTATCGTTTCTCCGGTGTTGTACGCAGTTGTTGTCCCTGCTCGGCACGCGTATTCCCATTCCGCTTCTGTCGGTAAACGATAACCGTTCGCTTCCCAATTTACTGTTACACTTGCGCTTGTTATCGGATATCCGCTTGAAGGTGTTCTGCCTGTTATCGTATATGCCTTTGTTAGGCTTTCCTGTTCGCTCAGCTTATTACAAAACTCTACCGCATCATACCATGTCACATATTCCACAGGCCGTCTTCCCAGTATTTCCCCTGAAGCGGGATTGCTTGTAAAATTACTGGGATTTACCCCTGTTACCGCCTGGTACTGCTCCTGCGTTACTTCATACTTGCCCATATAAAAGCCTTTGCTTATCGTTACCTGATGCGGCGGGCTTGCGTTATAATCAAGGCTGTCTGAACTACCCATCGTGAAAGTGCCGGCGGGAATGAATGCCATTTCTATGCTCACTACTGTAACCGTAACAACATTACTCCGTACAGGCGGCGATCCATTATCCGTCCTAATTTCGCAGAAGTAATAATATGTTCCAACTGAGAGCGTTGTGGGTATCGCAAAGCTATCACTTACCGCGCCGCTTGCCGGTGTGCCGCCAGCGTTACTTTCAATTGTGTTGTTGTACCACTGGTAAGTGAGCGTACCTTGCTCTACGCTTGCAGTGATATTTAAAATAGTGGTTATGCTTCCGGCTATTACGTAGTGTGCCGAAGCGGGGTGTTCAGTGACATTGATGCCTTTGGCGGTGGAGGTTGAGGGGCGAAGGAGCCGGAAGCCGACGTAGCTGGCCCTGCCGTAGGGGTAGTAGTTGAGCCGTTCCGCTGAACGAAGAAACTGCCCATGGAAGTTCCAGCCGCCACCGCGCCACACGCGGTTGGAGCCGGAAGCCACACCTCTGGGATCAGCCTGCGCTCCAGTTGTATAACTCCCATACCAGTCCCAGCACCATTCCCTTACATTCCCGTGCATGTCGTATAATCCCCAATTATTTGGCGCATAGCTTCCTACCTCAGCCGTTCTGCCCAAATACGTGCCTTCCACTGTATTATATGTATCTACCGTTCTTGCATCATAATTTGCTTGTGTGCTGTTTACAATATTGATCCCCCAGTTAAACGCTGTTGTCGTTCCTGCTCTACAGGCGTATTCCCACTCCGCCTCGGTCGGCAGACGGTAGCCTGTTGCTCCGCTGACAATCGTAACAGCATCCCATGTCTCATTGCTGCTTGTTGTCGGCACAGTTCCCCAATCATTGGGATTGGTACTGCCGCTTATGCTATACGCGGGGGTTAAGGTTTCCATTATGCTTAATCTGTTACAGAATACTATCGCGTCATACCAGCTTGTGTAATATACAGGATATTTATCCCCTCTGCCGTTAGTACTGCTTACCGCAAGCGAAGTCGGCAGCGAACCCATCACGGCTGTCCATTGCGCTTGCGTTACCTCGTACTTGCCCATGTAAAAACCGCTGGTCAGCGTTACTGGACGCGATGTCCCGCCGCTGTCTGTACCATCCATTTGAAAAGTACCGGCAGAGATCCATTCCATTTTAATTCCGGTTTGCGTGGTTAAAGATTCTACCGTAACCGTCACCACATTACTCCGCACAGACGGCGATCCATTGTCCGTCCTAACTTCGCAGAAGTAATAATATGTTCTCACTGAAAGTGTTGTAGGTATCGCAAAACTCGTATTTGTAGCTCCGCTTACCGGCGTACCGCCGACGTTACTTTCAATTGTGTTGCTGTACCACTGGTAAGTGAGTGTACCTTGCTCTACGCTTGCGGTGATATTCAAAACAGCGGTTATGCTTCCGATTGTAACATTGTGTGTTTGAGCAGGGTGTTCGGTTACGCGAATGCCTTTGACGGTGGAGGTGGAGGAGCGGACAAGGCGGAATCCGATGTCGTTGTCCCTGCCGTTGGGGAGCCTGTTGAGTCGGGCTGCTGAACGAAGGTACTGCCCGCCGTTGCTCCAGCTGCCACCGCGTAGCGCACGGTCGGAGCCAGAGAGCGCTCCTTTAGGATCAGACTGCGCTCCGTTTGTATAGCTTCCATACCAGTCCCAGCACCACTCCGATAAGTTCCCGTGCATGTTGTATAAACCCCACGCGTTTGGCGCATAGCTGATCACTTCAGTTGTTCTGCCTATATTTGTCCCCGCTATTTTATTATGTGAATCTACATAACTCGCATTATAATTCGCCTGTGTGCTATTAATAATATTGCTTCCCCAGTTAAACGCTGTTGTCGTTCCTGCTCTAGAGGCATATTCCCATTCAACCTCGGTCGGCAGACGGTAGCCTGTTGCTCCGCTAACAATTGTTACAGCATTCCATGTAGCATCGCTGCTTGTCGGAACAGTTCCCCAATCATTCGGATTAGTACTGCCGCTTATACTGTACGCAGGGGATAAGTCTTCCATCTCGCTTAACCTATTGCAGAATAATATTACGTCATACCAGCTTACCGTTTCCACAGGCAGATAATCGCTTGTTTTCCAATTACTTAGGTTTGCTCCATTCATTACGGCTTTCCACTGCCCCTGCGTTACCTTATATTTACCCATGTAAAAACCGTTGGTTAGTGTTACTGGACGCGATGTCCCGCCGCTGTCTGTACCATCCATTTGAAAAGTACCGGCAGGGATAAAAACCATTTCGGTCACCCACACATCAGGCGCCCCATCCGTCCAGCGCCAATGCGTATTCGCCGTGACAGGCTGTGTTTCAGAGTAGGAGTAACGCTTTGTATTAAAGAGGACATCATTAGAAGAGCTAACCGATACCCCCTCCCACGCTGAGACATTCGCGCCGCCGTAGTAAACAGCGGTTAAGCCAGAGCAGCCGCTGAACGCTTGCGCGCCTATGCTCGTAACGCTCTTGGGTATAACGATGCCTGTTAAACCGGCGCAGTCATGGAAGGCGCCGCTTGCAATGTTTGTTACGCTGTCTGGTATAGTGAAAATTCCGCTAATAGTTGCGGCAGGTATTCGTACAAGTTCAGTCTTCGCCTTATTGTATACAATTCCGTCATGGCTTGAATAGTTTGGGTTGTTCACGCTAACGGTAATGCTCCCCAAATTGCCGCAGCCTGAGAACGCGGAAGCGCTTATGCGCGTAACGCTCGCGGGTATCACTACGCTTGTCATATTTGCGTAATCTTTAAAACCGTTATCTGCAATTTCTGCAACAGGAAGTCCGTTATAATTCGCGGGTATTACTATTGTGGCAACTGCCGCGGTTCCTTTGGAAACAGAATAAGCCGCGCCGCCGTCTGTCAGCTCGTAATGTAATCCGAGGGTTGTCGGTATTAAGGGGGCGGTAAATGCGAGATTTACCCTAAAAACATTTCCGAGTATTACCGTTACCGCATTATTAGCAGTCCAATCAAAAAAGACCTCTGTTCCGTTTGCGGGTAACACTCTGATTACGTCCTCGGTTTCGTACTGAAACCCGTAATTTGCGGCGTTTAGAAAGCCGGCGCTCTCGCTTGCAAGCCCTATAAGAGCCGCGTCAACAAGCCATTTTAAGCCGGTTAAATCTTCAGGAGTTCCGTTGTTAGCGCAAAGAGTGTTCATCCGCCTTGTAATGTCAGCGAAATTACTGTTGCGCGCTCCGGCAATTCCCAGATAGGCAAAATGCTCCGCTGTAATGTCGGCTTCGGCAAGTTTCCATACTTTCGCGGCGCTGTCCCATGTGTTTAAAATGCAGCGTAACAGCGTTACGGGAAGCTGCCTGTCTGTAAAAGTTTCTGCGAAGCTGCTTTCCATGTTTTGATAAATATGCAGGGCGTGGCCTATCGCGGCTTCATCATCTCCGATAGCAAGTTTAAAAACCGCGCGGTATTCGCCTGTGGAAAGGGTTGTTTGGCTGTTCAAATTATCAGTTTGAGTTTTGCCGTCATGAATAAAAGTAACTGTCTTGTCATTCTGAATTGCTAATGTCCCGCCGTTTCTGCGGTAAATTTCCATAACGGCGCTGTCAAAAGAACTGTTAAAGCTGATGTTCCATTTAAAAACACCGGCGCCTTCTTCGATTGGAAAAAGCGCAATGTTTACAGGAGTAGCCGCGCCAGAAGTTACGCTAATCAGCGCGGGCTCGCTTTTTGCGGCTTCAAGCAACGGCGTTCCCGCAAGATACGCTGTTACTGTCAGCTCCCATGTTCCCGCGGGTAGGCTGATGGTTCCGGAACCGCTTACCCAAGTCCTGTTAAAACTTGAGTTACCTTCTGTTTTCGCGGTAAAGGCAAGCCTGTATTCGGCAAAATCATTCTGAGTAATATCGGGCATTATAGTTCTGCCCTGCCCGTTTATTGTTAAAACAATTTCCCCATTGTCAGTTTTATTCCCGCTATCCTTCTGTTCATAAACATCAGAACACGCGGCTAACCCAAACAACAACAGAAGAGAAATAATAAAACTTTTTATACTAACCCAATCCTTTCTCATTCCTCTTTCCTCTTTTGTTAAGGTTTAACTTCAAAAACAACAATCTTGCTGTATATCTTACCGCTATTTTTCACTTCCACAGTTACTAAGTGCTGTCCTATCGTATTGTAAACAGCGGAACTAACAGTAAGCGTCTCTCCCCTTTCCCCGGAAATACCGGCGGTGATTTGGCTGTTGTTTAAATACCATTTAATGCTTCCGGCTTCATACGCATAAGGATTTGTCACAGTTATCTGCGCTGTTGCAGGTTTTCCCGCGCCCGGTATCAGGTATATCGTACCGGCGGAAATTACAGGCGTACTAATGTCGGCAAAGCTAGCGAAACTTATGTTAACTGTGTGATTGACAAGCACCCTGATTGTTACCGCGTTACTTGCAACAGACGCCGCCTCAATTGTATTTGTTACAACAACATAGTAATAAAATGTCCCCGGTTCGTTAGACGACACATTGCAGTTTGAGCTGTTTGTGCCGACAGGCGCTCCGCCTGAATTAACCGCGGATGTGTTCTTGTACCATTGGTACGACAAGGTTCCGCCGTCAGCCGCTGAAGCGCTTACAGAAAGCGTTATGGTATCGCCGTAAAGATAATCCCCGCTTAAAGGCTGCGAAGAAATTGATGGAATGGCAATCCACGTCGCTGTCAGCGTAATATCGGCGTTACCTGTTTTAATTGCGGTTGATAAATCCACAACAGAAACTCTTGCGCCTGATTGATACTTTCCGGTAATCGCGCCCGTGCCCGAAACAACCCAGCCGTTAAATGTCCAGCCTGAGCGTGTGTATGTGTTAGCAGGCATGGTAACATCGGTATCGTAAACAGCCGATTTTGGATTTGCCGGAGCGTTACCGGCGCCGCCGCCGCCATTGTAATTTATCGTTAAGGTGTTTGGCAGCCACTTGGCGAAAAGAGTGGTATTGCCGTTTACAAGACGGTCAACGTTCCATACTGTAGTTAATGTGTGGTCTGCGTACCAAACAGCCGTATAGCCTGTTTTTTTTATATTTGCCGGAACAGTAATTGTTGTGTTGCGCGTAACTTCAATATTGCTCCAGACAGGACTTCCATCGTCTGCGAAAAAATTAACAGTTACTTTTCCCGCTTCATTCCATTTGGCATAAAGCGTTGTATCGGCGCTGACTGTATCGCGGTCAAAAAACCACGGTACAAGCCTTGATACATCACGATACCAGCCGCCAAAGTAGGAGTTTGCCTTTTCCATAATTGGCGGTGTAGTAATTTTACCATTGTATTGAACAGCCTGATCGACAGGTATCGGCCTTCCTCCATCCGCGCTAAAACTAACAAGAAAGGCGCCGTCAAGCCACAGCCACTTCGCGTATAACGTAATATCTTCGGCAACCAAATCCGCGAAGTTCCATGCGTTAACACAGGCGCTTTCTTTAAACCAGCCGAGGAACGCGTAATCGTTTCTTGCGGGGTTTTCAGGCTGGGTTGCGCTTTCATTTATTATTAAAACCTGCTGGTGAACCGGACTTCCGAACATGCTGTTAAATATAACGACAACACTGTCAGGCGGACGAACAATCCATTGCGCGTACACGGTAATATTATCGGTAAGAGCGGTAGTTTCATCAAATAATGTCCCCGAACCATCAGCCTCGGTATTCCAATCATTGAAAAGCCATCCTGCGCGCGCCGGCTGCGCCGGTAAATAGACAGTTGTGTCTGCCGGAGTAGTTACTGTTATTGTGAGCGGATCCGCATCCGAGCTTCCGGCATCGGTATTGTTCTTGTTAAACGTAACAGTACATGACCATTGGGCGTACAGCGTAATCACATCATCCGCTTTTTCGGATAAATTGCTGACGCTCTGCCCGTTCTCGAATTCCCACGCGATGTCCGCAGCCCTTGCCCAACCGGCAAATGAGTATCCCGCGCGGCTAAATTCATTAAGCCGTAAATCCTGAAAAACGCCGTAGGTATAGGCGGATGCCGCCATTTCTCCCGCGCCGCCGTTTGCGTTATATTCTACTGTGTAAGTATTAATTTTCCATATTGCGTATAACGTTACCGTATCGTTTTCAATCTCGGTCAGATTGATGACACTCTGCCCGTTGGAATAGCCCTCGCCGCTGCCGTCCGGCTGCGTATTCCAGCCGGCGAATGTGTAACCGGTGCGGGCAAATTCATTGGCTTTCAATGTTTGTGAAACGCCGTACGTAAAGGACGAGGCTTCCATTTCCCCCGCGCCGCCGTTTGCGTCATACGCGACTGTATAAGAAAAAACGCCCCACTGCGCGTACAGGTTTACATTGGCGTTGTGGCTCTTTGTCAAATTGACAACGCTCTGCCTGTCCGTGAATTCAATGGCGCCGCCCTCCGTTCTGGACCAGCCCGCGAATATCAAATTGGTATTGGTAAAGGCGTTAGGTGTAAGCTCTTTTTCCTCATCATAAACATGCCGCGAATTCGCCATCGATCCAATTCCGCCATTCGCGTTATAAACAACCGTGTACTGCGACTTTGGCCGCAAAGATTCAATATCGTCAAATGAACAGGCGGCAAATGATAAAAGAGAAACGAGAAAGAAAAAAAGAAGACTCCGCCCGCAAACCAACTGCGGAAATATCGCGCGAGAATATGAAACAATGCCACTGCTTATAAACTTTTCTTTCCTCCGGATCATTTTCTTTCTTTCCTTTTTTCTCTTTTGTTATTGTTTGAACCTGTACGAGTATCCCACTGAGAATTTGTTCATTACTCTTGAAAAATCAGTCCGAAGGGAATAGGAAATATCAAGAAAACCCAGCAAATTAAAACCGGTTGTAAAACTTGCGGTTAAATAACCTACCTTCGTTTTCCCTTCGGGAAATGAATATTCTCCTGAAAGAAAGCAGCCTCCGGCGCCGATGTACCAGCCGCTTTTTTCCATGAACGGCAAATAGAGCGCGTAATGCAGAAAGGGGTATACCGAATAATAATCCGCATCCTGTATTTCGCTTAACGTTCCCAAATCGACGCCTATTTCCAGAAAGGAATAGTTAAACGGCGCGATAGTTCCGCGTATTGTGCCGACAAACCACGGCGTAGCAAAAGATGAGCCAACCGACGCGCCAAGCGACCACAGGCGAGTCGAGCCATCATTAGTTTTTCCCTGACTCACGCCGGGCTGCTGAATCCATGGAAGGGTTGACGGTTTTGAGATCGTGTTAGCGCCATCGGGCCCTGCCCCAAGGTACGCTATCCCGAAAAACTGGCTGTATATGGCAGGTATCTGCCTGTTCGCGCTTTCTCTTGATACATCCGCTCCGGTACGTCTGAAAATTTCGGAAACTTCAAGACCGGGCGTTAACAAATTCGGCAGGAACTGGCTTGTAAAAAGACCATTTCGCCCTTCTCCGTCACTGGCAGTTTGACCTGCACTTGTCGCATAAACGATGATACTGTCTGCAGGCTGGCGGGAAACAAACGCAAGCCCCCGGTTCGCGCTCCCGCTTCGGCTCCAGCTAAAAGGATTGTCGCGGCAGGCATCAAGCACCACCACGTTCAGACTGTTCCCCGCGTCGTTCAAGTCATCCAGCACAACCTGAACCGAGAGAGCGCGGTTACGCAGATAATTTTCGCTGGGAATATTTTCCCCGACAGGAATCAAAAAGTTTTCACCATTGGATTGAACACCGTGACCGGCATAAAAGAAAAAGCCGAAAGTCTCTTCAGACGCGTTTAATCTGTTTTTCAGCCGCGTTACCGCCTCTTCCATTTGAAAAAGGTTCGCGTTTAGCAGTTTTTCTACCTTAAACCCAAGATATTCCAAGGCACGCGCTACATCATCCGCATCATTTACCGGATTGACAAGCCTGTTTAGGTTTTTATACTCTCCATTTCCTATAACAAGGGCAAATTTTTGTGAATTTTCACCATTTTGGGCAAAAATACCGGCCGGCAACATCAAAATTAATGCAAAAATAACACATTTCATACTAATAATATACCGTTTTATCAATAATTTGTCAGGAAAAATATAAAATTATATAAAAAAAGTAGTATTTTAAATTATCGCTACTTCAGCGTCGCCGCCCATATCCGCAGTTCCTGCGCCGCCCAATGCACAATTAACAGGCGCAGGCAGTCATGAACATTTAAGTCAGCGTCAATAACAGCTTCCGAAAAAATAGAATTGATATAACTGAAACTTCGGGAATGTTCGCCGGGAAGATCCAAAATCCAGCGGGTAAGGGCCGCGCCTTTGTTTTCTTTAATATAGCTGATAACAGCATTCTGAAAATTTTCCGCGTAAGATGTAAACAAAGACGCCTGTAGTTTTTCTTTCTTTCTGTTCATGGCGCCCTTTACAAATTCAAGCGCGGATTCTACTTCGTCTAACGCGAGAGCTTCAGAGAGAGAATTATCCGCTGAATAGCGGACAAGAATTTTGTAAAACTTTTTCTGCGTGTCGATAATAGCGGCTATTGATAAAATCATTTCGTCCCTTAAAAACGGAGGGATTTCTTCCCTTCGAAGAATATCAAGTAAAACAGTCACCGATTCGTAATTGTGATAAATTCCCAAAGCCTCGGCGCCCATGATGATAAGCCTGGGATTTCGCGTATCATGAATAATTTTTTCTATCGTTGCGCGAAATTCCTCATCCTTCATTTTAGAAAGAGCGATCATCGCTTCTCCCGCAAGCATATAATCTTCAGATTCGGCAAGTTCCCTGAGTTTCGGGATTGCCGCGGCGCAGTTATGATTGCCAAGAATACGTGCGGAAATGTAAGCTGTTGTAAAATGATTGTTGGAAACATCGTCCAATAACGCCTGTTCCGCTTTACGGCTGAGTTTAGTCATTTTTTCCAGCGCCCTGATCGCTTCTGTCCGCGTCGTCAGCTTGGGAGAACGGGCGCTTTCCAGCAATCCGTCAATCGCAAGATGAGACGGAGTTTCGTGTAACGCGCCGAGCAGAGCGTGCTCTTCATGAGAATCCTGCGCCTTGTTAAGTTTGTCAAGCAGGCTGATCGCGCGGAGATCCCTGAAAGAAAAGATAACTTCAAGCGCGTCATAAAACGGAAGAGAGCCAAGCGGCTTCATTTTATTCTGCCTTAAAAGAGCAATAAACGCAAAAATAAACATGATAATAAATAAAATTTTAAACGCGAAAAAATGAGAAACACCGAATAAAAGCAGCAAGTCAATAAGAAGCCCGGCAAGAAAAGTGCCGACCGCTCCGGCAATTCCCAGAATAAAGAAATAAAGGATTCCCATATCCATCATTTTTTCAGGCGGTATCAATCCCAAAAAATATGTTTGAGCGATTCCTTCAGCTCCAAGGAAGCCGAAGTTCAGCATAAAAAACATGAACACCATAAAAAGAATGGTGCCTGTTACATTCTCAACGGCTGACTGCGGAAAAACAATAACGGGAATAAGGCTGACAAGCCCGAGAATCACGCTTACAAGAAAGAGCGGCTTAGCGCCAAGACGGTCAACAAGAAATTTAACCGCTAAACCGGCGATAAAAATTCCAAGTCCGCCGAAAACAGAAAAAAGAGAAATTAAACCGTCATTGTGCATAAAAACTTCGCGCGCGTAAACAACAATAAATGTTCGCGTAACGCCGGAGACAAGAACTACAAGAAAGAAAATAAAAATAAAATGTTTTATATAATCCTGGGAAAACGCCTCTTTAAAAATTTCAGTTAACTTCATTCCGCGGCTGTCATCCTGACGATCCGGCTCGGGAACTTTTCTCATCATGTAACCACTGATAACCCCCGTGATTACTCCGGCGCCAAGCAAAATTGAAAAAACAAAAATCGGAGGATTCATGCCAAGAATCATCGCTACTAAAAAACTGCTGAACATTCCTATCGAGCTGTTGATAATTTGAATCTGAGTCATGTAACTGCTTCTGTCAGGGCCTGACGCCATCATGCTGAGAACAGGATTATTTCCGATCATTCCAACGCCGCGAAAAAGATGGAAAAGAAGCACTCCCAGCATAACTAAAAAAAGAGCGATATTTCTGTGACCGGCATAATCAACAAAAGGAGCCGCGACAGCCAGTATCATACAGAGCGCCCTGAAAGTCCATGTAAAACTAAAAATCCCAATTATCGAAAAACGCCTTGCCAGCATTTTTCCGAGCGGCAGCATAAAAAGCGCAATGTAAACAGTTGCCCCCAGAAGCCCGATATAGGTCGATGAAGCGTCAAGGCGCAGAGCAAAAAGAGTTATAATAATTCCTACTAACAGATTCCATGAGATCGCATTAAAAACATTGAAAAAGTTATATGACTCGCGAGCTTTGCCCAGGCGGTAGGGAGATAATTGCGTCATGCCTCTAATTTATATTGCATTTTTATTAAATTCAAGGTATATAGAAATATGATAAAAGAAGCTATAATAAAAGCCGCAAAAAGAGAAAATCTCTCATATAAATGCGCTGAAGAAGTAATGAATGAAATCATGGAAGGCAAGGCATCCGAAATCCAGATGGCAGCATATCTCGCGGCAATGTCAGTCAAAGGCGAAACAATTGACGAAATAACCGCGTCCGCCGCAGGAATGCGAAAGCACTGCGTCAGGATTTTGCACGACATGGACGTGCTGGAAATTGTAGGGACAGGCGGCGATCATTCCAATTCATTCAATATATCGACAACTTCGTCAATTGTAATTTCCTCTGCGGGAGTCCCCGTGGCAAAACACGGCAACCGCGCGTCATCAAGCAGAACCGGTTCCGCGGACGTGCTCGAAGCCCTCGGCGTTGACATCACAATTAAACCCGAGCACAGCCTTTATCTTTTAAAAACTATCAATCTTTGTTTTCTCTTCGCGCAGAACTATCATATATCGATGAAATATGTCGCGCCGGTACGCCGTGAACTAAGCATCCGAACAATTTTTAACATCCTCGGCCCGCTTGTAAATCCGGCAGGCGCGGACAAAGAGCTTCTCGGCGTATACGATCCTGAACTGATAGAACCGATGGCAAAAGTTTTGTGCAATCTCGGCGTGAAAAGAGGCATGGTCGTTTACGGCCATGACGGTCTTGATGAAATCTCAATGGGCGCACCGACAACTGTCTGCGAACTTCGTGACGGCTTTATCAAAACTTATGACATAACGCCCGAACAATTCGGCTTTGAACGCTGTAAAAAAGAAGACCTCCTCGGCGGCACTCCGGCGGAAAACGCTCAAATAACAAAGAGCATTCTCGCGGGCGGAAAAGGCCCGATGCGCAACGCGGTACTCATCAATTCAGCCGCGGCGATTCACATCGCCAAACCGGAAGTGAGCATGCAAGACGCAATAGCCATCGCCGCCGACACAATTGATTCAGGGAAAGCATCCGAACAGCTCAAACAGTTTATCGCTTTGTCGCAGAAGAAAGATTTATTCTAAAATAAATTCAACTAATATTCTTGTTGTGATTTCTAATTCTCCTGTTGGTATTATTGTTGTACCGGCTTCACTTTGCAGCATCGCATCAGCCAATTGATTTGTAAATCTGTTTTGAACAGGAGAAATTTGCTGGACTCCTTCATCGGATATACTTGATACTTTTAAAATTTTAAGGTTTGAAAGTTCAGCATATTGATTAGCTTTTTCAACAGCTTTTTGAAACGCAAGTTCACGTGACCGTATAAAATATTCAGTATTATTCTTTACCCCGAAATTTAACTGGTTTAATTCTATTCCATTAATTTGAACAAGTTGATCTATTATTCCTGAAACCTTTTCATTTTCACTGTCATTATTGATATTGTCAATAGAAAAATTTATTCTTTGTTCAGCCCTTTGTCCGATAAAAATACGCCTGTTTGTATATTCATATTCAGAACGAAAAGTCAGCGAAGCTGTCGTTATATTTTTATCTTCAACACCCGCTTCTTTTAATATCGCTAATGCCCGCCTGACCATTCTGCTGACAGCTTCCTGCGCGATTTTTGTTGTTTGAGCCACATTACTTAATGTGATGCTCATGTTTATCACATCAGGCTGAACTAAGACCGTGCCTGTTCCATAAACAGATATTGTGCTTTTTTGTCCGGCATCTTTGACGCAGGCTGATATTGATATGATGAGTATCATAAACATAAATGCTTTTAAATGTTTTGGTTTCATTTGTTTTCTCCTTGAATAAAGCGATTTTTATAAGGATAGGGGATTTTAAGGAGTTGTTCAATATGGATATATTAATACTTCCATAACATTATAAAATAATCCATAATATATTCAACCATGAAAACCCCTCCGCTCATCCTTGGAAAAATCGCGGAAAGCACGTTTACCCGCGTAGAAAAAGCAAAAAAACTTCTCCCTCTTGTACAAATAAAAAAATTATGTTGCGAAGGCGCGCAAAAAACAAACAACGATATTCCTCCTTCCGCGCCTTCTTCACCTTTGCGGTTAAAAAATAATAATCCGTTATCATTCAAAAACGCGCTTACCGCTCCCGGTCTCTCATTCATCTGCGAAGTGAAAAAAGCGTCGCCTTCTAAAGGCATTATTTCAGAGGATTTCCCGTGGATGCAAATCGCTAAAGAATACGAAGAAGGCGGCGCCGCGGCGATATCTGTTTTAACAGAGCCTGAATTTTTTTTGGGGAGTGATCAATATTTACGGGAAATTTCCACGTCGGTAAAAATTCCGACTCTCAGAAAAGATTTTATCATTGACACATACCAGCTCTACGAAGCAAAATTGTGGGGAGCGAAAGCCGCTCTTTTAATATGCGCTTTGCTGGAACCGGAAACATTATCCTCATTTTTATTAACCGCCGAAGAGTTAGAGCTCGACTGCCTCGTAGAAATCCACAGCGAAGAAGAAGCAAAAGAAGCCCTTGCCGCGGGAGCGCGTATCATCGGTATTAACAACCGCGACCTTACCACCTTTCAGGTTGATACAGGATTGACTTCGAGATTAAGAAAGCGAATCCCTGAAGGAGTGCTGACTGTCGCGGAGAGCGGCATTAACAGCGCCGATGATATTCGCGCGCTAAAAGATTCAGGCGTTGATGCCGTTTTAATCGGCGAAAGTTTAATGCGCTCATCAAACAGAAAACTTTTTTTACAAGAGCTGTTATCGGCTCCAAATTAACGGAGAGAAATGTTATGCGAATAAAAATCTGCGGCTTGTTCCGCGAAGAGGATATTAACTTTGTAAATGAAGCGCGCCCGGATTATATCGGCTTCGTTTTCGCGGAAAGCAAACGGAAGGTAACTCCGGTACTCGCTCAATATTTACGCTTCCGTCTCGCAAGCAGCATCATCCCAGTAGGCGTTTTTGTAAACGCCCGCATCACGGACATAACAACGCTGTATCAAAACGGAATAATCTCCGTCGCCCAGCTCCACGGCGAAGAAGACGAAAGTTACATTCAGGCTCTAAAAAAAGCAAGCGGAACAAAACCAATTCCAATAATAAAAGTAATAAAAAATCAATCAATAAAATTATCTACTATAAATCAAGGTAAGCCATCACAAACATCGAAAAAATCACAAAGTAAAAGTTCGCATAGTTCGTGTGGTTCGCGGTTAACTCCTTTTCAAACATCTTCCGCAGATTATCTTTTAATCGATTCAGGGGCAGGCAGCGGAAAATCCTTTAACTGGGATTCTCTTAAATCAATAAAATTTCCCAAACCGTGGTTTCTTGCCGGTGGAATCGATATCAACAATATCGAAAAAGCAAAAGCGCTTAACCCGTTCGCGATTGATGTTTCAAGCGGCGCTGAAACGGACGGTATCAAAAACCGGGAAAAAATATTACAATTAACAGCGTCTGTCAAATAAGGAAACATGAAATGAATAGTACTGAAAAGTTTAGCGGAAGATTCGGCGAATACGGCGGTCAATACATACCTGAAACATTGATGAACGAAATCATCAATCTTGAAAAAGCCTATTTGCGTTATAAAGAAGATGACTCGTTCAAAAATGAGTTGAACAGTCTGTTAAAAAAATACGCGGGCCGTCCTTCGCTTTTGTATTACGCGGAAAAAATGACGCGCGATCTTGGCGGCGCGAAAATCTACCTTAAGCGCGAGGACATGAACCACACAGGCTCCCACAAAATCAACAATGTGCTTGGGCAGACGCTACTCGCGAAGAAAATGGGAAAGACAAGAATAATCGCCGAAACGGGAGCGGGTCAGCACGGAGTCGCCGCTGCTACCGCGGCAGCCCTTTTAGGAATGGAGTGCGAAATCTTCATGGGCAAAGAGGATACGGAGAGACAGGCGCTTAATGTCTACCGGATGGAACTGTTAGGTGCAAAGGTACACCCCGTTCTGTCCGGCACCCAAACGCTGAAGGACGCGGTAAACGAAACAATGCGCGAATGGGTCAGCCGTGTCCATGACACGCACTATGTTCTCGGCTCTGTAATGGGGCCGCATCCCTTTCCGATGATAGTGCGCGATTTTCAAGCGGTAATCAGCAGGGAAGCAAGAGAGCAGATTCTCTCTGCGGAAGGCAAACTTCCG
>Ga0209755_10004594_pt1 | contig 16244 bp, 17 predicted proteins | sample TergutCo191P1_FD_187301 | JGI IMG/M metagenome (GOLD analysis project Ga0209755, IMG submission 187301) | Cornitermes sp. P1 segment gut microbial communities from Petit-Saut dam, French Guiana - Co191P1 (SPAdes) (version 2) | ecosystem: Host-associated > Arthropoda: Insects > Digestive system... | reverse complement strand
TCTAAAACAAAACGCAAACTTCACGGTGTTGTTCTTCATAACCTAAAGTCTGCTTAACTTTTTAAATCTCTCTTCTGTATTAATTTCCCAAACCCTTGCATATTGTACAAGGTGTATTTTTCTACGCAAAAAAACTCTTCTACTAATGATTTTTTCCACAATTTTTATCATTGTTTACTAAAAAGGGGATGTCTTGCTTTTTTTCTTAGCAAGACATCCCCTTTGTAGAATATTGGAAGGTGTTTTGTGGTATGGTGGGTTAAGAAATAAAAGATAATAATGTCTTGGAGCAATGTTTTTTTGTTGTCATAAAAAATTCGCGCAGGGAGGGGATAAAATATGTCGCAAAATAAAAACCGCCCTAAATATGAAAATATGCGGAGAACAGAAAGAAAGCTTCCAAGAGCAAATCAGAATCTTGGGTTTTGGGAAAAACTGTCGCTTTCGTGCAAAGGAAAGGGGTAGAAATGCAGACAAGAGAGGAGAGGGAAAATGCCTCATACTAATAAACAGATGATATCTTTTTTTCTTACAACAAAATGCAATCTGAATTGTACCTATTGCTATAATTACGAAGAGCGTGAACGGATTGGAGATCGGACGGTACCTGTTGACATTGCTAAGGCTGGAATTGATTACTTCTTTGAGAAATATGAAAGCCGGCATATACGTTTTTATGGTCCGGGTGAACCAACTCAGGCTTTTGCAGAGTTGTGTGAAATAACAGCATATGCAAAAAGCAAAGAAACAGAAAAAAATATTACCGTAGAGATCCAAACAAACGGTGCATTTAGCCATGATGTGCGCCAGTGGATGCTCGACAATATGAATATTGTTTGGGTTTCATTTGATGGCGAACCCGATGTTCAAAACGCAAGTAGATTATTCGCTGATGGGAGAGAAACATCGCCTGTTCTTGAGGATAATGTTCGTTGGTTTAATGCCAACAAAGGAATGCGTGATCTTATGATTGGCGCACGGGTAACTATAACAGACATGAATATAGCCAAACAAAAAGAGTTGGTTGATTATTTTGCGTCCCTTGGAATTCGTCACATTTGGACTGACCCGCTTTTTAGCGATGTTGGTGTTATTCCTGTTTCAGAGAGAGCAAATAAAAGCGAACAAGTTAAATTCGATATGGACACCTATGTTGAAAATTTTGTATTGGCACATAACTATGCGAAAAACTTGGGAATTAGCTATTTGAGTTTCTTGGCGTGTAATTTTGATGGAAACACAAGCAGGCATTGCAGAACCTGTACGCCAACCCCCCATTTAACGCCAGACGGATATGTTTCTGCGTGTGATATGGTTACCTTTGGAGAAAACGCAAATCACATGGATTGTTTTGTGTATGGCAAATGGGAGTCATCAACAAAATCATTTGTTTTCGATGAACAAAAAATAACAGCATTACAAAATCGTTCTGTTGAAAATATGACACATTGCCGCGACTGCAAGGCTCGTTATCAGTGTGGAGGATATTGTTTAGGTGAAGTTGTAAACGAAGTGGGTAATATGTATGGACAAATACCCCATGTATGCAAGGCTATCCGTAAGCTACATGACATTATGTCCCCACCTATTGAAGAATTTGAATATTCTCACCCGTAAAAGGATGTGTCATTTGTGGTAAAGTCTGTATTGTCAGAAAAAGTTATTATTAAAGAGAGTGCAATGCATCGAAAAGGGATGTTCGCAATACAACAAATCAACGCAGGAGAAGTGACATTTATTAAAGGAGGTCACATTCTAAAACGAGAACAATTATATACAACGGGAGTAATTAACAGTTATCATCCAATTGATGATTTGTATTTTTTAGGTGCAATGAGTGCTGATGAAGAAGATGAAATTAAACTTTTTATTAATCATTCATGCAGCCCAAATTGCGGCATCCGAGGAGAAATAACTTTCGTTGCTATACGGGATATAGAAATAGGAGATGAATTGACTATTGATTATGCATTTCTTGATAATGAAAATTATTCCTTTGAATGCAACTGTGGTAACTCCTGTTGTCGCTCAATTATTACCGGGTTTGATTGGAAGATAAAAGAAATACAAAATAATTACTTTGACTATTTTGCCGCACACTTGAAAGAAAAAATACTAAAGGAAAATCTGTGAAAAAGGTGGAGATAGCATGACTGAAAAACCAATTAATTTGTCTGAAAATGGTTATTATATGCCAGCGGAATTTTCTGAACACCAATCAACATGGATGCTATGGCCAGAAAGAACAGATATTTGGAGATTGGGCGGCAAACCCGCACAGCGCGTATTTGCTGAAATTGCAAATACTTTAGCGGAGTATGAAGATGTTGTGGTTGGTGTAAATCAAGCGCAGTACGAAAACGCGAGAAATCGTTTATCTGAGAAAATTAGGGTAATTGAAATTTCTTATGACGATATTTGGATTCGAGATACTGGCGCGACTATTTTAGTAAATAAGAACAACGGCTCTCTGTGTGGTGTCGATTGGTTTTTTGATGCGTGGGGTGGAATTGGGCAAGTTGCAATGTCAGGCGAATGGAATTTAAAAGGGTCATATTTCCCTTGGAAACTTGATGATTTGGTTGCACGTAAGATGCTTGAGGTTGAAGGAATAAAAAGGTATCGTTGCCCAATTATTCTTGAAGGTGGAGCAATCCATGTTGATGGCGAAGGAACATTATTAGCCATTAAGGAGTGCATCCACGGAAGAAATCCAAATTACACGTTACCCCAAATAGAGGAAATTTTATCAAATTATCTTGGAGTAAATAACTTTATTTGGTTGGAGCGAGGGCTTTATTTAGAAGAAAACAACGGACATATAGATAATATGTGTTGTTTTATTGATACTCAAACGATTTTATTAAACTGGTGCGATGATACAAGTGACCCGCAACATGAAATATCCGTTGAAGCACTCGGTATCCTTTCAAAAGCTAAGAATGCCAAAGGCGAACATTTTAATATTGTGAAAATTCCGCAACCTCCAGTGTTATATATCACTGATGAGGAAAATTCGGGAGTAGATGCATCTGAGTATGCAATGTCGCGGTTGCCAAATGATAGGTTGCCTACATCTTACTTAAACTCATATATATGCAATGGAGCAATTTTAATTCCGTCATTTGCATCTCAATTTGACGATCGTCCTGCGGAGTATGATATAGCCGCACTTAAAGTTTACCAAAATGTCTGCAAGGGGCGTAAAGTGATTCAAATCCCCTCACGAGAATTATTGCTTGGAGGTGGAGGGATTCACTGCGTTCTTCAGCAAATACCAAAATCAAAACAAAGCCGCAACCATTAAAAGGAGGAAGTTCAATGGTAAAGAAAGTCGCACTGGTTACTGGTGTATCAAGAACAAATGGTATTGGATTTGCAATTTGCAGCCAATTACTAAGCGAAGGATACTTCGTACACGCAACATACAATTCAGAAAATGCGTGTGAATCGGAATTTGAGAAAACACATCCCAATCAATACAAGATGCACTGTGTTGATTTTACGGATGTAGCAAAACTGGATGCTTTCATCTCAAGCATGAAGGAAATTTCATTAAACCTTATCGTTAATAATGCAGGGTGCTTTGCAGATGGTGAGGATTACAATGATTACGATATGTCTATATGGGACAATATTTTCGCCATCAACGCACGGGCTCCTTTCGCCATAAGTACAGGACTCAAGTGTGCAATGGTCGAAAACGGCGTAATTATTAACATAGCCAGCACCGATGGATTAAAAGGCTCGTTCTCCAGTATGTCATATGCTGCCAGCAAAGCGGCTCTTATAAACGCAACTCAAAGTTTAGCTATAAACTTTGGATACGATGAGAAGCATATTCGTGTTGTAGCTATTGCGCCAGGTTGGGTGGAAACGGATGTAACAATGATTCCCGAAATATCATGGAAGATTGCTCCTCAAATGACCCCGCTGGGAAGATTTGCGAAAACAAGTGAAGTTGCAGAGTTTGTTAGCTTCCTCGCTTCCGAGAAAGGTGCGTTCTTTACAGGATCTACACACGTTATGGATGGTGGATTTAACTGTGTAGATTATACTTTTATGCGCGAAGCTGGCAGAGAAGTTATAGGCTAAAATTATTGCACTTATGCAGTTAAACAGTTGAAGCAGAGCGTTCGTATTCTACTTGCTCTGCTTCAGTGTTGTTATTTCTGTTGCTAAAAATAGCACTCCATTGTATGCGCTGTACTTGGAAATTTAATCATATAGACTATTGAGGGGTGAATTCGGTGGATTATGAAAGCAAATCGAAGGATGAATTAATTGCGATTATCGAAAAAATGAAATCACAACGTGCATTCACATATGAAGATCGCATGAAATTAGCCATACTGGATGAATCCCCTTTTACAGTATGGGCAAGCGATAAGGACTGCAAAATTAGGCTTTGGGAGGGTCAATCCGAGGCTCTTTATGGCTATACAAAAGCCGAGGTTATGGGTAAAGATTATGTCGATTTGTTTGTAGCAGAAGATGAAAGAAATGCCGCAAGGATAGATCAAATAAGTATTATTGATGAAGGTGTCAAATTTCACAACATAGCAAATGATATTGGAAAATATAAGAATACGTTGCAATTGGTCACCAACTGTTTTCGTATATGTGATATTGAAACGAAAGAATATTGGAACGCAGAAATGGGTTTGATTATTGATTACCTTGATCAAGAAAAAGCAAAATTGGAGGCTATTGTAGAAGAAAGCCGTAAAGTAAAATCATACACATCACAGTTTATTTCGGATATACAAGCAAGAAAAGAACAATTCCAAGGACGCAAGACTGCCCTTAAATCAGAAATTTCTCAAAGCCAACGTAAAGCAATTCGTTCTCGCAGTTCTCGCGCTGAATTTAAGAAACAGGTTGAGCCAATTCACAAATCAATAGATGCTCTTGGTGAACAGTTAAGCCAACTATTTGATTCTTTTATAGAGCGGATGCGATCCTGTGCATCATCTCAAAGTTGCGAAAAATTAAACTTGGAATTTAATGAAAAATTTAACGATATACTTCTAGATTTTGAAGATATTGTTGGAGATTTTGCAGAAGTAAATATCCAATTTAGTGGAGATAATACAATGATAGAATTGAGAAATAGCATTTTAAATGATATTTCAACAAAAAGACATCAACATTCACAAACTGCTTTCAAGCTATATGAAGAGGCAGCTAATTCTGTTGCCCAGTACAAGAGTATGCATCCCAATCCATCTGGGTCTAATAATATGCAAAAAAAATATACACTCAAAAGTCATATTGAATTGGCGCAAAGGAATATTGATGATATCTTTAACGAGATGCAAACAAAGACATTATCTGCAGAAACCGAAGATAAGCTTCAAGCTATAGCGGCGGACGTAACAATTAAATTTTGGAATATTGATCACAAGTTAAAAGAATACAAATGTCGTATGGAGGAGTGAATTTCATGTATCGACGAATTTTTATTCCATTGATTAACATTAATTCTAATATATATGCGTTTATGAGCGGTATCTTAATTTCATTGTCAACGGGGATATTTGTAACACTTACATTTGAACCACTAGATTTATTAATACAATGGCATTTATTTTCTGCTGTTATTTTGAAAACTATTTCTGGTGCGCTATGCATGATGATATCTGCAAAAATTTCTCGGTATCAATCACATAACAACAAGATGAATTATGACAAAGCAAAGAGTTACAACTCATTAATGGATCTAACAGAGACCGAGAAAAAGAAATGGATAACTTATTATATTTTTTTATTTCTATCTTTTATATTTGGAAATGCCATGCTTGCACTAAACTGGATTATTGAATATTCAGTTTACAATTACTGTTAGACACTTCTCTAAATTAAAGGAGAATAAATTCATACTCAATTTCCTGTATCTGCGCAATTTTGCTTTATGCCCGCCGTGTATATTATTGAATTGTTCTATTGCAAGTGGTATAATTATCCCATAATAGCGCATCTATTAAGGGGATGATTTTGATGTCAACGGTTCCATGTATCAAGCCAATCACAGAATTAAAAAACACCAATGCAATTTCAACATTGTGCCATGAAGCGAACGCACCTATTTTTATTACAAAAAACGGATATAGCGATCTTGTTATCATGAGCGTTGAAACATATGAACGCGAATTGGCACTTACTAACATTTTTCAACGATTGGACATCGCCGAAAAACAAGTGCAGGCAGGCATGCCCATGCGAAGCAGTGAAGATGTGATTAAAGACGCAAGAAATCGAATCGATGCAAAAATATAAAATCTTTTATACATCGGTTGCAGAGGGTGATTTGATGCAGATCGTTGATTACTTGTCAGATTATGATATCAACGCGGCACATCATTTTTTGGATGCACTGGAATCTCTTGAAAAACAATTAAGTGTTTTTCCTTTTTCGGTACCCGTGTCCACGCATCGTAGTCTAATGTTACGTGGATACCGTGTTGCCACGTTGAGTGATTATCTTGTATTTTGCAAAGTTGAAAATACAACAGTCATCGTCATGAACATTATTCATGAAAAACGAGATTATATAAAAGTGTTATTGACGAACAATTAATGTACCCGTAAACCCTTTCCCATAAACCCTCGTATATATCCATGTGATAATTTATTAAAAAGGGTGATTTTATATGGCAATGATTAATTGTCCCGAATGTCAAAGACCGGTTTCGGATAAAGCGGCAGCCTGTCCCAATTGCGGTGTGGGTATTGCAAATAATGCACAGGCAGCTATTGTGAAAATTTGTCCGGAATGCGGCAATGAAGTGCTTGCAAATGCTTCGGCGTGTCCATTTTGCGGGATTGAATTGGTGCCGCAGGGACGGTCAGGGGAAACGAATTTTTGCATCCATTGCGGCAAACAAATCAGCAAGGATGCGGTCGTTTGTCCGTTTTGCGGCGTGGCGACCCCCAAGTTTGCGCCGCACAATCCGCCGCACCAACAACCCATATATCCGGTGCCGCCGGTCAATGTGCATGTATCAAACATGAACAACAATGCAAATTCTCCGCAAGCATTTATGCCTTACGGACGAATGAAAAACAAGTGGGCGGCATTTTTCTTATGCCTGTTTCTCGGCTATCTCGGCGCTCATAAATTTTACGAAGGCAAGGTGGGTATGGGTATTTTATACATCTTAACCGCCGGATTATTCGGCATCGGCTGGGTCATCGACCTTATTGTAATTCTATGCAAACCCAATCCATATTTTGTATGATGATATCAGCCTCGTCTAAATTGATGGGGCTGTTTTTATGACGTAAAAAAGACCGGCAACAAAGTTCCCACGGTGAGTATAAAAAGCCCGATGAGGCTTTTTTTGTTGAAGCGTTCACCCAAAATTGCACGAGAAAAACCCATGGTGAGTACAATGCTGAGTTTGTCAATCGGCACCACCAGCGATGCGTTGCCGAGCTGGAGTGCGTGGTAAAAAAACAACCAACTGGCACCGGTTGCAAAACCGGACAGCACCAGGAACAGCCAGCTTTTTTTGCCAACGTCCCGAAGTTGTTTGTGGCTGCCCACCATAAATACCATCACCAAACTTAATGGCACCACGACCACCGTTCTTAGTGCTGTCCATAGATTCGCATCAATGTCCACCACACCCATGCGCCCGATGATGGCAACCAGTGCCGCTGATATTGCAGCGAGAAGTGCATAAATGAGCCAGCTTTTGTTTTGTTTCTCGTCTGATGCTGCGGTTTTTTTCAAATCCAGCATCAGCCACGTGCCGATGCCGATGAGCACCACACCGATGATGTTAAATATAGTGACTTGTTCACGCAAGAAAATAAATGCGAACAGGATTGTTAAAACAGTACTGGATTTATCAATGGGTACGACCTTGTTTACATTCCCCAGTTTCAGTGCTTTGAAAAAACACAGCCACGATGCACCGGTTGCCAGTCCGGAAACAATGATGAGCAGCCATGTCCTGCCTTGAATGTCTGCGATGCCGTTTTGCGAACCCACGATGAACACCATGAGCCACGCAAACAACAGCACCACCACCGTGCGGATGGCGGTTGCCAAATGCGAGTCTACATTTTTAATGCCGATTTTCGCCAAAATCGTCGTCAGTGCAGCAAACACCGCCGCACCCACTGCGTATAACAGCCATAATTCCATGAGATACTCCTTAAAAATAATTGAGGGCCAAGCCCGAAAGCCGCAGTGACGCTGCGGCAACGCACAATGACATTTAATTCTGTACGAAAAAACCGCTCGAGAATGAGCGGCTTTGATGTTAGTTTTTGATTTCTCTGTTGTACTTTTTGTTGAACTTTTCAACACGTCCGCCTGCTTCTAAGAGCAGTTTTTGGCTACCTGTGTAAAAAGGATGGCACTTTGAGCATACTTCGACTCGAATTTCTTCTTTCGTTGAGCCCGTAACGAACTCATTGCCGCAGTTGCATCGTACTGTACAATCATAATATTTCGGATGGATAGCGTCTTGCATTTCTTTCACCATCCTTTCTTGACATAGAATTACGCAGAAGTGTTATTTTCAGCTTCTTTAAAACGCGCAAACGAAATTATAACACATGGGCATGCGTTTTGCAAATACTGCCGCCATATGCGCGTCGCATCCCGGTTGATTTTGTTTGCCGCAATCAAGCCGACTTGGTTATATTTTATTATCCTTTTTATAAAATAAAAACCCAAAGAACATAAACACCGAAAATAGAGCCGTGAAGATGAGCACTCGATACGCACCTTGTGAAATGATGGCGGCAAAAAGCATGAAGAGTCCGCAAAAACTTGCTGCTGCCGGTGCCACAAAACGCTTGAAAAAGCCAAGTGTCTTTTCTTTAATCATCATGGACAGATATATCGGGAGCAAGAAGACCAAAAAGAAAATGGGTACGAGCCCCGGTGTATCCAGTGTGAAGTTGCCGTACCAACCGGCGGCATTGCCCGCAAAAACAACCATCCAAAAAGCAACGAGCAACAGGTTGAGTGCCGCGGAATTGTTTGGGATGTTGGTGATTTTATCAACTTGCGTAAACAGTTCAGGATTGCTTCCTTGTCCTCGGATTGCGATGGCATATTGTGCACGTTGACCGCCAATCATCAAGCCGTTGAGCGTGCCGAGACAGGAGATGACGATAAATACAAACAATGCCGTACCGCCGATGTCACGAAACACATTGACAAATGCACCGCGAACCCCTTCGCCATCTGCCAGTACTTGAACCGGTGCCGCACTAAAGATGCCGATAAAATAGAGTATATAAACACTGATAATAATGAACATTCCGGCAACCAGCGCAATCGGGAGCACTTTTTTAGAATTTTTAATTTCTGAGTTCATCGACAGGACGGAATCCCAACCCAAATAAGCAAACGCGGTGGCAACAACCGATGCCAAAAAAGGATTGTACACCACATTACGCACATAATCTGATTGAAGGTTCATTGCGGTCGTGCCATTGGTAATGCCGACGATGGTGCCAATGATGCCCATAAAAACCAGTGGAATGAGTTTGATGATGGTGGTTGAAACTTGAAAAATGCCGGAAAGCCTTTGGCTTAAAACATTGATGGCGTAAATAGCGATGACATAAAACAGTGCAAGCACATAGGTTTGACCGGAAAAAAATGAATTTACATCCCAGCCCAATAATACAACCGTGAAACGTGCTGAGACCCACGCTAGGATTCCGGTGAGGGAGGGGTAGAACATGGTGGCCATAAACCAGCCAAAATAATAACCATATCTTTTCCCGACTAAGGCTTCTCCATAATCGACCAATCCGCCCACATGTTCATATCTGGTTGCCAAGATGCCAAATACATATGCGGCACTGAGTGAAATAAAACCACCCACAAGCCATGCGGCAATCCCAATAAACATGCGTCCGCCGACATATGCAATAATGGCTTCGTTTCTGAAGAATATGCCCGAACCAATGATGGTGCCAACGACCATACAGATTGCGGTCACAAAGCCATATTTTCGCGTTAATTGGTTTTTCATACGCATCCTCTTTCCCATACACAATGTTTAATTTTGCAATTATACCAATATAAAATATGATTGTAAACAAAGACGCATGGTTGTTGGTGCAAGAGTAAACATTTGCAAAACAAATTTTTATAACAAGGAGCACGCAACCTGCGTCCCGGCAACCGATTTGCTTTGCCCCATTGCCAGTATGGATTGATTTATGTATTCATGAAATGCGTAACAAAAGTACGATGAATTATATTTTAATATAGCAATAACACAATTTTCTTGTTAAGATAGAATACGAAGAATATTGTTGTTTTTTTCGTAAATAATTACATAACAACATTCAAGGAGGAAAAACATGGGAACATTAGGTCTCGATACAGCGCAAGGTTTATTTTTAGGAATTGACTTTGGTACCACCAACTCCGTTGTGAGTATTTATAATTTTTTAAACGGAGAAGCACAAACCATCCCCATTGACGGGTCAAACATCTTCCCAACCGCGATTCAATTTGAATCCGACCCGGACGATGAAGCAAAACTTGCACGTATTTTTGGGGTGCAAGCAAAAGAAGCGGCGGTTATTTATCCGCTGTCTACTGTTTTGTCCATTAAACGTTATCTTGGCACCGATCAAAAAATAACGGTAAACGTTGACGATGTGGATTATGATTTTACGCCGGAACAAATTGCGGGTGAAATCTTGGGCTATTTGAAGCAAAAAGCGGATGAATATGCACAAGAGGAGCTCGGCATCACCGGTGAATTCAGCGGCTGTGTGATCACTGTGCCCGCAAACTCCACAGACAAACAAAAGAAAATGACCAAGGACGCCGCCATCCTTGCAGGATTTGATCCTGAAAGCGTGTACCTGCGTTTGGAACCTGCCGCGTCGGCGATTTCTTATGCTGTGGGTGAAGATTCAGACAAAAAAGTGTTGGTATATGACTTTGGCGGCGGTACTTTTGACGCTTGCGTTCTTCAAATTAAAACCGAAGAATTGGGTGAACCAACGATTTCAATTATGTCTACGTATGGTGACAACAACCTTGGCGGCAATGACGTTGACAAAGCCATCATGGACATTGTATATGAAGAGTTTAAAAAACTCACCAATGAAGAAATTGATTTGTTTGACGAAAACGCAGATGATGGCGTGTCTAAACGTCAGAAAAAAGTTGCACTGATTCGCCTTCAGCAAGCCGCAAATCAAGCAAAAGAACGTTTGAGCCAGACCAAATCAACCAAAATCACATTGGCACCGCTCATCCAAGAGCCGCGCATTGTAAACATCAATATGGAAATTACCCGTGAAATGTTCTTGGAACATAAGCGCGTGAACGCGCTGGGTGACAATCAAGACGTTTATGAAAAGTTCTGCGGAAAATCTGTCAGCGATCTGGTTGACGAAACGATGGATTGTGTGTCAAAATGTCTTGAAGCCGGCGGTTTGACCGAAGGCGACATCGATGAAATCTTTTTGGTGGGTGGTTCTTCTTCGATTTTGGATGTTACTGAAAAAATCACCGCGAAGTTTGGGAAAGAACCTTATAAATCACGCATATCACCGGCATTGTCTATTTCACAAGGTGCCGCATATTATTGCAACATGATTATGATGCCAACCGTACGCGGTCCGGTGGTTCAAGAAAAAACCATTCATCCGCTCGGTCTTGAAATTGCAGGGCGCCGTTTCATGCAAATTGTTCCCGCCGGTTTGGACATTCCAAAAGAGGGCCTCACCATTGAAGCCTCTGAGCCGCTTCAAACCAATTTTGACAATGTTTCCAGCATGGCAATTATTGCATATGAAAGCACGGTTCCGGTTGCACCGGATGCAAAACCCAGTGTCAATCAAGACGGCATGAAGCGTCTTGCCGGCACCTCGTTGCGCGGCATTCCGCAAGCGGCACGCGGCGAAGAAAAAGTAAAAGTTATTTTCCATGTGGGTCAAGATAATATGCTTAAAGTTACGGCACGTTCGTTGTCAACGGACGGTGTTTCTACGGATTTATCGGTTGACGATTTATATTAATACAATGTTTGGGCAACTACGCCCATAGGAGAAATGGGGTATCCCATTTCTCCTTCCTAATTTTGCAAGAATAATGAACCGCATGTGTAAAAGTTTATGATACACCGGAGGTAATATGGCTGTTGATAATTTAAATGTATTATGGGAAAAATGGTTGCAATTTGAGCAGGCGCTGCTTGATGCGGCAGAATTTGCAATATCAACAGAAACGGCGCTGGACATTGTCGATGACTTAGAACCGCTCATCCCGGAAACAGAACGAGAGGCAATTGACTTGTTGTACTACCTTTTGTTTGGGGATGTCACTGCGGCGGATGAAGTACCCGCCGAAGAACAAACAGGACTTGCGAAAATTTCCGCAGAGTTTACTGCGTTGATTAATATGGAAACAAAAAAACTTGTACAGCCGCGTCTCACAACAATAAGTAAATCTACGCGTTCATTAAAGAAGTTGGTGAAACGCAATGTCGCGTTGGGCAAGAACATCCAAGATGCATTTGCACAAACTGCTGCGGATTTACCGCCGCTCTCAGAACTGGAATCGCCGCTGGATGAGTCTGATACAAAACTGCTTGTGAGCATTGAGGGTGGGGTAAAAGAAACGCTTCAAATTAAAGTGGATTCTTTAAATGACAGCATCCTTGAGTTTGAATCGGATTGTTTCGCGTTTATTGATGGGTTTCGGATGAACAACAGTTTGTCTGAAGAACAGTGGCAAATAATTTACGATGATGTGCATTCGTTTTGGCTGGACAATCCGCCGGAAGACTTTGCCGGCGCAGAAACTTTTTTCAAAATGGCAGAAACATTACCGACGGTGGCCGCGGCAAATAAAACGTTAAATGACACCATTTCACAGGGTTATGATACAATTCATAAAAAGTTGATCAAATTCAAAAAAGAGATTTTGTTGTTTGAAGTCAGTACGTATGAAGAAATATTAACACATTCTGCGCCGCGTTTACGGGATTCTGAATGGTCCGGTGCCAACCGCGCCGCACAAGTTTTAGATGATGCTTTTGCATCGCTGATCGAAATCTTAAAACGCAATCATATTATGATTATTCGTCCGGAAATCCATACTCAGTTTGTTGCGGCAGAACATGAAATCCTCATTGCCGAACGCCACGATGGTTTTGCAAAGGGCGAAATCATTAAAGTGATGAATCAAGGATACAAACAAATGGGGCAAATTCTGTTGCGTGCCAACATCATTGCCGCACGGTGATGCATCAACTATATGTCGCCGGTGAAGGAGGCATGGTCTAATTTATGGACTGGAAACAATATCGTATGTTGGCGGATGCGGACAAACGTAACGAAGCTTATTATATTATTGGACTAGACATCGGCAATGACTCCTCGAGCATTGCCTTCTATAATTTAAACGGCGATGTTTCAGAAGTCATTGATCTCTCCGGTGGATATGGCAAACCGTCCATTCCAACTGTGGTGCAGTATATCCAAGAAACCGGAGAATGGGTTTTTGGTGAATATGCGATTCTAAATCGTGGTATCGGTACTGAAATTACCATGACATCATTGGTTGCTGCATTGGGATCCTTTGGTAAGATGACGATTGCCGGAAAATCCATGACAAATGCCCAAGTGCTGGGTTTGTTTATCAAAGAATTGTTGGGTTGTGTAAAAAACATTAATCCGCGTGCGGTGATTGTGGGTATCGTCGCTTCCGTTCCGGCATATTTTTCAGAGTCAGCGGCGCAAGAATTGACCGACGCATTCATACATTCCGGCTATGAAAAAGAATTAATTGCACTGATAAGCGACCGCGAATGTGTGCTGACGCATTTTTATGCATCAGGAGATGCACATGACGATGGAACGTTAAATCTTTTGCTTGATTTTGGTTCGCAGGCACTGCGCGGCGGCATTTATCAAACCAAAAAAGATGCCGATGAATTGACTGTGAAATGTATTTCCAGTCTGTCGGATGAAACCATCGGTGAGGGTTTTATCATGAAAGACGTTCGCACACTCATTGAATCTTTTGTGGATATGAAACGCATGCAGTCTAAAGAAGTCGCACAACTTCACGAGCAAGTGTCGGCATTTGCCTATCAGCACAAAGACATGTTGTTTCAAAAGAATATCCGCACCAAACCGGTCAAGCTGTATTACAATTTTGTATTTCCTCCGGCTGCGCATACCGTGGCGCATGAAAAAATCGAAGCATTGGTGCAACCCTATGTTTTAGGGTTTAAAAACTTTTTAATAAAATTATTTGAAAATGCGCAAGCGGAAACCATGCAAAAATCCGACATCATCAATGTATTAACAGTTGGCGGCGGTTTTGAAATGTTGTGGGCACGCGATGTGGTTCAAGATGAATTTTCCGACAAACAAGTCGTACGCTATAAAAACCCAAAACTTGAAGCGGCGAAGGGTGCCGCAATCATTGCGGCGCAGATGTTGGGACTTAAAACAGCGGCACCCAAAATTCAGCTCATTGACCTAAATCAAATTCAAGACGACATTGGCATCTTTGATGATGGCGGCTTCATTACACTCATTGACCGCAAGTCGTTTTGGTGGGATGAAGTAAAACCGAAATTGGTGCTCGTCACAGAAGATGTCAATGATACATTGGAGATGACATTGGGCATGTTGACGCACGCAGCACAAAAAACAAGGGGTGCGGTAAACCCCGATGCGAAGCCGGACGATGTTTCATCACCGAAACATGTTTTGACACTCAAAGGCTTACCCATTCGTCCAAAGCGAACAACAAGATTGCAAATTGCACCCAAGTTTACCTCTGCAACGGAACTGGACATACAAGTGAAGGATTTGGGCTTTGGGGATATCTTCCCAAAAACGGAGTACGAACAGTCGTTTAAGGTGAAGTTGTAAAAATTAAAACTTATGTAAATAAAATCGCATCTTAGGCAATGATTTTGATCAAAGTTTGTTGAAGGTGCTTTTTTTATGCGGTTATAATGAAGTGGTCAATTAAAAGGCAAATTAAAATACATCTTAAAAACACATTCACTAAAAAATAAAAATATTTGTAACGAAATAGTTTTTGCTCCGTCTAATTGATGGAAACAGCATGAAGGGGGTGTAAAGTGGAAATTGAATACGAACAGTTTTTCAACACCTATTATATGAAAGTCTATTCCTATGTGATGACGTTGGCAAAAAATCAACATGATTCAGAGGAGATTACACAGCAAGCCTTTTTTAAGGCGATGACAACCAATAAAAAATATCGCGGAGACGCATCTGAGTATTCATGGTTGTGCGCAATTGCAAAGAATTTATTTGTGGATAAAAAACGCAGAGATTCAAAACATACACCGGCTGATGTTGATGCGGATTCCGGCATGGATATTGAAAAATCGCTGGTTCATGAAGATACCGCGTTTCATATTCACCAAGTTCTTCATAAACTTGAAGAGCCGTATAAAGAAGTCTTTCAATTGCGCATCTTCGGTGAGTTGTCATTTTCAAAAATCGGACTGATTTTTAACAAAACAGAAAATTGGGCACGTGTCACTTTTCATCGTGCACGTCTTAAAATCCAAGAGAGGGTGAACCAAAATGAATTTACCATGTGATATTATCAATGATTTGTTGCCATTATATTATGATGGTGTATGCAATGAAACAACCAAAAAGCAGGTTGATGAACATTTGATGCATTGTGAAAAATGCCGCACGCTGCTTGATAAAATGAACAACACCAAAATCGAGAGGCACATCACCGAAGAAAAAGAAGATGTGATCCGCCATCAAGCAAAGGTGATTCGCGGCAAATATGCCAGAAGCATTGCGTCTGTATTTTTTGTGGGTATGTTGCTCATCGGAATGATTACGAGTGTGATTGTCGATGTAGCAATTTCAGGCGGTCTTCATTGGGCACCCATTCCGTTTGTGTCCTGTCTGTTTGCCGGGATTGTATTTCTGCCACTGATAAAAAATGGCAGACGGGGATTTATGGCCACACTGGTGCTCTTTAGCGTTTTTGTCGTGCCGTTTTTGATTGTTTTGTCAGAATGGATTAATCCGGGTGGCTTGATGTTCTCCCTTTCTGTATCCATTGCACTGCCTTCAATTATTTTTATTTGGATGGTGTTTTTATTATTTAAAATCTTGCGCAAACGGAAACTCATTGCGGCGGCAATCAGCCTCATATTGTCGATACCCTTTTCCGCGCTCATTAATTTTGTTATTTTTCAATTATACATTATGCCCACAACGCATCC
>Ga0209755_10004593_pt1 | contig 16245 bp, 11 predicted proteins | sample TergutCo191P1_FD_187301 | JGI IMG/M metagenome (GOLD analysis project Ga0209755, IMG submission 187301) | Cornitermes sp. P1 segment gut microbial communities from Petit-Saut dam, French Guiana - Co191P1 (SPAdes) (version 2) | ecosystem: Host-associated > Arthropoda: Insects > Digestive system... | reverse complement strand
CGGAATTATTAAGAGGAGCGTTTAAAGGACTTTCGGCGAAACCTGTTACGAACACGGTTAATTTCAGCGATTCAAAATTGTCGGGACTTACGCGCGATCGTATAAATCAAATTGATTTTATGCGCAGCGGGAACGGCAATCTTTATTACACCGCGTCTTTGCGTTATGCGATACCTTATGAGCTTCAGAGTTTCCGCGACGAAGGCGTAGGCGTATTTATGTCGCTGCATGACGTAAACACAGGTGAAGAGATAAAAACTTCTTCGCTGCAAAGCGGAAAAACATACCGCGCGCGGGTGAGAGTATCATCAACGCGAGATCGAAGTTATCTCGCGCTCCGCGTACCTGTTCCTTCGGGAGCCGAAATCCTCGACACAGCATTTGTTACAACAGCGTCCTACGCGGAAACCATGTCAGATAACGATTCCTCTCAGCGCGGTTATTCATGGCTTAGCCATCAGGTAATCATGGATAACGAGATTCAATATTTCTGGGACAGATTCTACAGAGGAGAATCAACGGTTACTTTTCTTTTCCGCACAAGCAGAAGGGGAGTGTATCCGACGCCTCCTGTTCAGGCAGAGTGCATGTACGAACCGGAAATTTTCGGCAGAACAAAAGGATTGATATATACTATTGAGTAAGGAAGAAATTTATTACCACTAACCACACGAACAACTCGAACCTGTACTTAGATATCAAACAGTTAGTTCGTGGTGTTTATGTGGTTAGTGGTAAATTTATTATTATATGAAGTTAAATCGTAAATTATTTTTTAAATTAATAATAATTACTTTAGCTGCGTTTGCTGTAATATGGCTCCTCTTGCGTTTTTCTCCGTACCCTGAACTTCGCGCTTTTAAAACCCGTCCTTACAGTATGCGATATTATGATCGTAACGGAATGTTATTGCAGATAACGCCTCTTGAGAACGGATTAAGAAGGGAAATACCGGATGAAATACCTCAGCGCATAAAAGATGTTTTTGTTTTTTCAGAGGATAGGCGCTTTTATTTTCATCCGGGTGTTGATGTAATCTCCATAGTCAGGGCGTTTATCCAAAATGTTTCAAGCGGAAGGAGAGTGAGCGGAGCGTCTACAATCACAATGCAGCTTACCCGTTTAATTTCAGATAACGCAAGAGCTGTTCATCAGCCGCCCCGAACTCAGAGTATGGGGCAAAAGTTACTTGAAGCGTTTAACGCTCTTCGGCTTGAGACGCGTTTATCAAAAAATCAAATACTTGAAATGTATATTAACTCCCTTCCTTTTGGTTTCAGCACTGAGGGAATAGCGTCAGCAGCGCGTACTTTTTTTTCAGAAGAGTTGTCAATGCTTTCTCCTTCCCAGCTTTTCTGTCTTGCTGTGATTCCGAGAAGACCGAGTTTGTATAATCCGCTTGAAAATCCCGAAATTTGCGCGGCTGCGGCGTCTGATCTTCACTCAATGTTCGCAAGTAACAAAAAAAACGCGCGTAAATATCCTTTGCTTGTAAAAGTTGACGAAAGAGATTTTGAGTACGCTCTCTCTTCCGCGCGCCGTTTCAGATATCCGTTTGAATTTCCTCATCTTATTCGTTTGATTAATTCGCGGAATATGCGGCCGGAAAATATTGCGCATAACAAACCTGCCGGCGAAATGCGTTTGTCCGTTGATCTGGCGCTTCAAAAATATCTTGAAAAAGAAATCGCGGGAAACGTCGCAAGGTATTATTCGTCACGGCTGACAAACGGCTCCGCTGTTGTTATCGATAATGAAACATCGGGAATTCTCGCGTGGGTAGGCAGCGCTGATTTTTTTAACAGAGAAGCCGCGGGGCAGATTGACGGTGTGCTGGCTCTCAATCAGCCGGGAAGCAGTATGAAACCTTTTTTATACGCGATGGCTCTGGAAAATGGTTTTTATCCTTCAAGCGTTATCGCCGATATTCCGATTACATTCGGCGATAACGAAATTTATATTCCGCAGAATTTCAACAATCGTTTTAACGGACCGATACTTGTTCGTTCCGCTCTGGCTTCAAGTTTGAATATTCCCGCGGTTTATTTGCTTTACAGGTTAGGTGTAAATAATTACACGCAAAAACTTTTATCGCTTGGTTTTGATTCCGTAAAGAATTCCGCCGAAGACGCCGGATTAGGACTTGCTTTGGGAAACGCTCCTGTCAGTCTTTTGGAGCTTGTAAGAGCGTTCAGTGTTTTTCCACGTGACGGAATTTACCTGCCGGTTACATGGCAGTTAACAGAGAACTCGAACCTTCGGTTCGGAGAACAGAGGATTTATTCTTCCGATACAGCCCGTTTGATTTGTTCGTTTTTATCGGATTCTTCCGCGCGGGTGCTTGCGTTTGGCGCAGGAAGAAATTTCAGAACGTCGTTTCCCGCTATTTTTAAAACGGGAACCGCGAATCAATATCAAAATATAGTCGCTCTTGGGGCTACGATGAAATATACAACCGGAGTGTGGATGGGAAATTTTACCGGAGAGACCGTTCTGGATAAAACAGGAAGTTCTGTTCCCGCTTCGATTGTAAGAAACACATTGAACGCGCTGCACGGTAATAGCGCTGTTTCAAATTTTTTGGAGCCTGAAAATTTTCAGATAAGAAGAATTTGCGCGGTTTCGGGAATGAATCCGTCGCATGGATGCATATCAATTATCAACGAATTTATTCATCCCGACGAAGAAAGAAAGGAATGTACATGGCATAAAATTGTTAACGGAAGAAGTGAAACAATGTATCCTGCCGAATATCAGTCTTGGTTTAAATCTACGAACAGGCGCGGCTCTATTGATTACGGTTCGCATCCTCTGGAAATTGTAAATCCGCGCGATGGTTTTGTGTATCTTGCCCGGCAAAATTTCGGAATGCATGATATTCCGGCTGAAGTAATCGGCGGCTCAGGTGATATATTACACGTAACACATAACGGCGATGTTTTCAGCGTAGAACGCCCTTTTATGTTTTTTCTTTCCCGGAAAACGGGAGTTAATACATTAAACGTTCAAATCGGCGGAGAAGATGAAACAATAACCTTCACTGTGGAGTAAAAATTAGATGTTGCCTGTTTTTGGAAGATATGCTAGAATAATTATATGAAAAACAATATTTTATTAATTTTTATTTTTATTGGGGTGGTAATCATGTTAACTGTTTGTAATGCCGGTGCGCAGAATTTGGGCGACGGAATATTCGCTCAGATAAAAACTAATCGGGGTGAAATTATCGTGCGTCTTGAATATGAGAAAACCCCATTAACTGTATGTAACTTTATCGCGCTCGCCGAAGGCAGCATGAACAGCCACAAGGGCAAACGTTATTATGACGGTCTGACTTTTCACCGCGTTATTTCAAAAGCCAACGGCGATGGTCAGGATTTTATGATTCAGGGAGGATGTCCTCAGGGAAACGGAAGGGGCGGTCCCGGTTACCAGTTTCCCGATGAGATCGATTCTTCGCTGAAACACGACAAACCCGGAGTTCTTTCAATGGCGAACGCCGGACCCGGAACAAACGGCAGTCAATTTTTCATAACGATTGTTCCAACTCCGCATCTTGACGGACGTCATACCGTGTTTGGTTATGTTGTCCGGGGACAGGATATTGTCAATGATACAAGGAAAGGCGATAAAATTGAAAAAATATCAATTATTCGAAACGGACAGAAAGCGAAAGATTTCAAAGCCGATCAGGAAAATTTTGACGCTATGCTTTCAGGACTTTCCGCGGCGACTCAGGAAAAGGCGCAGGCTCAGCGTCAGGCTGATACTCAAAAAATTAATTCCGACTATCCAAACGCTCAGGAGTCCGCGTCAGGCATTCGTTATATTATTCAAAAAAATGGCAGCGGAGCAAAACCTAAATCGGGCAGCGAAGTCAGCGTGCATTATACCGGCAAGCTTCTTGACGGCACTGTTTTTGACGATTCTCATTCAAGAGGAAACCCGATCGAATTTCCTGCAGGAGGGGGCAGAGTTATTAAAGGGTGGGATGAAATGGTTCTTGATATGCAGTTAGGTGAAAAGAGGCTCGTTGTAATTCCGCCCGAACTTGCTTACGGAGACAGAGAAGTTGGCGGAGTAATTCCCGCAAACAGCTTTTTAGTTTTTGAAATGGAACTTGTAAGTTTTAAATAACAGGGTTAATAATGGATAATGATTTACCGGCGCCATCCGATGATTTAGATACTGAAAATAATTCCGGCGATGACAGCGCGGATAAACCTTCCGATTCTGACTCGGCCTATAACTCAATCAACGCCGGAAAAAAAATATTTTTTCTGTACCCGACACCTTCGATTATCAATCAGGTTATCACAGAGCTTATTCAAAATGAATACGAAGCGTATTTGGCAAAAGATCATACGCGTCTTGCGCGCGTGATGAAAAAATATAATGATTCTATTATTTTTATTAATCTTGATGAAAAAATGGCGGTCGGGGAATGGGAAAAATGGATTTCCGCCGTATATACCGTTTCGTCTGACGTGAAAATAGGCGTTTTTTCATCTAAAAATGACGAAGAATTCCGCGATAAATTTATCAAAGCCAATAATATCAGCTGCGGTTATCTCGGATTAAAACATGATATGACTAAAGCGTCCGAGGCTGTTCTCGAAATGATGAATGCGATGAATGTTAAGGGCAGAAGAAAATATTTGCGCGCTTCGACAGAGCGTGACGGAAACGCGACTATCAACATTCCTTTAGGCGGCGATTATTTAAAAGGGATAGTCAAAGATCTCAGCGTAGTTGGAATTTCCTGTGTCTTTGAGCATGATCCAAATCTGTCAAAAAATTCTCTTTTAAAAGACGTTCAGATAAAACTTCAATCAGTATTATTAAATGTTGAAAATCTCGTGTTTGGTTCCCGCAATGAAGCAGGCGAAAGAATTTATGTAATGCTCTTTACCCAGCGCGTAGGCTCTGAAGTTCGCATAAAAATACGCAAATATATTCAACAGAGCCTGCAGCGAAAAATAGACGCTGAAATTAATTAAACTCCGAAAAGTTTAATTCCTTCTCCGGGGAATTTTTCTTTTACTTTCGCGATTGCCCTTTTAATTCTCTGCGCTTCTTCATCTTCGCACCAGATAATAAGCGCGAAGTTTTCTTCAGGCCAAACCGCCGTTCCCATGCGCGGACCGCAGGCGCCGACTCCGACTATATTTGGTATCTTTGTGTAAAACTTACCAGCGTTTTCTTTTTCGAGCGCTTCAAGGATGTTTTCCTCGACAGATTGATTTGCGATTATTTCAATTCGTATCATGCTTCCTCCGTAATGTTTTTCTCTTCTGCATTGTTAATATCGGTTTGAGAAGATTCTATTTTAAATTTTGAACGTCCTTCACCCGCGGCTATTCTGTCGCGGTTTGCCTGCGCTTTTGCGAATCGTTTATCGGAATTTTTATTGATGATCGCGTAAATAACAGGCATCAGAAAAAGCGTCATTAATGTTCCGAATGAGAGACCTCCGAGAACTGTTTTTCCTATAGGAGCTACAAGTTCTGTTCCTTCACCGGGGAAGAATGCCATAGGCACAAGACCTAACACAGTGGTAAGCGTTGTCATTAATATTGGGCGGAGACGGCTGCGCGCCGCTTCGCAAATCGCGTCGTTTAGCGCGTAACCTCTCTTGCGTAAAAGATTTGAGTAATCAACAAGGATGATTCCGTTATTTGTAATTATTCCGATTAATACTAAAAGACCTACTGCGGTTAGCGCGTTAAAAATTGTGCCTGTTATTAAATAAATTGCGACAATTCCGATTACGGAAAGAGGAATTGTAAATATAATAATGAAAGGCGATCTAAACGATTCAAAAAGGCTTGCCATAATTCCGAATACAAGGAAAATAGCGACCACGCAAATAAATATAAAACGCGTCATTATTTTTATCATTTCCGCGTTTGAGCCGCCGTACTCAATGATAACATCGTCTTCGATTGGAATTTCCGATTTAATTAGATCTTCTACCATTGCCTGTAATTGATTGGTTTTCGCTCCCGGTCTTGCTCCCGCCGATACGGTAATTATTCGCGATTGATTTTCGCGTCTGATTGACAGCGGACCTGTGCCTTCCTGATATTTTACGAAGCTGGAAAGCGGAACTTTTCCGGCTAACTGACTGTTGACAAAAATATGATCGAGGGCGGGAAGGGTATTTCGATCCGCTTCCGCGAGAATTAAAACCACATCGTAATCTTTTCCGCCGGTTTTATATCTTGTCGCTGTAATGCCGTCTACAGCCGCTTTGATTTCATTGCCGACAGTGTATGTAGTAAGACCGAGTGAATACATTTTTTCACGATCAATAATAATTTCATACTGAGGCAGTCCGTCTGTTAAATCCATCGAAGGTTCTGTTACATACTCTCCAAGTCTTTCTTTTAAAAGAGAGATAATACGATCTCCGATTACTTTTCCTTTTTGCAAATTATCTGTTCGGATAATAATTTCAATAGAACTGCCGCCGCCCATCATGCCGCCCATACCGCTGCTGAATGAAAACGTAACGCCGGGGAATTCGTTAAAATACGGACGCAGTCTATCCTGTATTTCATTCGCGGATTCAACTCTTTGAGAATATTCAGGAAGGTTGACGCGAAGAGATCCGGAATTGGTGCCTCCTCCTCCCAAACCCATAAAACCGCCTCCTCCGACGCGCAGAACAAGTTCTTTATAACTTACTACCTCTTTTTCAACAATCAGTTGAAGCTGGCGGAGAACCGCTTCCGTTTCCTGAAGAGCCGTTCCCATCGGAAGAGTTGCCGTTATGTTAACATTGTCGCTGTCCTGTGTCGGCATGAACTCCCATCCGATTATCGGAATTAATATTATGCTGATAATCAGCAATACAGATAACACAAGGATAACCAGTAATTTTTTATTCAAAACTTTTCTAACGGCGTTCTTATATTTATTTTCCAGCCATATATAAAAATTTTCAAACTTCGTGTCAATTTGTTTAAGTTTTCCCGTCAGCGGTACCTGTTTTCGCGTAACAATCGGAAGATAATGGCTGCAAAGAACGGGGACAAGGAAGATCGCGGTAAACAGCGAGATGCCTAACGATATTACAACGGTAAACGCTAATCCCGAAAACATTTCTCCCGCCATTTCCAAAAGTCCCTGGAACATAACAAGCGGCGCGAAAACACAGATCGTTGTAACAGTAGACGCTGTAATTGCCGTTATCATTTCCGAAGTTCCAAGAATCGAGGCTGTTTTTAATTTCGCGCCTTTTTCGCGGTATTTATAAATGTTTTCCAAAATTACGATAGAGTTGTCTATCAACATGCCAATTCCGAGAATTAATCCCGCCATTGTCATCAGGTTGAGCGTAAGCCCCCAAAAATACATCAGCAGCATTGTGATAATTACGGAAACAGGAATGCTGATACCGATGATAATTGTAGGTTTCTTCGCGCGAAGGAATAAAAAGAGGGTTAATATCGCGAGGATTGCTCCCATTAACGCGGAAGACGTTACCTGATTAAGCGAATTTTCAATTATGTCGGTTGTATTAAAGAGCTCTGTTATTTTAACATCAGGAGGAAGTTCGCGCGAAATTTTATTCAGTCTTTTACGTAATTCATTCGCTGTCTGCACTGAATTTTTTCCGCTTTGTTTTTGGACATTCATTGTTACCGCGGGCTGGCTGTTTACATATACAACGCTTGTTTCGTCGCGGAATCCTTCAAATACGTCGGCGATGTCGCGGAGATAAATCATTCTGGGCATTTGTATTTGCCCGTTAACAAAACCACCGCCTTTGTAGGAAATGACCATATTTTTAATTTCGTCTAACGATGTAAACTCACCCATTGTTGTAAGCAAGTAAGACATTCCGCTCTCTGTAATTGTTCCTGCGGCTGTTTGTATATTTTGAGCGAAAATTATCTGTTGAAGCTGTGATATTGAAAGGTCGTAAGCCTCAAGACGGTTTTGCGGAATTTCAACGCGGATTACTTTTTCTCTGCCGCCGTCTACCGTTGCCGTTGCGATTCCGGGTATTTGTTCAATGCGCGGAACTATCGTATCCTCCGTGATTTCGCGTAACTCTTCAGGCGTTCTTCTGTCCGACGTTACCATAAGACCCATAATCGGGATCATGGACGGATCAAATCTGAAGATCATGGGAGCGTCAACGCCTGTCGGCAGATAATTTCTGATACGTTCAAGCGCGTCGCGTATGGAATTGGAGGCGTCTGCTAAATCCGTTCCGTATGTGAATTCCATAATGACAAGGCATGATCCTTTTCTCGAAGTAGACGTAACTTTTTCAATTCCCGATACGCCGGAAAGAGCCGCTTCAAGTGTGCGCGTAACAGAACGCTCAACTTCTTCCGGTCCCGCTCCCGAATAAGAAGTGTACACAACGAGGTAAGGAGGATTAATTTCAGGATACAGATCGATAGGAAGATTTACCATTGCGAAAAGCCCAAGACCTATTAGTAACGCGAAAATAATTAAAATTGTTGTCGGTCGCGCAACGACGCTTTTTACCATACTCATATAAATCTCCGTTTAATTCACGCTGAGCGGCGTCGCGCGCTCAATTATATTTACTCTGGAGCCGTCATCAAGCAGAGTTTGTCCTCTAATGACAACTTCTTCATCAGCTTCAAGCCCGTTCGAGATTTCCGCAATTCCGTCAATTAAAATACCCTGAGTAACAATTCTTTTTTTTACGATATTAATTTCCGGATTTTCTTCGTCTTTAGCGGTTACATAGACATACTGCTCTCCAAATCTGTTGATTACGGCGGAAGCCGGAATTTTTACAATGTTATTTTTCCGCTCTGTGATTACTTTAACCTTCGCGAACATTCCCGGTTTTAATTTAGAATCCGCGTTACTTACAACAACGCGCATTTCCATTGTTCTCGATGTGAGTTCGACAGTCGGAGACACCTCGCTTATTCTTCCGTAAAAAATTTCTCCGGGCCACGCGTCAAGCGTAATTTCGCATGGCAGGTTAACCGCCATTCTGGAAATAAAGCGTTCCGCGACATTGAGTTTTATTTCAAGTCCTCCGCCGCCTGAAATACGGGCTAGAGGCACTGCCTGACTGATTGTCATACCGACCTGCGCAGGAATTGCCGTAATCGTTCCGCTGATTGGCGCTGTCGCGACGCTTTGTCTGAACGTCATGCCGGGGCGCGAAGGATCAACCGCGGCGATTGACGCGCCTCTTGTTACTCTGTTTCCGACAGAAACAAAAATTTGCGTTATTTTTCCGGCGGCATCCGAATATACATCGACGGTTGAACCTGCGAAAATATCGCCTGATAAAGTAATATAATCCTGAATTTGTCCTGAGACAGCCGTGGTAGTGTTAACAGCAAATACCGGCACATTTGAAATAGCCGAACCGGATTTATCATCCTTCTTGCATCCTGAAAACATGACGCATAACATCAGTATTAAAAATAATGATATGTTACGTGCAATTAGATTTTTGTTTTTATTAAACTGTTCTCTGTTATCTGCTAATTGTTCTTTGATCATTGTCTGCTCCTTTCTGATAACGTTCCAAACGGAACGCCTATTGAATATTCTAAATCTATAAGACCGTTAAGGTAATTAAATTGCTGCTCTAATAATTGAACACGCGCCTGACGAAGCGACTGCTCGGCGTTTTGAACCTGAAAGTAATCCTGTAAGCCAGCTCTGTACGCCTGTTCAGTCAGACGATATGATTGTTCGGCAAGCCTTACCGTTTCCGCCTGCGCCCGCGCGTTAATTTGCGTTCTGCTAAGGGAAAGAACGGTATTGTAAACTTCAATTTCCGTTCCGTTGATCAGCTGCGCAAGTCCGATGGTCGCGGTTTTTATCTGATCGTTCATATTGTAGATTCCCTGAAAATCACTGCTCCACGGAATTAAACTGTGTAAACGAAGCGCGAATGTAATTGAAAACGCTCCGGTGTTAGACCATTTATCAACGCCCGCAGGTAATGTATCTTTCCAAAACATATAAGCGGAAGTGTTATTCCAGCTTAAAGATAAAGCCGGCGTGAGCGAATAAATCTGCGCTCTTCGCGCGCTTTGCAGCATCAATATTGTCTGTCTTAATTCCTGAATATCGGGTTTTCCGTTAGCGGCTTTTGTAATCATTTCCGATACATCAAGAGGAATAACATTGCTTGATATACCGCTTGCGTTAATATGGATAAGTTCAAATTCGGTATTGTAATCCATTCCGAGGAACATAGCGAACTGCGCCATAGAAAGTTTTAATCCGTTTTCAACCTGATCGATCATCGGGCGCATGTTTTCGCGGGCAACACGAGCCTGCAGAACAGTAAGTTCCGGAGCAAGTCCCGCGTTATAATTTGCCTGCGCCATTTGCACCTGACGTTCGACATTCGCGAAACTGCCGTGTATGAGAGCTAAGTTTTCCTCCAGCAAAAGTAAATTGTGATAAGCTTTTCGAACATCGCGTTCAAGCTGAAGTTTTGCTTTTTCGTAATTTAAAAGACCTGTTTCATAATCAAGGCGAAGCCGCCTCATGTTTTCAAACATCGCGGCGCTGATACTCAGTGACGCCTGAATATTTCCGGCAAACTGCCATTGAGGCAATTCCATGGAGTAAGGAACAACCCCGTAAAAATTCGGAACACCTTCCGGTAATAAAGAAGCGCCTGTCATTGGATTTGTAAAGAGAGGGTTTAAAGGTATTTCTTCAATAGCTCCGTATCCTGACATTGATCTTGCTTCATTGTCCCTGTTGAAAACTCCCGCGATTGTAACATTGGGAATAAACTGATTCCACGACAGATTCGACGCGCGTTTTTTTGTTGATAAGCCGGCTCGCGCCGATTCAAGACTAAGATTGTTCCTGATCGCGCGTTCAACCGCTTCGTCGGGACTTAACTGTATTCGCGTAACGGCAGCCTGTTCGTTAGTTGAAACTGTTTCCTGAGCCTGCAATTTCGCGGACGTCAGCATAATTAAGGCAAGACAGAACGGGATAATAAGCTTATCAATCAGCCGCTCTCTTGCATATCGTTTATTTTTCATTGTATAAAGCCTCCAAGACCCAATGTAATAAATTTATATAATACTCTGATATCGTTATTCTGCACTTTTTCATCCGAATTTTTTTTAGTCTGCGTAGGATTGGTTAAAATATTTATTAATAAAAATAATATCCAATGGGATGTACGCTGCTTTAACTGCTCGCGCTGCGCTTCTTTTTCCGCCGTGTTTTGCGCTGATTCAATATTGATGTCTTCAAAGAGCCTGAAAATTTCAAAATTTTTATCGGGCTTTCCGAGATCAAGTTTACGGGTGCGTATCCAGTCCATAGCGATAAGAATTTCAGGGCGGGAACGAAGGTAAACGGCTATAGAAAAAATCCCGAGGTATAATTGTTCCGTTGTTTTCGAGGATAAATTTATTCCGTTACGCGCAAACTCAATAATGCGTTTAAACTCTGTTACAAAAAGAAGGCGCAGCATTTCCTTTTTGTTTTTGAAATGTCCGTATAAGCTGCTTTTTGAAAGTCCTAATTTTTTCGCTACCATGTCCATAGAAACACCCCACGGTCCCGCCTGCGCGACGGATTCCGCGACAGCTTTAAAAAACGGCTCGCTCTGCGCGTTAAGCGTCACGCCGATTTCATCAATCTTTTTTTCAAGAATTTCAAAATCTATCGCCGTTTCTTTTTCTGAAAAACCAAGTCCGTTTTTTATCGCGCTGTTTATTATGGAAGTAATTGTTTTAATTTCATCATCCGACGGCTGTTTGCACATTGATTTTCTTGTCTTATGAAAATGCGACATCAAAAAAGTAAGAGTCGCGAACACCAGCCGTATCACTTTAACATCGCCTATATACTTTTTTTCGATGACGGTCTTAAGGATTGACATATCAGCGCCACGTGATTTTAAATGCTTAACAATTGTCTCGGTATCAAAATTCCGATCGTAAATATTGATAAGGGAAAAAATTAGGGCATAGGCGTTAAGCGCAAAGAAGCGGGATATGGCGTTTACAACGGCAGAAATTCCCTCGTCCGCGTCTTTCTCCGGCATGGCGCTTTGAAAGTCCTCGCGCACGAAAGAGGCGAAATCATCGAGAAATTTGTTGGTCATAGCCTCGGTTAAAGCCTGTTTATTGGCAAAATGGCGGTAAAGGGCTGGTTTACTCACTTTTAATTCGCCTGCAAGCTGAGAGAGACTGGTTTTTCTGTAAAAATTGCGGCCCCAAACCCGGAATGCCGCGTCTACTATTTCTGTCTTTGTCATGTTAACGACCGTTCGGTAACTATAACTATAACAGCGTTCCGGGAAAAAGGCAACAATTAATTTTCCTTTTTACCTCATTTTTTCCGCGCTGAAGACTAACATTACGTTGTCCTCCTGATACGCTACTGGGTTAAGGTGCGCTCTTGAATTTGTGTACGGCACTGCTTTTTCCAGCGTGGCGTTACGCGCAACATTGAGGATTTTTTGGTAATCGTCTTTTGTCATCGGCGCGTCCGAGTGTCCGACAAAGAACGTGTCAAACTCAAGCTGTATGGTTCGTTCAAGCATCGCTATATATTCTTTCATCGAAAGCGATTCGGGAAGGAACATCCATGTGTGGAAATTCGCCGAATCACTGTTAAGATACACGCGCTTTTCGCGTACCAGCAATCCGATTGATCCCGCGGTATGACCTTCGGCGGCTATCACTTCGACAGTCATTCCGCCAAGATCGAAAATTTGTCCGATGTTCAGTTCTTTCAAATTGCCGGCTCCGGCGTTTACGTAATACTCGGGATCAAAACCTTCAGGGAGAACTTGTCCTTCTTCCATAAGATCTTCAACAATAAACGGGCGGTAAGTCGCAGCTGTCCGCGCTAATTCAAAATCTTTTTCATACAGCCATGCTTCGTTAAATTGATACGCGCCGTTTGCGTGATCCGTATGTCCGTGACTCACAACTACGGTAACGGGTTTATCAGTTAATTTATTTATTACACCGGGCAGGTAACCAATGCCGTAAGCGGTATCATAAAGAATCGCGCTTTTTTCTCCGATTAGCAGATAACAGTATACGCTGTCCGGATCGAAAATACTGAACAGCCACGGATAAATTTTTCTTACCTGAAAATATCCCGAAGGATCATCATGTTGACCGTCAAATACGGCGATGTCTATTCTGCCTGTTTTTATCCGGCGAATTTCCGGTAAGTTTGCCGGATACCCCGCGAAAGCCGCTTTTGTAAAACCGCTTCCTTTGGAAATTATTTTTTTACTGCCGTCGTTATTCTCAAGCGCGATTTCTTTCGCGTAATAAGTTAAGTCCGCGGAAGTGCTGCCGGTTCCCAATCCAAGAGCGAAATATAAATCGCCGTTTGTATTGCTGTCCGGAAAATTATTTTTGTTATAAGCCTGATGCTGCATTCCGTCAAGAGGAAACTCAACTGTAAACCATGTGTTTGCTCCCGCGTGCTTCGATACGATCGGCAGATTTCTGTTTGATCCAAAAACATTGCTTAAAAGGAACGGACCGTTTTTATCAGTTCCGCCGAGGCTGAAATCGAGAAAAACTATATCGCCTTTATCCTCAAAATATTCTGAAGGATACACGCCGTAAGCTCTTACGCGCGCCTGTTTGCGGTAGTTAACATCATCAACCAGATATTTAGCCGTTATTTTTGTGTAATTGCCTATCGAATCTCCTTCCGGAATCGTAAACATATAAACCGGAACCGCGCCGTTTATCACGGTAATTTTCTCATATTGCTCTTGTTTGCATGACGCAAAAGCTGTTATAAAAGCAATAAGCGCAAGTGTTAGTAAAATTTCTTTTACCTTTTCAAAGTTAAATCTTTTCTGTTTGTAAAACATAAATACTCCTATTATGTATAGTATATATGGTAATAAAAAAAATGTAATGAACATTTTTGAACATTTATAAAAAACGTATTTCCCGCCCTAACGCGCTTTTGTTGACGGTAGAGATAACATGAAGTATCATTACCTTAATGGCGGATTTATTCGTTCTTTTTACAACCCTGACTGTTTTTGGCGTTGGGGTAACAATTCTTGATTTTCTTGGCTTCATGGATAATTTTAGCGGCTCTGACAGTGATAGTGACAGTGACAGTGACGGTGACGGTCACGGCTCGGTTCTTGTTCATGAAAATAAGCAATCGAAAAAAAAATCAGGCGCAAAAATAATCGGAAGCGTCATAAGCGCGGCGCGGAGTTTCGTATATTTTTCTCTTGGGTTTGGTCCAACCGGGCTTTTCGCTTCTTTTTCCGATTTGTCAAAAACAACAGGGCTTTTGTGGGCGTGCGGAGTCGGCGTTGTTATGGTATTTCTCGCGAAATTGTTAAGACGGTTCATAAGGCGCGATTTGGATTCTTCGATAAAGTCAGAAGAGCTGATTCAAGAAAAGGGCGTTTTACTTCTTCCTCTCGGGAACGGGGAAATTTCTAAAGCGGTTGTGCGTCAGTTCGGAAGGGAGATCGAAATTTATGTTAGGTGCAAAAACGCCGGCGTTAAACTTGAAAAAGGAAAAGAAATAATTATCGAAGAGTATGACAATGATGTATACTGGGTCGAACCGGTTAATGATTCAAATCTGTTATCTGAAAGATAAAAAGGAGTTCTTATGGGTTATATAAGCGTTTTTCAGGGTTTTTTATTCGGCGGCTTGGGAGCGCTGGCTTTCATCGTCCTTATTGGTATTTTAAAATCACTGATAAAGGTAGCGCTGCCAAATCGCATAATGGTTGTTACAGGACGTAAAACAAACCGCAGCGGAAAAACATTCGGGTTTTCCGTTAATCGCGGACGCACTGTTGTAATTCCGTATTTTCAGGCGCTTGGCTCTCTTGACTTGGACGTGTTTCCGATCAATGTGCGGGTAGAAGGCGTAAACAGCGCGAACGGAATTACGGTAGGAGCCGACACAACAGCCTGCGTATGCATCGACGATGATGACGAAGCGATGCTGTACAGCGCGGTTGAAAGATTGATGGGAAAAGACAGCGCGCAGATTCACGATCAGGTGCAGCAGACTCTTATCGGCAATTTCAGAGGAGCGTTAAACAAAGCGACACCGCTTCAGGCTATCGGTATGGAAGATCCAAACGAGATAAATAGCGATGGTACGGTCGGCGAGCGCGCGCATTTCCGCGCTGAATTATTTGCCGATATAAATTCCGATCTGCGCTCATTCGGGATGAAGGTTGTTTCTGTTTCGCTTCAAAAAATTTGGGATACGTCAAATTATATCGCGAACCTTGCGCAGAAAACTCTCGCGGAAAAAAGACAGCAGGTTGAGATTGAAGAATCGCGTTTGTTCGCAATCGCCGAGCAGGCTGAAAGCGACGCGCACAGGAGAATCGAAGTTGCGAAAAATAAAGCCGATGAAGCGATAATCGCGGCGCGTCAGGAACTGGAAGTGTACCGGCGGGAATCGGAAGGTATGATAAAAGAAGCCGGATTTAAAGCGGATCAATCAATCGCGCAGGCGGCAAATTCAGGAGAAACCGCGGTGCAGAAAAAAATGGTTGAACTTCAAAAATTGAAAAATCAGACGGCGCTTACTCTTGAAGCGGAAGCGCTTGAAGAAAGAGCGCAGATACTCGCTCTCGGTCAGCGGGAAGCGGTAGCGATTAAGCAATCCGCGAGAAATGAAATATTAAAAGGCAAAGCGCAGTTAATTTCCAAATACGGAAATGACGCGCAGTCTGTTTTGTTTCTTCAGGAAAAACTCCCGTTACTTTATAAAACGTATATGGAATCCGCGCGGGATACAAAAGTTGACAGTTTTATCGTTATGAACGAAGAAGAAGGTTTTTCAGGCGCCGTAAACCGCGGTCCGCGCGCGTTCGCGGATTTCATAAAAACTTTTTCCGATACTTTCGCGGTTGATATTAAATCGTTTATTATGCCTTCTGCGCAGGAAGGAAAAGGAGGCAAGTCATGATCGTATTTGCGTTTGTGCTGGGCGGACTTATAGGAATCACAATTATTATTCAGCTTATTACCAATATGAAAATTGTCGGCGGAAACGAGCTTGGAGTAGTTACAGGAGCGGGAAAGCAGAAAGGTTTTAAAACTTTTTCCGGCGGAAGGGCTTTTATAATTCCGCTGTTTCAGAAGTTCAGTAAATTTGATCTAACACCCATCACAATTGAAGTTGTTGTAGAATCGGCAATCGCGGCGGGAATTGTTCCTCTCAATGTAAAGGCGACTGTTTCGTTCGCGATTGCGGGGAACGAATCCGGGCGTT
>Ga0209755_10004592_pt1 | contig 16245 bp, 14 predicted proteins | sample TergutCo191P1_FD_187301 | JGI IMG/M metagenome (GOLD analysis project Ga0209755, IMG submission 187301) | Cornitermes sp. P1 segment gut microbial communities from Petit-Saut dam, French Guiana - Co191P1 (SPAdes) (version 2) | ecosystem: Host-associated > Arthropoda: Insects > Digestive system... | reverse complement strand
ATTCGAATGCAGGTTGGTGCACCAACCTGCATTCAGATACCGCCCTACTCCAGCCGAACCTCACCAATACACCAGTACACACCGAAACAGAACAATACACCTCCATACAGTCACTGGCTCCTGAGGATGAATGTAATAACATTCGAAACATGTTAACCAATAAAAAACTTTCATAAAGTGACATCAAGTTGATTCAATTTATTCAAATTTTTAAGGTGTTAAATCTGTGTATTTTAGCTATAAGAATCCTTGAGAATATTTGGTAGGTGGTATTTATTTACAGGATCTGATTGAACCAATTGGTGTAAAAAGCAGGTGACTCTCTTTCTCACCAGAGATATTTTCTTATCTGGATAAATAGTGAAAGAAATTTATCTTATCATTCGGTATAAGAATTGCTTAGTTCTGAGTGAAACTGAGAAATTTCTAGCCATCCAATAATAATGCTTACAGAAAGTAGGGGCCTGAATTTTTTTTCCCCCTGAAGTTTGAATGTGGTTTATACATTTGGGTTGCTCCCATAGATATAAAAAACTTGACATGTTTGTCACTGTGGATGTCTTCCCAGTTGAGGTCATGGGGTCGTGGTTTTAGTTTATCCTTGTGTCTCCATGAATTTTGCTGCATTCATGTTTGTGTTAGTCAGTATTATATCCTTAATGGAATAATAAAATGTAACACGGAATCTTCCAAGGCATTTGTGAAGATTTACAGGACCACTCTTATTGGACAAATGAATTTTGTTAGGACTGTAAGAATCATCTCATCTTTTTATATCGCAAGGCATGCTGGTGCTGTCCGAATGTGTCTCTGTGCCTTCCATTACCTACTGTTTCTTAAAATCCTCATTTTTTAGTTTGTCACAGGAGTAACACCAGCATGAGACCCACCTGTCACATTTCCAGTGTTGTGTTTTCACACTTCTTTGTCACCGTATTATTCCAGAATGTTGGCTATGACAGTTCCACATTCAGTTCAACCAAGTGGCTAGATTAAAGGTTGCAAAATATATCTTCTTATTTTTGTGTTAGTATTCAAATGAAAGAACAAACTTGGCCAATGGAAACTGTAGCATTTCAGGATCTAATGCTTTAGCTAGTTTGGTACTATTCTAAAATAGGAAAGAGCAGTTATGATATTTCTTTTAGCCTGTGGTTGGTGAATGCATACTCATTTTGCTACCATTGCTACTACTTGAATGTTGCAAGTATGTGCTCAGCTCTTGGACTTGATGGTATGACTACCTTCCAGTAAACTACCATTGTGCCAACAGAACCTGAAAGTTCAGTACTGCCATCACCAAAACCTGCTCTTTAGCATGATCTTTGGTCATTTTTGTCAGTGTCCCATTGACATTCTCTACCATCTGTGTCACAACCATAGCTACATGCCAAGCCATTGTGGCTTCTTCCCTTTCGCCACAGCAGTAGGTGAGCTGTGTGAATCATGAAGTCCCTTGGTAGGTAATGTCCTAAATTTCTCGCTGTGTTCTTTGTAGATCCAGGTACTTCCCTAACCTTTGCAGCTGATATCATATTGTGTAATGTGGGAACCAGTGCCTGTTGAGACAGAATTACTTGTAGCACATTTGTTCAAGTACAAATAATAGTGTAGGATTGCTTGATTTGTGGACTCTTTGCATTGCCTGGTGTTCCAGAAAAGCACCAAGGAATGTAACTTTTCCAAAACTGGATCTTTTTCCATTCTCAGGTGGGAAGGTAGGCACCTACTGAGTTGGGTCCATTCAAGGGAGTTGTTCTTAAACTGTGAACTGGAGGTCCAGATTTCAGCAACATTGTATTGTTTTTTTTTTTAAACAATAGACAGTGGACGAAGTCCAGGCAGCTTATAATCCAAAGTGTAAATACAAAACAAAAATGTTTAATTCTGTATGAATTGAAAGAAAGTGTGTGTATAGGCAGTTAAGAACTTGGATGTGTATTATCATGAATGTGTATGTTAATAGGTTATATGGTGTTGTGTTGACAAATCCCATGATGATGATCACAGAGCTTGCACCACTTGGCAGTTTGTTGGATTATCTTCGGAAACAGTGCCAGCACACACCTGTTACCAGTAAGCAGTTAAAATTGTGGTTAATTTTACTTTTAATTGAGTGCATGTTTTTAATTTATTGTGTTCTCTTTTCAGATATTTTGTTACTGCAAGCAGCAGTTGTTTCCCTGTTAATACGCTGTAGTACTGCCTGGCTTAATAATCACCATCTAACTGCACAAAGTTCATAGACATGAACTAATGTTAATTGCTTTTCCCCCGTTTTTTATCTAATTTTTTTCTCTTCATTCTGAGTCTGTAGAAAGCAGTGAAACTTTCAGACAGGGGTTGGCTGTTTTGTGTAAAAGCTGTGTTTGCAAATATTCATGTAGTTCTAAGAATTCACATTAATATTTCATACCTCAGTGTCCAGATGATACACATTTTTACCTTTAAAACTTTTTTTGAAACTAATCCTTTGATTGTACTGTTTTCTCTGGAATATCTTGAAACAGAAAACAACGTTGTATCCATCCTTTCATCTGCATGGAACAATTTGACCTCCACTGAATGGGTTTTCATAAAATGAGACATATGAGGATAGTTTTAAAATCTGTTGAGAAAATTCAAGTTCCATTAAAATTTGACAAGAATAATGGGTGCTTTACATGAAGACTTTTGTACATTTATGATGACATGTCACTGATCTCTTCTTAGAATAAGAAATGTTTCAGACAGATTTGTAGAGAAAAAACACACTTTTATGTTCAATAAATTTTTGCTGAAAATTGTGCCATTTATGAGATAATGTGGAAAAATAGGGCAGAGCCACAGATGACAATAAAACATGGCATGTGCATTTTGCATACTGGGTAACTGAGGCTACAGACACACACTCAGAATATGTAATACTTATTGCTTTTCCACAGCAGCAATGGTTACATGAATGTACCTCAGTGTTACGGTACACGTACATTGTCTTATTTTCATTTTATGGAGCTGTGCTATAGATAATTTTTCTGTAGAGCACAATACTGACAGGGTTAATGGTAAGAAACTATATTATGTGTGCTTTTATCTTATTTTTTTACTGTTTTGTATGTTACTCTAATAATACACCGGTCACATTATGAAGTCTTTGAATAGACATACACCGTTTCTAGCTCCATGGACCAGACTCCTTCTTGAGAATCTACTAGTTGCTAAGGTGGTCACAAAATTTTCTTCGTTTTGTTGATTCCAAAGGCTCATTACCATGTTCACAATAACCAGCTTCTGGCTAGATGAATCCAGTTCTCTTCCTTTTAGGTTGTGTTACTGAAAGCTTATACACATTTTTCTTATCTTCCATGCATGCTGCAAGCCTCATCTATCCATTCTTGAGTTGAACATTGGATGTCTGGCAGCATTGTAGAATATCATACAAGAAGAGTGTCATCACAAAGACCAACTGACTGACTGAATAACTAACTAACTATTTAACTAACTAATTAAATAACTGAACCCAATTAACCACCTAATTATTTAATTCTTTAATGCATAGTCCTTCTTTGGCAGGTGGTAGTGCTGTCTGGCAAGTCACCACCGTATTGGATCCCAGAGGTTCAGTACTGTGTGCACAGGTGTCCATTTCTGGTCCCTTTCCTGTGTTCAAGTTTAAAGCCCTCTGGAGCATTTTGTAATATGCTGAGTTTTTGGGTAGGACCACCCCTGTCTGCTGTCCATGTCTTCCTGATATGTTTACAACCCTTCAGCTGGCGTAGGCTCTCTCATTTGCAGTCTGAGGATGTGCCATGCTGTTGTGGCTGAATTAATATTGAGAAATACCATTCTACTCATATAGTAATTAGGGTACAAATTTTCACTAGGATTTTGCTAGAACTGTTGAGCTGGTTGGGAGCTGGGTAGCTCAGTCAGTACAGTGACTTGGCAGTGGGCTAGATGCCTGGCAAATTGGGGTTCAGTTCCTGGTTTGTGCATGGGTTATCTGTTCTCCTTCATATGGAGACTGATTCTGGGCTGCACCCAGCAGTTGTCAACTCAGTGATAAAACGGCTGGGGCATGACACTAGACACTTTTCTGTGTACTATAAACAGTTAAAGTTGTTTATTGTGCACACCAAAAGGTGTATGGTGGTAGTGGAGGTATAGGTCCACTTAATCTTCACTGCTGTACTACATGGGTATGACGTGTCAGCTTTATATGCTGACAGCTTTACTCCTAGGGAAATTTGTTTGCCTTTTGCTACATAATTTTCAGGTCAGGTGGAGTTCACAGTAGTGGTACTTTACCTCACTCAAGTTAATGGAAGAGGGTTGCCTTATTTCATCCAAAAGGAAGTGATGCCATGGTTAACTGTATGTTTTTGTATCATGACAGCATTGTGGGACTATGCCCTTCAAGTAGCTACTGGAATGGCTTACCTGGAGTCAAAGAGGTTCATTCATAGGGATCTAGCATGCCGAAATGTCTTGCTTGCTGCAGCTGATAAGGTAAAACGTTTCATTCATCAATTTGTATGTCAGACCTTTGTGGAAATGGTTCGTGGGTGTTGTGTATACACGTAATAAAGCAGAGAGTGAAGGGAGTTGTGAACGTCTTTTTGGGTAGGTGTGGTACTGTTGTATAAGAAGTTCGTGAATGTAGGTAGCAACCATGCTGGAGGAAAAATAAATTAAGAAATGTAAAATTTGTAGGGAGGCCGAATTTCCTCTATGCCTGCTATTACTTCACAGAAGTGTGTTCACCAGAGGCGGCTTGTCCACATTCGGCACCAAAGGGTTGACACTAAGGGCAGCTTGTCCATAAGAGCTGCAGGGCTGCAGCCGTTACAGACAGGCCGTCCCTGGTGTTAACCATTTGATCCCGAATGTTGTGTATATGTGACACGCAGTGTGATGCTTACAGTGCCAAGCAGCTTGTATATGTCTGCTGTTACGCAGCCCTTTTATGCTGTGCCGATTTAAATTCTGTTATTCTGCACATCACTACAGGCATTTTATCCTAGCACCAAAGGGTTAATTAAACAATTTGCATCTTCTGTCATAAGGGTTAGAAAATCATTTCACCCATACAGGTACACTAGGAAGCCTGTGTTACACATAATGAACTTACTACAAAATCATGGTTGCAGGCTTAGTCTTATGTGTTTGATCTTTGCAGTCTTTGACATTGTGTTTTAGATGTCTGCATTTAGGAACAATGTTTGTAGGAGTTATGTAGGACTTTGGAGGACTGAGTCTTTGAAAAGGAATACCAAAAAGATTGAGTATGTTAATTGTGGAAGGGTCATTTACCTTTAAATGATGAGGTTGTTAATTCAATTTTAGCACATGGTTTGTGAAGAATGTTTGTGTTATTTGAATGGAAAAAGTTAAAATTACTCAAGAAACAACATTTTGTGGAAATTAAAACATTATACAGCATGTCTTCAAAATTCAGTATAAATTTCCTTGTTGCCTAAATATACAAAATTATTTACTGGGGTAGGGTGTTTTTTCACATGTGCTTATACATGGGGAATGTAGGTCATGTAAAGGTCATTGTCCATGCCGGTTATATATTCTGTTCTTTTCTGAGCTGGGACACCTTAAAAATGGACCATGGGCACTTCTAACACCCAGTATTTTCATGTTTACAGTACATGAGTACCCTCTCATCTCTTAAATAACTCTTGCATTTCTTTATATGTTTTGAACTTGTCAGACAGTCAGCCTGTATGGAATGGTCATTTCTGCCAGTAGCTGTGCTTAGTTGTTCCAGTAGCTATGCTAGTTTCATTACGCTTCCCAGCATCTTCACTGTTAGTAAAGTATGCTTCCTTGCCTAATCAGAAATTCCTTATGTTATAACACTAGCTGAGATCTGAGTCTGGTGTTTATTTCAGGTAAAGATAGGAGACTTTGGCCTCATGCGTGCACTTCCGCAGCAGGAGGACTGTTACGTTATGACTGAACATAAGAAAGTTCCATTCCCATGGTGTGCTCCAGAGAGCCTTAAGAGTAGACAGTTCAGCCATGCTTCAGGTTAGCAGCACTAATCTGATGTTCATTGCCATGACTTTGGACCTTCCTGTTTGTCAGGTCAACCTGGTTCCTGTTATCAGTCGACTTGTGTAGTATTCAGTATAATATATAGATACCATTATCTGATCATCAGTTATCTTAACATCATTCTGTCTGGTGTGCCGTGTTGTCAGAGTGATTTATTATGTTTATTGACATTTATATGACAACAGATGTCATGTTTTATTAGCAAACAATCCAGGATTTCATGGAATAAATTATGCTGCTTACCACATCCATGAGTTTGCATTGTTCATTGCCTGCATTTCATGTATGTACTGAGTGCCAGTTGCTGCACATGTTTTGTTAACCAGCCTTGATCATTTAATTTGAGTCATCCACATTGTTAGGTGTGTTTGAAAAATTTCAAAAAGCACCTATTAGCTTTACCGTGTCTTTCTGTCTGTCTGTTTGTCCATCTCTCTGTGTGCATGAAACAGTTAGCTCTCACTGGATGTTTTTTCATGAAATTTGATATTCGAGTATTTAAAAAAAAATTGTTGAGAATATTCAAGCTTAATTAATATCTGACAAGAATGACGGGTACTTTACAAGAAGACCAATGTACATATATGATCATATCTCAGTTTCGTTTCTTCTTAGAATGAGAAATGTTTTCGACAAAAATTGTAGAGAAAATCAAAACACGCATTTTATGTTCAATAACTTTTTTTTTTTTTAAATTGTGTCATTTATGAGAAAATGTGAAAAAAATATCATAGAGCTGGACAGGCCACAGATGACAATTTGGCTCATGTGCATTGCATGCAGGATACCTAAGACTACAAACGCACACTCAGAATATGTAATTCTTATTGCATTTCCATGGCAACATTGGTTTCACGAACGTGTCTCAATGTTGCATTATACATGTTGTATGTCTTATGTTTACAATGAATTAAAAATGCAGGTTTTCAGTCAGAACACAGCTTTACTATTTAAAAAATCAGCTACATGTTTCAGCCACTGTTTTGTAGCCATCATCAAGCTGATCTCAAGAATATAAAAAGAAGGAAATACTACAGCTGTAATATTGGTCAGAGATCTTGGACCTTGCAAATTTGTGTATAAAGTATATATATATATAAGAATTAAATCCTGGTGTTTAAAATGTGTGTTTGTAAATTTTTTATGCTTGTATAATTGTAGCTGTATATTAATTCATTAGTAGTAAAATATTAAAATAGGGTGATTAAGATGGGGTGATTAAGGTGAAAATTTTGAGTGAGCAAGAATTGTGGAAATGGCTGTGTATATTTCTTGTCTTTAGTCTACTTGCCGAGGTGGTATGTTAGACGTAGAATACTTTCACTCAAGAAGTAAGAATCCTTATAATTATACTGTATTCTGTATGTAAAGCACGTGACCACATTTAAGGAGATTATGTTCAGCAGGTTTGAAGATTTTATTAAATATTGTCTTGAGTACATATTTCTTGTGTTTTATAAGTTTATATAAGTCACTACTGCAAGTTTATGGTGGTATTTTAGAGCACATCTTGTTGTTAGGGATGTTAAAGGCCTAATCATCGTCTGATGTCATGCATTGCAATATTGTGTGGCATCTGTCTGTAATTCCACGATCCCCGTGATTTTCAGTGTGACATCTGTATATGTTCTTGTCTTTTTAATAGAATATAGAACAAAATCAGAACACAAAATATAGCTTATGACTTGTTTGAATCTTAGTATTGTGAGTAGTTAAATTTGCTGTAGTTTAATATATGGTTGATTAAAAGTTAACACCCATGTTTTCAGATACATGGATGTTTGGTGTTACATTGTGGGAAATGTTTACATTTGGAGAAGAGCCATGGATAGGATTAAATGGAACACAAATCTTGCAGAAGATTGATCGAGAAGGAGAGAGGTTGCACGAACCTGAAGCATGCCCCCCGGAACTGTATCAACGTATGTTGCAGGTAATGAGAATTCAAAACCAAAATTAATGTTAATGCAAGATTTCTATATCCTGAAGTCTGTCACTTTGTACCAGCATTTCAGATTAACCTGTTGCCTCCATCTCTGGTATCCTGAAGGTATAGGCAGCATATTTTTCTGAAATGCTGGTATCCATCAGTTGGGCTACATGACCTCATATCCTGCCACACTGCAGTCTTGGTACCTACTGCCATATAAGTATAATATTTCACAGTGTGAATGGGTTACAATTTCTATGTGTGTTTTCAGATATAATTTTGTTTGGTAAGATCACAGTAATGTAAAATATATGCATTGTATTTACACTGACATTAGCTATATTCTTGTAAGGCCTACATCTTGATTTTTAAAAGGGAAAAGTAAGGAAAATAACTTTTTTTTACAATGGCCACATTGAGAACAGCAGTCTGTTGTATGAGCACGTGACAGTTTTTCTTGCGACAAGTGATGAGTGGTAGGAATAGTAAAACTAGTAGCTACAGGGCTAGTTATAGAATGTACTATTATGTTGTATCCATATATATCTTCCAAGTTTTTGATGAAATTTTGTGAAATATTCCATGCTGACGGCCACATCAAGTGGTCAAAGTCAGCTAACATTTCAGAGATCAACTCCAACTGCATTATCAGGGTTCTAATATGACCCAACACCAAGCCTTCCCAAATGATTTTAACTGCCCAAGGCCAGCGCTCATAGTTGGGTGTGAGTCAGTGCTGTTACAGGTTGGAGTCTGTAAACTGCTTTGCCTTTCCTCAAGTCTCATTTGAATACTTCCAGAACTGTTTGAACATATTAATCACATGCTGCTAAGCTCCACTTAACATGAAACACCCATCAATATTATGTCACTCCCATCTCAGAAGTCTGCTATGTTATTATTGTGGTTGTGAGAAATAAAAAGTTCTTGTTTGGCTGGTCTCCAGTGGCATAATGTTCATACCAAGTGCTGTGAAAATGGTTTATCTGGTTCAGAAGTTGAAAGGAGAAAATACACACTTGCATCATAATGCTCTCATAAACGTGCTTTCTTTTCTGAAGAAATGGCAGTAATATTACAAAGATGTGTGTAGCAGTTTAGCACAGTATTTATAAGTGTGACAGTTTGGTTTGCTAATTTGTGTATGACTTCCTCACAGTATAAAGTTGAATAATAGTTCCTTTGAATGGGTGGAAGAGTTCAAAAGCTTGGAACAACCTTAACAAATCAAAATTATATGCAGGAAGAAATTAAGAGCAGATTGAAGTCAGGGAATGCTTGCTATCATTCGGTGCTGAATCTTTTGTCTTCTGGTTTGCTATCCAAAATTTTGAAGATTAAAATATACAGAACTAAGATTTTTCGTGTTGTTTTGTATTGGTGTGAAACTTGGTCTTGTACATGAGGGAGGAATGTGGGCTGAGGGGGTTGGAGAATAGGGTGCTGAGGAGAATATTTGGTCCTAAGAGGGATTAGGTAGCAAGGGAATGGAGAAAACTACATAATGAAGAGTTTAATGATATGTACTTCTCACCCAGTATTGTTTGGGTGATTAAATCAAGGTGAATGAGATGGGTGGTGCATGTAGTTTGTATGGGGTAGAGGAGGGGCATATACAGTGTTTTGGTGGAGAAACCTGAGGGAGGGAGACCACTTGGAAGACACAGGTGTAGATGGGAAGATAATATTAAGCTGGATCATTCAGGAAGTGGGATGTTTGATCACGGACTGGATTGATCTGGCTCAGGATAGGGACGGGTGGCGGGCACTTGTGAATCGAGTAATGAACCTTTGTGTTCCATAAAATGTGGAGATTTTCTTGACTGGCTGAGAACCAGTTAGCTTCTCACGGAGGACTCTGCTGCATGGAGTAATAATAAGTAAGTAATTAAGTAAGCAAGTAAGCAAGCAAGTAAGTAATTTGTATGTGTGGGTGTGTTTTGATTTCAATAATCTCTCATCATTTGTTGCAGTGCTGGGCCAAAGTCCCCACCAATCGCCCCACATTTCAAGCTCTGAGAGACTTCTTCTCCGAAACATTGCCACCCGTGATGAAGGCTACTCAAAAGTTTGACGAGGCAAACAAACTGCATATTGAACCAGGAGACACCATAATTGTTACTGATGGGAGGTACTATCACATTGTAGTTGTGTGCATTATTACAAGTTATACCTGTAGTTTTTGCTTTTGAGTGGCTTTTTCCTCAGTTTTGTTGGTATTCATGATATTATTCTTATTGTCAGTTATTGCAGTAATATTAAATCTCTCACAACGTAAAATGTCTTCCTTTTAACTTGAATTTCCTCTTTCTGTTTTCCCTGTCTAACTTCATTTTTGTGTTTTCCTGTCAGTCAGTATTCATAGTCTAATTGCCACCTATTTATTGTTAGTCACATCTCATTGTGTAGTCAGGCAATTGTTAACTTCTATTTTTACGTTCATGCACCAAACTCCCCTTTTTTTTATGTTTCTCTTTCTGTAGCATATAGCCAATGTACATCATTATTGGCCCACAAAAATTTTATGACCCTGTTACTACCATATTAAATTTTTTACTGTTGTTGTTTTACCCACTCTCATATTTTCCTAACTAGCCAACTATGATTGTGTATCTTATTGTTCCTGTGTTACCTTCCAGAATTTCCCTGATGTATGCATTGCAGGTACTGTTTGCAACATTCTCAGTTACAGTGTAAATTTACTGATCAAGTTGGCTCAGGCATTGATACTTCTGATATGCATTTCAGAGCTGCTGAGTTACCATCTCAGCCAGGCATTTGTTAGGATGTTACCTCAAATTCAGCCAAAACTGCTTCCTTCTGACCTACCATTTAGTCCTAAATAGTTTGAGATGCTAGCAGTGTCCAACAAACAAACAAAGAACTAAACATGAAATTTTGCATAACATTACCACAGTCATAAGGGTGAAAGGTTTTTTTGTGAAATTTACATTACAGAGCTGAACTTTATTGGTGGAAAGGACAGAATCAGCGTACATTTCACATTGGTCAGTTCCCCAGGTGTTTGGTGGATCCTATGAGAAAAAAGGTGGTAGAAGACATTAGCAAACCCCTTCAGCACTCATTTATTCATACAGGTAATAGAAAATTAACACTGTTTATAATCATCAAATTAATCGGGTTTCAGTATTAGACAGGTTCTAAGATACAAGTAGACTTTGTAGTGATTGATTACATTAATTTTTTTTCCCCCCTGTTTAGGCCATGGATCTGTGTTTGGAAAATCCTGGGGAAGCCCTGCCTTTATTGATGAGGTTTATTTGCGAAATCCTATGGAACCTCCAGATGTTCTAGGTATGGCACAGGATCCAGGTCCAGCTCCTAAACTGCCTGACAGGAAGAAAAGTAAGTTATTACTCATCTGTGTAACAATTTTGGGTATACAGAATGGCAGGCATGCGGACTGTGGTCTTAGGAGTGTGGCCATGTGTGGTCATGTAATTGAATACTGGCATTCTAGAGGAACATGCTGTCTCCATCTGCAGGGTTTACTTCATTGGCCCTATTGACCGCTCTCCTGCTTTGGTTATAGCTACCTCCCTATGTAACCTAGCTATTCTAACCCTACTGACTTCAGCACTGAAGGTGGAGGCAGCATGTGCCCTCCAAAATGTTGCTTTCTGCCTTCAACACTGCCAGGTATCACAGTTGAAAAGATCACAATCTGAATTGTTCATTTTTGTTTCAGCATAAAGTACTTTATGTATATTAACCTTTAAGATTTGTGCATTGTATAATCGGAAGCGGTCACACCACTAGAATATGTATCTCTTGTACTGGCCACTTAAGTGGGAAAAGTGGAGAGGCTGTGTTGCTGGGATGCATATGACTCATTGCTTTGTCTGTAGCTTGCTGACACAGGCAGCTAGGGTTGCCATGGCATGGACGTCGAATGTAAGCAACAGACATACTTATATGAATGTGATTCCATTTGAAACTTAGAGCTATGCTTACTGCATAGATGTCACTTTTCTTTCCACAGTCACTTGTGAAGTTCGTATATACATTGTGGCCAATTGAAGGAAAATTTTTCGTTCTCAGTGAGTATTTCAGAGCCACAGGTATAAAGCAAGATAAGTGAACCTATTAAGTAGAAAGCTATTTTACTGAAACCAAGGCAGATATGTGAATATATTACAGGTAGTGTCAGTCAAGACTTACAGAGTGACACTGACTTCAGAATACAAGGCAGTGAAGAAGCTGGGGCAGAGTGTTTGTTACAGTAGGAGCACGCACCCTTGCGGAGTGGCTGTACAGGATGTTCCAGTATTAAAGTGACACACAGCTCCAGTTCATCCAGTGATGCTGAAGAAGGGGTTGATGAACAGATCACCGATCACCAGACACAAAATCTAGCAGCCTCAGCAAACCAGTCACAATGCACTCCCTTAAACCCATACTGATTCAGGTTGTAAATTACATATGAGATGTGATGTTCGATCATGCCACGCTGAAAATAGATGGCATTGCAGTTGGCATGTGACCACATATCCTGCCACTCATTTTCACAGATTAACACAGATTTACTTATCTGTACCTCTGGTCTGTGTTGAAAATGATCTTGAAGATGAATCTTTATGAACTAAGAGTGTTATTTTGTAAATGTGTGTTGGTAACAAATTGAACAAGTGGGAAATTTTTTAATATTTTCATGTGAAGATGTATTAAATTGGTCAAAAATTGATCATGTCATGAAATTTTTTTGCTTCCTAGATGGACAATTCTTGTAAGCAGGAAATGCATTAAAAGGACATTGTATATGTTATTCATGTGGGAAAATTTTACTGACTTCTTTAGGCAGGGAAACTTCCTAAGCAGGGACTTCTTAACTGTGTTTCACTGTGTATCAGCTTAAAGATTGTCATTTGAGGGTTAACCCAAAATTGACATCTCTGTTCAGAAACTAAAATTGGCAGTGAGAATGTAAATTAATGTGCTTGAATTTGCTGATGGTACTGTTGTATGAAATATACAGGGCAGATGTTCACTTCATCATTTATTATTGAATATTTAATATATGGCTGATTGTGGTTACTTTACCTGTTAGGTTCACAGCTTGGGGAAGGGTGGTTCTACCCTGCATAGTAAAGTGTCTAGTCACAATGCTTGTTCAGTGTACTTTGTTACATTGAGTAACACATTTGCGTGTTGCCCAACTTCTGTTTGTGCATGATAATTGGTCACCACAGTTTTGGAACTAATGTGTAGTATTTTAATTTTTCTGTAAAACAGTGTATTTTCTTTGTCCTGAAGATTACTCCTGTTTATAATTATAATACATAATTTTCTTTAGTCTCCTGGTAACAGTGCACAAGAAATCTAACGACTTTTTCTCTGATGTAAGAAGACGGGGTGATTTGACTGAATTGGAATGTTCTGAATTTTAATCCAATTGTTTGTCATGGACAGTTTTTAAAGGATGGGATCATAACTTATCATTCAGCAAGATGCCAGCTAGCGAGTTGGTTGTTATGTAGTTGGTTTGCGACTGATGTGTACGATACAAAGCTGTCTCTAGGTGAGTGGGTGAGTTATATTTGGCGTTAATAAACCAACAGTTGCACACTTGCCACTGTCTGTGATGAGTATTTGTGGAGCATTACATCCTCATATTTCTTACAGAAATCACAAATGTGGTTTTCCAAAAAAAAATGATTTACCATTTACGACAGGACAATTTTGTAACCTGCACATGAAAGTACACTGAAATCACCCAACCTTACATTCAGGATGAAATGTGTGCTGTAATGTGTACAGATAGATGCAGTTAACTTAACACTTGAGCTCCCTAACACTGCACACAGCTGTAGTCAGCCACTGCTTGGCTCGTATCAGAATATTCAAACAGCATTCATTATACCCATTGCAAAAATATTCACTCTGTTTGGAGGACATTTTCTTTTACAGTGTGATGCGGGGTACTGCTATCAGTGGATACAACTGTTAGCAGAGTAATGGAGGCTGCACACAGACACTAAGAATTATTGAGTCCCTTTGGGCATAATCAAATACTGTTCCTGTTACTGACACAACATTGCTTTTGGAATGTTCATGTACTATGCTTATCCGCACTTACTAGCTTGCGTCTTTTTCCCCATACTAACAGGGATCAAGTTAACCCTCAAGATCAGTATGCCTTGATGTAAATGATTTGCACTTGTTGACTGTATCCGGACCATCACTTCCCACATTCGTTATGTAATGTTATTTTATTGTAGAAATAACACAGCAGGCCAGAGTACGAGGCAACCAGAAGCAGTTTAATTATTCCAAGCTAACAGATGAGTCACCTGGTAGTGTTCCTGACGGGCATAGAGCTAACCAGGCTGAACCTACAGCGGCTGGAACCAACAAGACACAAGGAAAAATGAGTTCAGCAGAAGGAGTATTGATAGATTTGGTTGCACCAGCTGAGGTTACATCATCAGTTCTTCCTGTTCAGTCTTCAGGCAGTATGCAAATAAATTCTTTACTGGATGAGCCAATAGATGCAGTGGAGCAAGGTAAGTCATTTGTATATTTTTCTTCCTTTGGATTGACTAATTTGTAGGGAATGTGTCCCTTTCCCATCTTCTGTTTAAAGGCTTTCAAAACTGACATTTTCCTATAGAGGTCCAGTATTAGGAACCTTCTGCCAGCAAGCCTTGAATTTAGTACCTACCTGTGAATATGTATGGTGTCTTTGTTCTCCATTCTTTGACAACCCTTCGAGTAGTTTTAGGTAAAAAAACAACAAATGGCAGGAGTAGTGTATTTTATCAAATGGTTTCTGTGCGTATTTTTTTGTGTCATTAGCCTGTTGTAGATGGTAGGAATAAGGTTCCAAATAAAAGGGTTGGGAAAGAATTAAGACATTGACTTCCACAGCAGGTCGTGCTGCCTCTTGCTGTAGTGGTTACTGTTGTCCGACATCTTATACAGCAGTGTGTTTCAGTAGACTATCTCGTGTCCGCTGGTTTGATGCAGGTTGCAGGCTTGTGGCTTGAGGGAATTGCAACACTTGCAGCCAGCTTTGACATTTTATAGAAGTACAAAAAATGTGTTTGTGTACTGTGGCTTGAGGTGAAGAATCTGAAAGGTCACAGTTGCAGTTGGTGTGTTGACATGTGGTGTATGGACAGGACAGCACTGTCACATTGAATGTTCTTTATTTTATCTGGAAAGGAAAATACTCTCCTGCAGTGGTCATTTAAATTGAACAGTTTTCCAACCGTATAGAGTTTAAAAGGCCATATGCTAAAGTTTCAAGGTGTTGCATCAGCTGCAGTGATTGCGCTTATTCTTGTTGTCTGGACTTTGACTGTTGTCCAGTATTCTGAAAAGAACACAACATTTTGGAAACTAAATCTATTTCCATCTACCCATATAATTGGGTCTGATAGAAACAGGTGTTCTCAGTCATTGGAAAATGTATTACACTTTCACCAGAACCTTTCAGAATTGCTGTGGTTGTGTACTGTTCGAGATGGTTGATGAATGTGTATAATTTTGCTTAATGTATTCAAAAAGGATGGCAGCAGAAGTGATCATAGCCCCTTTGAAGGTAACTGTACCAGTATGTTCACTTCATAGAGCTGCATAGACCTCTAGACAGGATGTCTGGCACTTCAGCCAAGATTCAGGTCAGATAAAAAGCAAGACTGCTGTGCTGTACCACGAGGTTATTTGGAACGAACACTCATGTTGGGATAGGTCAAGAAGCCCGATTACACCATTTTTGCATGTGAAGTTTCTAACGGACCAGCAGAATAGAACTTAAATAGCTGAACTTCTTAGAAAGACAGTATAAAGTGTAGGTTAATTTTTGGATCTGCATTTGTATTTTGATCCCAAGCAATTATTTCGTAAGGTTCAGTCATACAGAGCACAAACACATGTTTTCAGAGCGACTCAGATTACAGCTACTCAAGTGCTTAAGAAAAATATGAGTTTCATGTTGTTTGTTGTTGGCATGGATGCGTATCAGGATTCTCATTACACAGGTCTGTGGTGCGCACTAAATTATAGCATGTTACAGTCTATGACAGACAAAATCTTCAAAACTACGTTTGATTTTTAACCTTGCTGTGCCATAAGTGCCTGAAGTGGGATATTTTTATATAAAAATCCCCAAAAATGAACTCATCAAGTGGGAATACTTAAACAAAAGAATTTTGCATGTGGGAATATTTAACATTGTTCTGTGGGAGTTCTGCAGGTAAAAATGTAACTTTTTACATGGGAAAACTTTGTATCTGGGAGACACC
>Ga0209755_10004591_pt1 | contig 16245 bp, 8 predicted proteins | sample TergutCo191P1_FD_187301 | JGI IMG/M metagenome (GOLD analysis project Ga0209755, IMG submission 187301) | Cornitermes sp. P1 segment gut microbial communities from Petit-Saut dam, French Guiana - Co191P1 (SPAdes) (version 2) | ecosystem: Host-associated > Arthropoda: Insects > Digestive system >... | reverse complement strand
CAGAAGCACGGACAGGGCTACAAGAGCGCGTATACAGGCGAAACAACCTGATTTTACAGAAATAAGTTTTGACAACGGAAGAACATTTATTAAAACTGCAAAAGGCGCAGGGCGTAACCAAGATTACCGTTACCGTCTTGAAACAGGCGACATGATAGAAGGGATGCACTACATACTTATAAGGTCAACCATGAAAAACGGTGAAACAGCTCTTACAAGAATGTTGGTGCAAGTCGATAAAACCTTCCCTGAAATCAGGTTAATTTCTCCTGAAGCCGGCGAAAGGTATAACCAGGAAATCGCCTTCTCTGCAAGCGCTACAGATGATATAGAGTTAGTTTCTTTAACATATCATTTACGCACCGGAGACAAAGCGATGTATGCAGTACCCGGCTTCCTGCAAGGGCTTTACTTTGAAAGCGTAATACCTCCTTTCTTAAGGGAACTTGCAGTTGAAAATGATTTCATAAAATATGTCCCATCAATGCCCTTTGCAGGCGGCGCGACATACTTAGATGCCGGTATAGGCTTAAGTTTCTTTGACGACAATGTAAAGATTCAAGGGTTTTACGGTTTTATGTTCCAGGAACAATATACCAAATTAGGCGGAATAGGGCCGTTACGTTACGGCGGGCATGTAATAGGGGTTAAATTGCTGGCAAGCATTTATTCCTTACCTTTCGGCTCGATTTGGGGTCCGGATTGGGAATGGCTGTCTGCAACCTTAGCCGTTGGAGCAAACTTCTCATACTTTGACGCATTTAGTACAGAAAACCAGGAACATGGAGGTACGTATACACAGAGCGGAATGTCTACATGGATAAGCGCTTTATTACTGCAAGTGGAATTCCCGCGTGTAACGATACCAAAAAGGAAAGTTTTCAGAACCTTCAGTTTATTTACAGAAGGGCAGCTTTGGTTTATGTCAACAGACTTAGATGCAGATGCAATGAATATTCCGGTTGTAGTACCGAAAGTAGTTATGGGTGCAAGGTTGTATATTTTCTAAAATTTATTACTGAAACCTTGTAATTAATTAGTGCTTGTCTATAAAGTAACCGACTTTATAGACAAGCACTAATTTAAATTAAACCGCTGTTTGCAAACTTCGTTTATACAAAAACATAGTTTAAATAACAGCGGCTTTTTTTTATTGGAGGATTTTATGTTCAATTTGTTAAAAAAACAAACTCTGTTTACGATTTTAGTCATTTTATCGCTTGCTTTATTCTTCGCCGGCTGCGAAAACCTAATCGGTTTGGGAAAGATGGTTAATACAGATATACCGGTAATAAGCATTCCCGGAGAAGGGGAAAATCAACCGGGTTCTTTCCTATCCGGTGATGAAAATCAAATCGAACTTTCTGTCGAGCAGCCCTTCGGTCTTGACAGCGTTTACATGACAATCTGGTATAAATGCGCTGAAAGCTGCGATGATTGTGCAGGCAGCAAAGAACACGAAAAAAGGATAACTGCGGAATTTATAGATCCTCCCGGAAGATGGTATATCAATCTTGATACATCAATTATGGCTGACGGCACGATTCGCGCCCAAGTAACCGCGATAGATGTTGACGGGCAAAGTTCAACAACAACAGACCTTATTTACACCGTAAAAAACACGCCTCCGCAGTTAGAGATGACGGTGCCTCAGATTGTTAAAAATGAATTTGAAGACCTTCATTTTTCAAATTCAAACCCTCAAGCTATTCCTTTAATTTATTCGGCAAACAGCTTAATGGGGATAGCTACAGATTTATACGGCATCGAGCAAGGTTACCCGCAAATCATGATATGGCCTGTAAATGATGACGGTACATTGAAAGACGGAATAACCCTCGATCCTGATAAAGATGCAAACGGAGATGATATAAAACCAAGTAACGCCCGCGAGTGGGGGACATGGCGTACAGTGCTTGATGATAAAGAAAGCCCTTTTAATAAAGACGCATTAAAAACCATAATGTTCCGCTGGACTACAAAAAAGCTTATTAAAGACGGCAATATATGGAGAACCAGAAATAGTTCTGACGGTTTAATAAATTATCCTAATGATTATTTTGATGTCGGCAGGTATCATTTTAAAATACGCATAAAAGATAAATTCGGAGTAACAAATGTTTATCCCTACAGGCTTGATTCTGGAATACCGGAAGGTGAAAACCATCCAAATGATTATATAGCGATTTATGTCGCAGAAACATCTAACCCTATTATTTCCTTTCAAGAAGCTTACAGGTACTATAACGCTTCTTTTGATTTTACAAGAGAAATTATAATTAACTCAAAAAACGGTGTTGAGGCAGGTAAAGTTCAGGCTTTAGTATCCTCATCATTATCTGCGCATTTTAATGATGAAGATAAATACTCAAGTTATGTAACCAGAACAGGCGGAAATGAAAATACCGGAGAATATAAAATAGTAATACCGTCGGCAGATATCCTTGAGATTTCTCCATCATCAAATGATAACTTGATGCTTCACATAAGAGCGGAAGATATGCAGGGTAATTTTACTGTTACAAGCTTTGGTTTTATTCTGGATATAAGCGACCCGAAAATAGAATTTATTAATCCGATAGGGCTTGAAAATCTTCCTTATATGACTCAGACAGATACAAAAGACGGTTTAACAAGCACTGTAAGGTTTATGGGGACGACAAGCGATCCAAGCACCCGTGTTGCAAAAATGTATTACGCTCTCGGCAGAAAAGAAGTTTCTCAAGCAAATCAAAGCCTTAAAGGGCATTGGGAGAAAGGCGACGATGGCGCATATAGTTTGTTTAAACCAGACAATCCTGCTTTTAATGACGGTTGGACCGATACAAAATTAGATACATCTTCCGCGGCAAACGGGCACAAGGGAATACGCGCGGTATGGCACGGCTCTTTAAATAACTGGCGGTGGGAATTTGATAATATAAGAGATGTATATTCGGCAGGCCCGACGAATGTCCCGGATGAAAACGGAAAGCTGGGGAACGATTACCTCGATGAAGGAGAAGAAGGCTGGAGTTCGAGTAATATATGGTATTTACCGATTTCGTTTAAATTAATAGATATCGCAGGAAATGTTGTTATATACACTGTAAAAGTGATTGTTGACCCTGACAGGGACAGACCCGAGGTAATAATAAACAGTCATCAGACTACAACGCCGTTAACTGTTGTAGGCGGCGAAGTGCGCCTTAACGGGACGGCGACAGACAATGAAATAATTTATGACGTGCAAGTAAGGATTACCGCAGAAAAAGACGAGCAGATTGGTGTTTTTTCCAATGAAGCTGATTGGAATGTAGTAACGGGCGGTCAGTTGGGGACTACGCAAGCAACTGATAATGTAAATTACGGTTTTATTCCCGTTACTGTGGTAGGTTCGGGAAGTTCCGTTAACTGGTACTTTGACATGAACTGTAATAATTCCGCAAACGGAGGGGCGAACACATTGGGCTTATCTCCGCCTTCCGGTTCTAATCAAGTTAGAAAAGTAAAAATCGAAGTAAGGGCAAGAGACGCATCCATTTATTCACCTACCACGGCTAAAGAGATACACGCAAATCATATTGTAAAAACACTCTATGTTGAATTTTCAAATACGGTACCTACAATTACGGATATTAAAATAATTGAAATATCAAGCGCTCCTACCGTTTCTACCGACCTTTCAGGCGAAATAAATTATTCAATAGGCGCGACAGTTTCGAAAAAATTTGTAATTAAAGCCAAACTCAGCGATGATAAGGGTTTTGAAAGTGTAAGAATAAAGGGTAATGAAACATCAGAGTTTACTAATAATCTGCTGGGTATAACAACGCCTTCCGGTTGGAATCCCTGGGTAACAACGGATCAAATTCCGGGGGATGACGGAGCTGAACATTATATTTATATACCTCTTAATACAGATGATCCTGCAAACGGATTGTGGAATAACAGATATTATAATAAATCCGGAACCTACAATCTTGACATTCAGGTAATGGATAACACCGAACCGACACCGTATATAGCTCAAACTACAGTGGCTTTACAGATCGACAATTACTATCCGGGCGGCAGTTACAACGGTTTATTAAACGCGGAAGGAACGGATTATACGATATCAGGTCATGCATGGGATACAGGTGACACCGACATCGGCGTATTTGAAGTTGATAAAGTTGCCGTTTATTTATCAAGACCCGGCGGCTCAACTGTCGCAGGAGTAGATATAGGGACTGCAATTAACTTAAACGGAACAGCGCAATCAACAAATGCCTCAAACTGGGTAAATACGCAAAAGGTTAGAATTAACCGTGTATCAACAGACAGCACAAAACCAAATCCGGCTAATGAAGGAACTGAAGAAACACTCCCGTTCTTTCCAAGACTGACAGAAATTTCACCTAACTCGGGAACGTATAACCCGAATAATGCAGGTATTGTAATTAATGCAAGTAAAGGTACGACAGGAACATCACAATCATGGAACGGCGTGCCGAATAAAGAATGGTCGGTGCAAATTGATACTACAAATCTTGCTGACGGCCCGCTTTATATTAATTATGTAGTTTTTGACAAGGCAGGGAATGCTTCATATTTTAAAAATGAAGTGTATGTAGCGAATAACAGACCGCGCATATCGGAAATAAGGCTTGGCACAGATATTAATTTTGACGGAGATGTTACAACTACTTTGCCGAATGAATATTACCCTTATAACGAAGAGCCTGATTCAACAGCGTTCAGGGTTAGAAATAAACGATTCAGTTTAATGTTTGATATAAACGGAGGCAACGGTCAAAAATCATCGCGTGTTTCTCATGTAAGGCCGCAAACTAATGTAACAGTAGCTGCTAATACAATAAAGAAAGGCAATGTTTATACAATAGAACACATGGGAGAAATATCTGTTGATGAATGGAAAAACATGGGGGTTATCGGAAGAACCGGTTCTAATTATAATGGAGTAACTTTTGTCGCTAATAATGATTATCACGGAACTAATTTCGGAGGGTTAAACCCTGCGGTAGTTACGACATATAAATACGGAGGAGAAATCAATCCGTCAAGCGATACATGGAATGGTACAGGTACAAATAACACATATATTAACGCGAATAATATTGGCACAGGGAATACTATCAGTAATCATAGACCAAACACTTTTGGCAACAATAACTTCGGCACATCTTTAATACCGGATTCTGTTAAAGGCACTGACGGTATAGTATCAGCATCAAAAGACAGATATTTTATGATTAAAGTATACGATTCTACAAGATCGGGAGCGGAAGAAAATCAACTTGCTGATGTTCAAATTGTAAGGCTTGACATTGACAATGACGACTCAAGGATACCGGAAGTAACAATTGATCCTTTCTACTGGAATAGTGAAACGGATAATTCTGTTTATGATGCAGATAATGAATTAATTTACGGGCATATAGAACTTCTTAATACTCCAAGGCAGCAGATTTCAGGAACGGTAAATTTCCGCGGGACATCCTTTGACTCAAATAATATAAAGGAACTTTATATCAGAATAAATAATCATGTGAATGGAAACACAAACACAATAACACAAACAAATACTTATTATCGTGCCGCTACAAATAATAACGGAACATGGTCTTTCTCGGATCATATGACCAATAACGGATGGAAATTTTATATTGAATCAAGCGATGTGAATATTAACGGGCATACCGTAAAATGGAGAATGGAATTTAATTCAAGGTTTATTAATACAACAAGCAATGCGGCAACTCCTTCCATTACAAATTTAAATAATACTTTTTCTATTATTGCAATAGATTCATCTGTAGCCTCATCTTCACCTAACGGAAACAGGTCTGCCGCGAAAGATTATTCTTTTGATGTTGTCCCGTATATCACTGAAGTAATAACGCCTTTAAGCCAGGCGTACAGAGCGAAACCGTCCGCGTTTAACCGCTCGGCTCTCGGCTGGTATCCTGTAAATGATTCTGGGGGAAGAATAGGCATTAAAGGATTTAACTTAAACGGCGCAAATACTGTAGTAAATATTAATGGAACAAACCTTTCAAATGTTCTTGCCGCTGTATCAACTGATGATTCGCATAACACTAATACAAAAGAAGGGATTGTTTCAAGCGCATATACTCATATCACAGTTCCTATTGGCAGCGCAGTAATATCAGGAGCTTTAAAAGTCACTGTAAATGGGCAGGATTCTATCAATAACACCAACAACAACAGTGAGCAATATAATCAAGAGCATAACGGACTTAACAATAATCTTTTAACAGACGATCGTAATATTTATGTATGGAGTGTCGGTTCGCTGCTGAACAAGGTTCTTAACGGTAATGACACAACAGGAATAACTCTGGAATATCCGTCTTTCATGGTGACGGAAACAGGAAGGCGTCTGTTGGCATACAATAACTTGCCTACCGGTAACGGACGTATCGCACTTAATAATAATGTTGCGTCAATTACAGAGCCCGGTACAGTTATTGAGACAACTCTTAACAGATATACAAATTTGGTTGTAACGGCAGATACCGGAGCGGGAAGTAATCCTGAAAACTGGTATATTGGCGGAACATCACAGACCAGTAATAATATTACATATTACAACTTGCACGCAAGAGGCGCGACAACTCAGGCAAACGCCAATGCCGGCAATCAGGGAACCGGAATAAATAAAACAAGGATATTGGCCAACAGAGTTAACGCAGGCGACGCAAATGATTCAACCCGTATAAGAATACCAAGAGTACACTCCCGTAATACAGGAAATAACGCTTCCATGGTTGTTGTTAGTTACGGAGATTCATTAATAGACCAGCATGTTTATCTTCATTACGGACCTGTCAGCGGCGCGGCAAGCAGTACATTATTCAGCGGGGACTATGTTCCGGCTCTGACGAGCGGAAATACCGCTGGAAACACTACTCTTGGAACGACTGCTACTATTCAGCGTATTACCGATACCGGCACCCAGCATCAGGGCAGCATATACACAGCTTCCGCGTCTCTTTCAACCGGAGTGCCTGTAATTGCCTGGTATGACAGGATTAATCAAAATCTGCTTATCTCTTATGGAAATGTAAATGCACATGGCACAAGCGGAACATCTACTGCCGCATGGCAAGGCAGAGCTACAGTAGTACAGGCAGGCGCCGGTACGCATGTGGATATGGCTGTAGACAGAGCTGACAATGTTCATCTTGCATACTACGATGTCTTTAACGGCGGGCTGTTTTATGCGTATATTCCTGTTTCCGGTTTTACTTCTGCAACATCTGATTCTACTTTAACGAAGGTATCCGGTATTACACCTGTTAAGGTAGATACATACCTTTCCGCCGGAACAAAGATAATGATTAATATAAGAGAGCAGGGAACAGGCAATTATGTGCCGTACATTTCTTATTTACATTCATCTTTCTCAGATACGAAAAATTCAATTCGTACCGCATGGCCTGTAATCGCTTCTACCGGAGTTGTTAAACCGCATAATTCCATTGCGAATGTTTTACCCGGAACAGATGGGAATGATCGTTTCACTGGTAATTGGGAAGTAATGACTGTCCCGGTAGAAAATGTTCCGTTAGTAGATTACTTTATCGCAAACGGTGTTCCAAGAACATCCGATAACTGGGTAACGCCGACAGGAACAGGCGCTTTATCTGCCGCAGGCTTTACAAACGGTAATAATTCGGCAAACATTAACAGGACAATTCTTGTCGGGTACATGACAGATAACCGCTATGAAGGAGCTGTATTAAAACGCGATTTATGGACACCTTCACCATAACACTCCCGGGATAGTAAAAATCCGGCAACGCTTCCGTTAACCGCGTTATTTTGCAAGTTAACGGAAGCGTTTGTTAAAAATCTAGGGACAGAGAGAAGTCATTTTTTCTGTCTCTTGTTCATTTTTCTCTTTCCTTGACCTGTATATTCTCATATCATATAATCAAACAGAGTAAAAAATGACAGCTTCTTCTGAATATGAAAAAATAGTAACAGCTCTAAAACAACGCAAAAAAGGCGCAACTGTTGCAGATATTTGCGCGAATACAGCTTTGCCTCTTGCTACTGTAAAGGAGCTTCTACCGAAAGCGGCGGATGAATATTCTGGGCATTTGCGTGTAACGCAATCTGGGGAGATACTTTATTATTTCCCTAAGGGTTTTAAAAGCCGTTACCGAGGTTTTGGCGCGTTTATAAAAAAGGTTTTTAGTAAGACTGCGTCTTTTACAAAAAAAGCGCTCGCTTTGCTTTTTAAAATTTGGATCATGGTAATGCTGATCGGCTATTTTGTTTTTTTTATTCTATTAACACTGGCTGTATTTTTTCTTTCAATCGCAGCAAGGAACAATAATGATGACAGAGGCGGAGGTTTCGGCGGTTTAAGAATATTTGATTTTCTGATCCGGCTATGGTTTATAGGAGAGTTAAACCGCCCTTTAGATGATTATAATTACCGCCCTAAGAAAAAGAAAGATAAACGCCCTTTGCACAAAGGAGTTTTTTCTTTTATTTTCGGGGATGAAGACCCAAATAAAAATTGGAATGAACAGCAGAGCAGAGCGGTTATTTATTATTTACAATCAAATGCAGGCTGTATTTCTCTTGCAGAATATATGTCCTTTACAGGCGAAAACAGCTTGGACGCTGAAAAAAGTTTACTGTCTTTCTGTTCAAAATACGGCGGCAGCCCTGAAGTGACAGAAGAAGGGACTATTGTTTACAGATTTGACGATCTTTTATTAAAATCACAAAATGAAAACTTATATGCGCCGTCAAAATTATCTCCTCCGATTCAAAGGCTTAAAGTATTTTCCGAAAATTCAAAAAAGATGAATGTTTGGTTAATTATAATAAATTCTGTTAATCTTTTATTCGGCTCTTATTTTTTATATCAATCTTTTAATGCAGGACAACTTATAACAGAACTTCAATATCAGGCGGCATCATATTTTTACGCTATCGTTCATTCATTATTAAATTTAATAATGACTACCCCTCATATTTTTATTGGTATAGTTTTAGGTCTAATTCCCTTTTTATTTTCTATGTTTTTCTGGTTAATACCGTCAATTCGTTTTTTCCTTGAGAAAAAAGAAAATGAAAATATAAAACTTACAAACTTTAAGCGTTTTAGTTTTCATAAGATTTGGAATAAACCATCCGGTATTAAAACAGAAAGTTTTAAAATTAATACTGAAGAATGCTGCCCGAAAGATTTAGACGAAGCAGGGGATAGGGTAATTAAAGAAATGGGAGTTGTTTTTAACCCGGAAATTGAAGTAAACGAAGAAGGCATAGCGGTTTATTCATTCAATGAAATAAAAAAAGAAAAAGAGGCGTTAGAAAAGTATCGTTCCAATATTAATTTAGTACAAAAGCAAATAGGTGAAATAATATTTGACAGCAATGAATGATTGACATCTGCTTGTTTTATAATATAAATTAATAATTAAGACAGACTAGCTCATGTGGATAGAGCGTCAGCCTCCGGAGCTGAAGGCGGCAGGTTCGAGTCCTGTGTCTGTCAAATTAAAGAATAAAAAAAAAGAGGTGTATTTTGTATTGTATAAAAAAAATTAAAGATGACTTATTTTGGGTAGGGGCAAACGACAGGCGTTTGGCAATGTTTGAAGGCGTTTATTCTGTCGCAGGAGGAGTATCATACAATTCCTATTTATTAATTGATGAAAAAACGGTTTTGTTTAACACATCAGACAAGGCAGTGCAGCATAGATTTTTGGAAAATGTTGCCTTTGCTCTTGGTGAAAGAAAATTGGATTACCTTATAATACAGCATATGGAGCCGGATCACAGTGCTTCTCTTAAAAATATTTTAGATATGTATCCTGATGTTAAGCTTGTATGTAACGAAAAAACACTAACATTTATAAAACAGTTTTTTAATTTAAAAATTAATTATGATAAAAATACAATCATCGTAAAAGAAAATGACACATTGAATACAGGTGTGCATAAATTAACATTTCTAATGGCTCCTATGGTTCACTGGCCGGAGGTTATGGTAAGCTATGATTTAACCGATAAACTATTATTTTCTGCGGATGCTTTTGGAACTTTCGGCGCTTTAAACGGCGCACTTTTTGCAGACGAAGTTGATTTTGAAAAGGATTATTTAAACGAATACCGCCGTTATTATGCAAACATTGTCGGTAAATACGGAGATCAGGTTCAATCGCTTTTGCAAAAAGCGTCTTCTCTTTCAATTGATATGATTTGCCCTCTTCATGGTTTTGTATGGCGCAATAATTTATCTCCAATTATTGATAAATATATGTTTTGGAGCGCTTATAAACCTGAAGAAAAAGGCGTGATGATAGCTTACGCTTCTGTATACGGAAATACCGAAAATGCCGCAGAAATACTTGCATGTTATCTTAGAGATAATAATATAAAGACAGTAATGTTTGATGTTTCTGTAACGCCGGCATCTGAAATAATCGCTTCCGCTTTCAGATGGAGTCATCTTGTTTTTGCTTCTACAACTTATAATGCAGGTATATTTATTACAATGGAAGACCTTATAAATGATCTGGTTGCGCATAACATCCAAAACAGGACTGTAGCCGTCATTGAAAACGGCTCTTGGGCTGCAACAAGCGGCGCTTTAATTCGGGAGAAACTGCAAAAATGCAAGAATATAAAATTTTTAGAGCAGACTCTCAGTTTAAAATCAAGCCTTAAAGAAGGGCAGTTACCCGAAATTGAATCAATCGCTCAGGCGATAACTGCCGATTTTCCAAGAGCCTTAGAATCGCAAAATCATAATAATATTAAACCTGCTTCGATAGATACGAATGCAATGTTTAAACTTTCCTACGGTCTTTTTATTTTAACTGCAAAAGACGGGAGTAAAGATAACGGATGTATTATAAATACCGGTATGCAGATAACGGTTTCTCCTCTTCGTATCGTTATAGCTGTTAATAAAGCAAATTTTACTCATGACATGATTTTAAAAACAAAAGAGTTTAACCTTTCTGTTTTATCTGAAAGCGCGCCTTTCAGTATTTTTGAACAATTCGGTTTTAGCAGTGGAAAATCTGCCGACAAATTTGCAAATTACGCTTATAATGATCGTGCCGAAAATGGGATTCGTTATATAAGAGAGCATACAAACTGCATGATCTCTGTTAATGTAACCGAAGCTTATGATTACGGCACTCATACTTTATTTATTGGTAATGTTACACAATCTATAGTTTTATCGGATGAAAAGAGCGTTACATATCAATATTATTTTGATAATATCAAACCAAAACCGCAACCGCCTAAAGACGCAAAAAAAGGTTTTGTTTGTAAAATATGCGGCTATGTTCATGAAGGTGACAGTTTACCTGATGATTTTATCTGCCCTTTGTGCAAACACGGCGCTGAAGATTTTGAACCGCTTTAATTTAAGTCTTATAATTTATATGTCAGCTTAAATTAATTAAAATATTTTATACTAAAATTAAACTCTTGAATATTTTTTAATTTTATAATAGATTTTAATAATGTATAAACCGTATAAAAATCCTGTTATAACAGCTTCGGCTGATGTAAAGGTTTCTTCTCCTAAGATTTCAAATTTTTTCATTTTTATTGTTTCAATTTTAAAAAATATTTATTTTTTCAGTCTTTTCGGTTTTGCAAAAGTAATACTTCACTCAGATGATATTTTATTTGATGTTTTTAAACGCGCCTTGGCAAAGGAAAGCAGATGTATAATCGCGTTCCGCCATCCTGACGGCAGAGAGCCTCAGCTTTTAATGTGGTTTATCCTTTTTAAATTAAAAAATCTTGCTGCAAAGAAAAAGATTCGTTTTGCATTAAAACCGCATTCAATTTTTGTTTATGGATACGAGGTTGCACGCTGGGGCGGATGGGTTGCGCGTCTTTTTATGCCTAATTTAGGTGCAATTCCCATACATCACACAAAAATGGATTCTAAAGGGATGGCGCGTATTTTTAATGCAATTACAGAAGGCCCTTATCCTCTTTCCCTTGCTCCAGAAGGGCAGGTTTCTTATTCTACAGATACACTGCCTCGTCTTGAACAAGGAGTTGTGCGTATCGGTTTTCAAGCGGCGGAAAAAATTCAAGAAAAAAATTTAAACTGTCCTTTGGAGATATTACCTATATCTGTTCATTTCCGTTATGATAATTTCGGAAAAGCGGCGATGGAGAAATTGTTAAAAAAGATTGAAAATATTTGCGGTTTTAAAAAGAATGTTTCACTTTCTTTTTCACAAAGATTGGAACAATGCAGAAATTATATTTTGCAAATAAATGAAGAGCGTTACAATATAAAAATAAATACCTCTGTTACCTATGAGCAACGATTGGAAAAAATGATAAATAAAGCTTTGGAAACAGCAGAAAAAATCTTAGGAATAAAAACAAAAGGAGAGCCATTAACGGCAGATGATTATTTTACAAGATTGTATAAAGTCCGTCATGATTGCTGGGACAATATTTTTTTACCGGAGTATGAAAATTTAAATGATGTTACAAAATTAAAACGAAATATTTTAGATTTAAAAGCAGGGCTTGCCTGGTATGCGTCAAGACATCAGGAGTTAGCGGATTTCGGCTGGTATTTTAAACATCCCATTCCGAATGAAGACACTTTTCTTCATTTAAAAGTAGAATACGTTCAAAATCTTTATGATTTTGCAAACCGTTCTATGGGGGGGGCGCTTTCCGGCAGAGTTAATATAATGCCATGTAAAGTAATTATAAAAGCGGCTCCTTGTATTAACCTGACAGAAAAGCTTACACAATACAAAGAAGATAGAAAAAAAGCGTCAAATGATGCGATAAAAGATTTAGAAAAAATATATCTTGAATGTATCGAAGATGTAAATAAAACTTTTTAATAAAAATTTTCAGTCAAGAGTAAAAGAATTAAAACTAAAATTGCCTGTTCCTTTATATATAAAGTAAAGCGCATGTATACCCTCAGGTATCGTGATGTCAGCAGAATATTCTTTCCAGATATTGCTTGAAATTATATCGATCTTACCTAATGGCTCTTTATCCCAATTTGTTTTTACTTCAAAAATACCTTTGCAATACCCGCGTATTTTTACTTTAACTTTTTTAATTTTATTACAATCAAAATATTTAAAACCGATACCGCAACCGTCATGGATATTTGTAACAAAGCCGTTTTCTTCATCTCCATCCCTTCCATCCTGAGTAATAAAAGGCAGCTCAGGATATCTACAAGGCCAATAAGTTTTAGAAGGCGCTTCTTTATCTTCCATTGTGAAAATGTTACACGTAATATAAGCCGGATATTCGCCCTTGCCGATAAGGGCTTTACCGTTAGGCCCGCAAGAACTCATTTCAACTTGTTTTATAGAGCCGTCTTCTTTTATTTCTATCGGTTCTAAACAAGCCTGACGGCTGAATTCGTTTCCGTTTGTGTGCCTGTGGTAAAATATATACCATTTGCCTTTTATTTCTACTATGCTTCCATGGTTATTATTCCCATGATACATTTGCTTTTTTGCAGGTTTATAACTGTCGATATGTAAATCCGCATTGCTTACAATTACACCTCTGTATTTAAAATCTGAAAGAGGGCTAAGGCTTGTCGCATAACAGAGTTCATTCATTGCATAAGAAGAATAAACAAAATAATAAGTGTCATCTTTTTTACGGATAGAGGAGGCTTCAAAAAATTCATGCTCTTCAAAACCCGTACCGGCGCTTGAATTTATCCCCGGAGTAATAGGGAAGGGGCCGTCTTTTATTGTTAACATATCTTTTTCAAGGGTAACAGCGATAGAATAATTTCTGTAGTCTTCAACTGTTTTTCCTTTACCCGTACATTGCCCTGAATACAAATATGTTTTACCGTTTTCAGTTAATACCCCGGGATCAAATTGAGGGACATCGCCTTGGCGTTTGCCGAGCAAAGTCCCGTCAGGATAATGAACAAAGCCTAAGAATTCATATTTTCCTGCCGGAGAATTGCAAACAGCAACAGAAATTATATCCATTTTATCAAGGACATAATAAAGATAGTAACGGTTGTCATCACCTTTTGTTACATCAGGGGCATAAAGATTCATAGAGCCGTCTTTGTTGTTAGGATCATCGGTTTTTAAATAAATAACGCCTTCATATCTCCAATTTGTCAGATCGTCTGCAGGCGCAGACCAGCAGACATAATCGTTCATGCAATACACGTAACCGTTAAACTTGTCATGAGAGCCGTAAATATACACTCTGTCATCAAAAACGTAAGGTTCACCGTCCGGGATATATTCCCAAGACGGGAGAAAGGGATTAAACCCTTGTTTTTTCATATATTGCCTCTTTTCTTAATATGCACTAAAATTAATTATAACTCAAGTAAAATGCAGTGAGGTATATTATTAAAATTGAACTTTTTACATTTTGTGATTTTGCTCAGGAAAGCGGCGGTAAATTAACAATCGTAGGGACTTTTGACAATATTATTTCCCGTAATTTTCCATGCGTACATCCTCAATTATCTGTAGTGATACGCCTGCGTTTTGATATTTGGGAATTCGGCTCCCATGCTTTCCGTATTGAATGCCGTAATTTAGACGGGCAGTTGACAATGGAAGCGATAAACGGAAACATAGAAGTAAAAGGGGCCGGAAACGCATCGGCTGTTTCCCATCTTGTTTTTAGTATTACCAATTTACACTTTAAAGAGCCTGTAGTAATCAACATGGTTCTTTTTATTGATGAAAAAGAAATAGATTCGATACCCTTGTATATAAGAAAATCTGAAAAATAAAAGCTTCGCGTCCTTTGCGATTCTTCGCGTCTTAGCGATAAATTATTTTTTATTTTACCCTTGAACAACGCGATAACAGCATGAAATCCGCCAATGCAAGAGCTGTCATTGCTTCTACTACAGGGACCGCTCTTGGGACTATGCAGATATCGTGCCTGCCTTTTATCGAAATTTCTTTTATTTTGCCGTCTTTGTCAAAGGCATTTTGTTTTTTTGAAATAGAAGGGGTCGGTTTGAAGGCCGCTTTAAAAAAGATATCCTGTCCTGTTGATATTCCTCCCAATATGCCTCCGCAGTTGTTAGTTGCAAATTTAAAAGCTTCTCCGCCGGGCTTGTCATTGTTTTCGCTGCCTTTCATAGAATAAACGGCAAAACCTGCGCCGAACTCAATACCTTTACATGCGCCGATAGATAAAATAGATGAAGCAAGACGCGCATCAAGTTTATCAAAGACAGGCTCTCCGATACCGGCAGGAGTCCCTGTTACAAGGCATGAAATAATGCCGCCTGCGCTGTCTCCTTCTTCGGCGATTTTATCGAATTTCTTTTTTAAAGAATCATTGATTTTACATGGAATACGCATAAAATTTTTTTCAACTTCATCTAAATCAAAATCATCTTCTCCGATAGAAGGAAAATTAAAGTCTGCAAAAGAAGATACCCAAGCTCTGATTGTTATTCCGTGTAATGCAAGAAATTTTTTCGCTACAGCTCCTGCCGCAACCCGGCTTAGCGTCTCTCTTCCTGAACTTCTTCCGCCGCCTCTGTAATCTCTAAAGCCGTACTTTGCATCATAAGTAAAATCAGCGTGCCCGGGTCTGTAAATATTTTTTATTTCTTCATAATCGCCGCTGTTTTGATTAGTGTTGCGGACAATAATTGCAATAGTGCTTCCGAGAGTTTTTCCTTCAAAAACTCCTGAAAGAATTTCCGGTATATCTTTTTCATCCCTCGATCCGTATTCGGATGAAGGGCGGCGGCGTTTTAATTCCTTTTCTATATCAGAAACAGAAAGTTCCAAACCGGAAGGGCAGCCGTCAATCACACAACCTAAGGCATTTCCATGAGATTCTCCGAAGCTTGTTAATTTAAAAATTTCACCTAAGGTATTCCCCGGCATTATTACAGATACCTTCTTTCTGTGTTATCAACTAAAGCGTATAATTCAATATGCTGTTTTGCAGGGCTTCCTGCGATCTTGTTCATTAAAACTTCTTCAACCTGAAAAAGCCCTACTTCGCTTGACATTATAACATCAATACGCACGGGTTTTTCGCTTCCTTCTTTAATTTTTACCTCTTCAATAGAGTTTGCAGAATACTGATGAATATGCCCTACACGCGGAGGATGAGCTAATGCAATAGGAATACGCGCCCGCCCTTTGGTCATATCGCAGCCGTCCGCAATCTGCACTATACCTGCTTCCAACGAAGAAATATTCATAGTACCCATGTGCCCTGCAA
>Ga0209755_10004590_pt1 | contig 16248 bp, 14 predicted proteins | sample TergutCo191P1_FD_187301 | JGI IMG/M metagenome (GOLD analysis project Ga0209755, IMG submission 187301) | Cornitermes sp. P1 segment gut microbial communities from Petit-Saut dam, French Guiana - Co191P1 (SPAdes) (version 2) | ecosystem: Host-associated > Arthropoda: Insects > Digestive system... | reverse complement strand
TGTCGTACTGTTACATAAGGTTGTTTATTGTCCATAATAGGGTATATGACAAAGACTTCAATATCGTTCGGGCTTGTGCATATTCCGGTGAGTTTGAAATTAAGCGTCAAGCCCAATGACATAAGTTTCAACATGATTGACCGACACACAAAGTCACGCGTGAAATACGAAAAGACATGCATAGATTGCGACGGGCGAATGGTCAAGCAAGAAGACATCATACGCGGTTACCAATACGAAAAAGGGCAATATGTGTTTTTCGACGACGCGGATTTTGAAAAGTTAAAGTCGCAAAAAGACAAGACCATTGCCATTGAAAAGTTTGTGGCACTTGACCAAATAGACCCTATATATTTTGAAAAGTCATATTACGTGTTGCCGGATAAAAATGCGTCCAAGGCATTTACCTTGCTTTACAAGGCAATGCAAGAGCAGGGCAAAGTCGGAATCGCAAGAACAGTTGTCGGCACAAAAGAAAATCTTGTGACCTTGCGTGCCGTCGACGGCGGGCTTGTTTTGAACACGATGTATTTTGACGACGAGATACAATCCGCCCCAACCATACAAACGGAAAAGCCCGACGCAAAAGAATTTGAAATGGCAAAGACAATCATCGACAACATGTCGGGCAATTTCGACCCCAAAGATTACAAAGACGAATACCGCGAAAAAGTCATGACCGCGATTCAACAAAAAATCGATGGGCTTGAAATCACCGCGACCAAACAGCCAAAGTCCGCCGAGATAATAAATCTTATGGACGCATTAAGGAGTACGCTTGAGAGCACAACTGTTAAAACCAAGCAAAAGTCTTCCGCAGGGTGACGGGTGGATTTATGAATTGAAATACGATGGCTTTAGGTGTTTGGCGTTTGTCGATGGTGGAAAAGTTCGACTTGTGTCGCGTAACCAAAATGACTTTGACGTAAAGAAATACAAGGCAACCGCGGACGCATTGATAAAGTTAACAGGCGGCAAGGGCGTTGTCCTTGACGGCGAACTTCTTGCCTATGGTTCTCGCGGCTTTATGGTGTTTGATATTTTGCAATTTGACGGGGAAGACTTGCGGAAACTTCCGCTCATCGAACGCAAGAAAAAACTTGAACAACTTTTTAAAAGCACCGCCGCCCAAAACATTTCCCAAAATATCCACCTTGTCGACTATATGGAAAAATTCACTCAATCCGACTTTGATAAACTTTGCACTGGAAATTACGAGGGCATTGTTGCCAAACGTAAAAGTTCGATTTACTCGGGTGTGCGGACAAGCGATTGGCTTAAAGTCAAATGCGAAAACTATTCGCGTGTTAGTATCACAAGCCCCGACAAAATCGTATTCACCGACCCCGATATTACAAAGCAACAAATCGTGGATTACTATGTCAAAATCGCACCCAAAATATTGCCGTATATTCAAAACCGAAACCTTGCATTAATCAAATGCCCAAGCGGAGTCGAGAAGAATTGCTTTTACAACAAAAACCAAAACGATGAACTTATCACGATTTCAAGCGTCGACGATTTGATTTTTCAAGTACAAAACAACACAATCGAGTTCCACGTGTGGGGTAGCCAAGTCGATTCTCTTGAAAAGCCCGACGTCATGGTTTTCGACCTTGACCCGGACGAGGGCATGAACCTGGACCAAATTCGTCAAGGCGTCCGCGACCTCAAGGGCGTTTTAGTGGAACTTGGACTAAAGCCGCACCTTAAGACAAGCGGCGGAAAGGGTTATCACGTTGTTGTTGATTTCACGCCGAGCATGGGCTGGGAAGAATTTCGCGGCTTTGCAAAAAACGTGGCGACGGTAATGGAGCAAAAATGGGGCGACCGATACACGACCAATATACGAAAGCAAAACCGCAAGGGCAAAATTTTCATTGACTGGATACGCAACACTCGCGGAGCAACAAGCGTCGCGGCGTATTCTTTGCGAGCCAAACCCAACGCCACGATTTCGTGCCCGATTGCGTGGGAAGACCTTGACAAAATCGCCCCCGACGGGGTTAATATTTTTAATGTCAACGATTTTGGTGGAGAATAGCGGACTTGAACCGCTCGCCTACTGCGTGCAAGGCAGTCGCTCTACCAGATGAGCTAATTCCCCGAGGCAAGAGCAATATAGCATAAAATTTCGTCGATGTCAATGCAATGTTTCAATGAATTTGGTGACATTGAATATGCCTTGTGGTATGATTTATCATGAGCAAATTTGTGGAATTTATCGAACACAACGGGGTCAAAGCGGTCAAACGTTTTTCAAGGGATTTTGCCGCTGATATGGAATACCCACGCTCGGTCAAAGAACGATTTGTCTTGCCGTTGTTGACCGACAAAAAACTTTGTGTACCGCGTCTTTTGGAAATCGGCGAGGACTTTTTAATCCAAGAGTTCATCGACGGCGAATTGCTTGGGGACATTTACAAAGGCAAGACCTTGGAGTTTCAAGACATCGACCGCCGTATAATCGACCAAATTGTCGACAATATTGTGGGCTTGGCAAAGGTCGACGCAGGACCTCTTGAACAACGCATGCCTTGGAAAAACAACCAAGAATTCTTCTTAACGCAACTTAATAACACCCAAAAGATTTTCAAGAAATACTATGGGCAACTTGGCACGATTTATAACAAGTTGAATATCAAAGAAAATATCCTTGACGGATTTTACAATCGTGCGACCAAAATTGACAACGCCCGACCCATGGTTTTGATTCACGGCGACCGCCACAAAGAAAATATGATTTTAAAAAACGGGCAAGTATATTTCATCGATTGGGAGTTGGCACATTGCGGCGACCTTGCCTATGATATTGCATTTCACTTGCACCAAATGGATTACTCTAGACAGGACGAAAAGTATTTCCTTGAATCAATAAGGCAAAAACTGCCGCCGCAGCAAATGTCATCAATGAACGACTTGGACTTGTACCGCGATTTTTGCATGGCACGCTCGGCACTTTTCCACGTTTATCATACCGACTTGTATTATACTAACAAAAAGACGACCTTGAATTACGACCAAGTCGCACATTTTACAAAGCGGTACAACATGCTTGACCAAAGAATTAAATTCGGGGCAAAACCAAAAACCCCAAATCAAGTCCAAAACATTTTTAAATAGAAATTAATCGACGGCAAATTGCTTGTTTCAAATATCTGATTTCAGTGATATAGTTAATCATGAAAAAACTATTTTTATGTAAGGAATGCAAGAGCATTCGGAGAGAAGTTCGTAATGATTCAACTTCTAGATTAGGGATAATTTCCGATTGCATTGACAACAGCCTTGTCTATAAAAATTGCAATCCCGGTGTGGCGAATGCCTGCTTTTATAAAAAAAACTTTTTGCAAAAAATTAATAGTTGGAACGATAGATATTTCAAGGGCAATTTAAAGACTTGCATAGCAGTTCTAGAGTATTTCAGCAAATTCGACATAAGAGCCCTTCAAGATTTACATTTAATGCGTGATGGTCCAAATGTTTTTACGATAATTGAAAAAGATTCAACTCATGACCACTCGGGTAAAGCGGAACAAGCCTTGTTTGAACTTATCAGAATCACCGAAGATTACGGAACAACTATAAAGGAAATATTTGATATGCAACAATTAAGTTTGCTTGATTGTGATAAAGGTATAATAGGCAACAAAGATTTAGAAATACTTTAATCACAGCGTTTCTAAAAACTTTGCCACGCCGTCGTTGTTTTCGCTGTCGGTGACATGGGTGGCAAGTTCCTTTAATTGCGGCAGAGAATTACCCATAGCCACGCCTTGACCACAGACGGCAAACATTGAAAAGTCGTTCAAGTCGTCACCAATCGCAATCGTGTTTTGCTTTGGTATGTTGAACATTTGGCAAAATATTTTTACGCCGTCGCCTTTGGTGGAATTCTTGTTATTGTAATCAACAAAAGCATATTCGGCTTTGGGCATGTTTTGGTCATAAAGCCATTTTGATTGATGTCCAAGAAAAAACTTTGCATTGTCGTCAATCAAGGTCTGGTCGATTGTGTCGCGGATTGTTTTCGTCGCGTTGTGGTCGTAACTGAAGATTACGATTTTCAAAACTTTGTGCTTGTCAAGGAATTTTTCAAGTGGCTCTTTCAAAACGATATCGGGAATGGACGGCTTGAACGAAAGAGTAAAGTCTTTCAAGAAATACCGCGTTTTACCCGACACAAGGAGAGTCTTGACATCGCTTAACGGGGCATTGTAAAGCGACTCGAGTTCGGCAAGTTTACAAATGCGTACGACTTCGGCTGGGCTCATCGGGTTTTCGTACAACGCCTTTTGTTCTTGCAAATCAAAAATGCACGCCCCATCCGCGTAAATAATGTATCGTGCCCCGACCGCCGCCGCGATGGTTTCCGTGCGATTAAATGCCCGACCTGTACAGATGACAATTTCGTAACCTTTGCTTTGTGCGTGCTTGACCGCTTTGAGAGTTCGCTCTGTCAAAACATCACCCCGCCTAACAAGCGTGCCGTCCAAATCTATGAAGATTGCTTTATTTATTGCTTTCATGCACATACTGTATCATGAAAGTAATTATTTTGCCACTTGTTTTCTTTGTCGCCGCGACAATTGCGGTTTATTCTGCGATGACTACGTTCGCGTACCCTTTGAAATACAAAGACGAAATCACCGCCGCCGGCAAAGAATTCGATGTTTGCCCGGCACTTATCGCAAGCGTGGTAAAAGCCGAAAGCAAATTCAAGCCCGACGCCGTTTCTCATGTGGGGGCAGTGGGCTTGATGCAAATTATGCCGACCACCGCCGAGTACATCGCGAAATTAATGCCCATTGAAAATTACGACCTTGAAAATCCAGTCGATAATATCCGCATGGGAACGTTTTATTTGCGGTACTTGTTAAACCGATTCCCAGACACACGCACCGCGATAATGGCTTACAACGCGGGCGAGGGCAATGTCAAAAGATGGCTTGCCGAGAACCCCGAACTTTACCTAGAGCGTACACCCTACGCGGAAACCAACGCCTACGTCGACCGCGTGTTCAATGCCATGAATTATTATAAAAATAGATTTTAAGAATCTTGCTCTGTCAATTCTTTGAATAGGTTGTAGTATCCGATTTGACCGGTTCGTTCAAAAAGTTCCCAAACTGTTTTTTTTATATCTTCCATATGATATAATTATTTGCATGTTGGGCATTGTTATACACAGCGAAAAGGTCAAAGAAGCCGATGTCAAAATTAAAGTCCTGTCACCCGAGGGGTTGGGCAATTTTACCTTGCGTGGGGCACAGAAAGCGGTGGCGAAATTAAAGGCGGCGGGAGGCTTGTTTTGCCTTGCAGATTTCAACGTTATCGAGCACAAGGCGGGTTTGCCCTATAAAATTATCGGGGCGAACGTGATTGATACTCATCACGGGATTACAAAGGATATTAACCGGTACTATCTTGCGTGTGCGATTTGCGAAGTCATAGCAAGGTGCGAGGGTACAGGATTTGAACTGACCGCGGCGGCACTTGAAAAATTGGCGACCGCTCCATTGTCAAATAATTCCGGCGATTTTCTTCGTGAGGTCTACACGTGGTATTTTACCGAGTTACTTAAGGAACTTGGCTATGACGTGGAGGACGGGCAAGACATCAACACGGCGTACTTGCGGCATTTAGACATAAGGATACCGAAATGGACAATGTGATTTTGCATTGCGATTTGAATAACTTTTACGCGTCGGTCGAGATGCTTAAAAACCCTGCTTTGCGGGGCAGGGCAATCGCGGTTTGCGGCGACCCAGAGATGCGTCGCGGCATTGTCTTGGCAAAGTCCGAGCCTGCGAAAAAACATGGCGTTAAAACAGGCATGCCGATTTGGCAAGCCAAGCAACTTTGCCCGGATATCATAATCGTGTCGCACAACCACGCGGACTATAATCGATACAGCAAAATCGTCCAGCAAATCTATTACCGCTTTACAGATTTGGTCGAGCCTTTTGGCGGCGACGAGTGCTGGCTTGACGTGACGAAAAGTCTTAACTTGTTCGGTGACGGAAAAACTATCGCCGACGAGATTCGCCGGGTTCTGCGTGAAGAAGTCGGCTTGACGGCAAGCGTGGGCGTATCGTGGAACAAGACTTTTTCAAAACTTGGAAGCGACCTTAAAAAGCCTGACGCAACCACAATAATAACCCGTGACAATTACAAAGACGTTGTTTGGACATTGCCGGTAAGTGACATGCTTTTCGTCGGCAAACGTACGACAAAGGCATTAGAACGCATGAACATCTTGACCATAGGCGACCTTGCAAAAGCCGACGCCGAGATTTTGCGTTCACACTTTGGCATTAACGCAATTAAAATGGTCGCGATGGCAAAAGGCGAAGACGGCGACCCCGTCAAGGATTTCCTACACAAACGCCAAGTAAAATCCGTAGGCAACGGCACAACCTTGCCAAGCGACTTGACCGCCATTCAACAAATCGACCAAGTCATATATCTTTTAAGCGAAGAGGTCGCCTATCGCATGCGTCGCAAAGGCGTCAAAGGAACTACGGTCAATCTTTCCGTGCGTGACGAAAACCTTTTATGGTCGGGGGCACAGGAAACAATCACCCAAGCGACTTGCTCTTGCACGACGATTCACGGTGCCGCCCTTAAAATCTTTGACAAAATTTGGGCAAAGCCACGCCAAATTATCCCAAATGACGGAGCAACAAACCGCGGCAATTATTTCCAGCCCGTGCATTCAATCCGCGTCGCAGTATCCAATCTGACCACCACAAAAGACACGCGAACTCAAACATCGTTCTTCGCCGAATCCGACGAAGCAAAGAACGACAAAATTTCCTCAATCTTTGACAACATACGGCGGCGGTACGGCTCTCAAAGCATTATGTTCGCAACCGGCGTCACCGGCGAATTTAACCTCGAAATCGAAATCCTAGACGAGTAGCTACAACGCGAAAGTAAAGACTTGCACGAAAGCAAAAACTGATGTATATTATTTTTAATGTCAAATCGCATCGACCGAATCCGAAACTTTTGCATTGTCACCTACATAGATATTCCACAAGATATAGTGTTTTGATAGTTGCCAATACACTATATAGCGGATAAAAATGTGTCATAAAGTGTCGATTTCGGTGCGAAGTGCTCAACTAAGTGCTCAACTTTCCAGTAATTACTCTGCCTTGAAAGTAAAGATAAGTGGTATACTATCTGCGGTATTCATTGTGTAAACAAAATGAATTGCACTATAAAAACGCTTAAATGTTCCTTCGACTTCAAAGTTTTGAAATTCGTACATCAACCCTTCTAGGCGTGCAGGATTTATCATGGCCTGTGAAGGGATAAGAATTGCCAATTCGTAAGAATCGTAGTGATCGTAATTTTGCAACTTTTTCATCTTTTGCGTTAGGCAAGTTAGTGCCATGTCGATTGGCTTGTCAACTTTGTTTCCTATATATTCATGTAGGGAATGGTTGGACAAATTCCCATCGCTTTTTATAGCAACGTAATTACTGGTGCAAAGTCTTTGCGCCGTTTTCATGGCTTCATCTATATTGCGGTTCTTGATAGTGTCAACTGTTCGTACATGTTTTTCGGTTTTGGGACTTTTCGTGGTTAGTATTTCAGTTTGAAATGGTGCGACCCTTGTAACCTCTAATCCAACTTTTTTCCCGTTTGGCATGACTTTTATAAAGTCGGGGTTTGAAGGCAACTTCACTCTCTCAAAAGAAGCATAATCATTGCAATATCGTTTTCGTAGAAGATTCAATGTAAGATCTTCTATTTCCTCTTTATTCTTGTCATGAACATTTGCCATATATTAAGTTTATCACATTTTATAATTAAATCAATCTACAAAATCCCTTATAATTCGCCTACAAATTGCCGAACAGAATCCCTACAATCTACCGAATACAATTGACTGGTTTTTGCTGAGATGATATAGTGGAAACATGAAACAAAATTACTTACCACGAATTGCGGACAAAATCCTGCAAGAGAAACTCCAAGCGTTTGGTGCGGTGTTCATCGCTGGGCCAAAATGGTGTGGCAAAACATCGACGGCGGAAATGCAGTCAAAGACTGCCTTGTATATGCAGGACCCCGACACAATGTCTGCAAATCTTAAAGCAGCAGACACAAAACCATCATTACTTCTTGCCGGTGACAAGCCACGTCTTTTGGACGAATGGCAAGTTGCGCCTGTGCTCTGGGACGCTGTTCGCTTTGCAGTCGATAAAAGTGGTGAAGTCGGTCAATTCATTTTGACTGGTTCAGCGGTAATTAAGGATGGGCAGACTATGCACACGGGAACGGGCCGAATTGCACGAATGACTATGCGTCCGATGACCCTTTATGAAACAAGTGAATCAAGCGGTCAAGTTTCCCTCGGCAAGTTGTTTGAGGGCAATTACGACGTTGAGGGGATAGCCACTCTTTCAATCGAGCAAATTGCACTCGCATTGACTCGTGGTGGTTGGCCGCAGGCGATTGGCAAGCAAGAAAATATCGCACTTAAACAAGTCTACGAATATGTGGACGCAACGATAAATTCTGACGCATCATCGATTGATGGAACTACCCGAACTCCTGCACGTGTTCGTTCTTTGATGCGAAGTGTCGCAAGGAATATTTCTTCCCAAGCAACGATTGCGACAATTCGAGCAGACATGCGTGGCGAAGAAGAAAGTTTATCAGAAGATACGATTGCAAATTACTTAAATGCGTTGTCGAAACTTTTTGTCGTCGAGGATTTGCCGGCTTGGAATCCGTCGATTCGGTCAAAGACTGCTATTCGGACATCTCCGACACGACATTTCGTTGACCCATCAATTGCCACCGCAGTTCTTAGGTTAAACGCCGAAGCGTTACTTAAAGATTTTAATACATTCGGATTGCTTTTTGAATCTCTCTGCGTGCGTGACCTTCGTGTTTATGCCGAAACAATCGACGGGGAAGTTTTCCACTATCGCGATGGATATGGACTTGAAGTTGATGCGGTTGTGGTTTTGAAAAATGGTCGTTGGGGTGCAATAGAAGTCAAAATGGGGAACTCTGAAATCGAGAAAGCAGCAGCCAATCTTCTTAAACTCAAAGAAACAATCAATACGGAAAAAATGAACAACCCGTCTTTTCTCATGGTCATAACCGCAAGCGATTTTGCCTATAAGAGAAAAGACGGTGTTCTTGTCGTGCCAATCAGTTGCCTTAAAAACTAAGGGTTTCATAGTTATTGTACTATAGAGAATTTCGTGATAAAATAGATTTATGTTTTTAAACAGCTTTGAGGATGTAGAGTCGCACTTGAAAACCCACTCGGCACGTGCCGAAGATGATAGGGTCGCAGTTAACGTTTTGAATGCTTTCCTCAGGGGTGGGCGAGTCGTCCCGTCAATTAATTTCGGAGACAAGTTTCCTAACATTGATGGTCATCTTGAAGTCGTTATAGACCCACTAGTTTCAAGATCACCGTTTCAAAAATTCGTTGTACAGGTTAAGAGCACACAGGAGCTAAGGGTTACGCAAGACGGTAAAAAGAAATACGACTTGAGTAGTCTCAGTTTTCCGGCGTATGCGATGACTACTACACAAGATCCATGTCTATTGTTTATTGTCGAAGGAACATCAAACAGGGGTAAAGAGCGAGTGTATTGGAAATATATTTCACGAACATTCCTGGCAAATATTGATTTTAAAAATGTTAAAACTACGGTTGTGGATTTGGATGTGGAGGATGAAATTATTAACACCGACGAGTCTGTGGCATCATTTGCGGATAGACTTGTTGAAATTGCAGCTCATCACAGATTCATTAATAGATTATCTGGGTATGAATACAGCAGAGAGCACGCAATGAAAGCATTGTGCGAATCTGACGAGCAAATTAAGGATTGCCTTGACCGATTTGATATTACCTCCGTTTCAAGAGACAAATTGTCCACATGGATTTTGAATCACCTTAACAAGATGTGTGATGCGACATTATTGCTTAATGCTCTTGGAGAGTCCATATCTAAGATTAAAATTAAAGATGCCTATGAAATCGCGTTGTTAAATATTAAAACGAAATTTCTTGGAAATTTTTTGTATTCTCTTAACTATATTGATAACCGTGTGCCAGATGGGCAATATGAACGATTGATGCTTAAATACTATAATTATCTTTGGAGTATTAGAGATTTATTACATCGCGAACATGATTTATGCGTATTAAAAAATTTGGAAAAATTCCCTCGTGACATTGATGAAGACGATGATGAGTATCAAAGTATTGTTTGTAGCGCAGTTGATAAAGTTGGAGATGAAAAAAACGGTTATACTGAACAAAGATATTACGTCCATTATAAGCGACCCTTTTTTCAAAATGGTAAACGGTATTTTGAAATATCATTGCAACTTGTACATGCAAAGGCATCCAAGTTTAACAGGGTTACTGTATATTCAAAACACGATATTCCGACCGATTATGCGATAAAAATTGGTTATTCAAATGAATCCATAACCCTTTGGGGCACACCGATTGAAATTTTGATAATGACAGATTGGAAAGTATCAATTGCTGCAAATGCGCTAAATCTTGTTTGTGAAATTTTGAAATTGCCAAATGTAATAATTTCCCCAAGTCACGGTGAATACACTGCGCTTATGCAATATTTAACAAACACTGGGATGAATATTTTGTCACTTATAGATTTGAAAGATGATATGTTTAATATGGTAATGGCTAGGATATTTAAAGATGTTAAAAGAAGATATCACTTGGAAGGTGTTCTTACGGTTTTAAGAAATCGTTTCAGTATTTACAAAAACAGGGAATACGGTTCGAATACAATACGCTACTTGCTTTTAAAGTTGCGGGAGGAATTAATAAAAGAGTTCATGCCGAACGGAATAGAACCCAGAGTCCTGAGCAGAGCCCAACTTGTGTTAAATAGTAAATGCAATCCATTTGAAACTTTTCCGCTTGTGTGTTCACTTCCTTTTCATAACCCAAAGACAAGAGATATAATACGTTCATTGACGATTAATGTTGTTCGTCCAGAGTTTTGCGGGTATGCTATTAGGCGAAAGACGGAAGAAACTGGCGAAATTTATCATACTATTGGTGGCGATGATATTGACGCATACAACGAATATCTTGAAAGCAAATGGCAAGATTTTGCCAAGACCGACCGTATATGTACGGTGGATAACAAGTTATATATAAAAAGTTATGAAACATCGACGGTTGATATTTTAAGTAAGCTGAGTGATTATGCCGATAAAACAAATGATGGACAATCGCAAGTGAACAAAAGATATTTGCGCGAAAAAGTCCCCGAAATGATTTCGCAAGAAAAGCGAAAGATTATCGAGAAAGCGTTTGTCGATTCAAGGGTTATGTTTATCTATGGCGCGGCGGGGACGGGCAAGACCACTTTGCTAAATTGTTTGTCTGACTTAATGGCAAAGGAAAATAAATTGTTTCTAGCAAAAACACATACTGCCGTTGCAAATTTGCGTAGTAGAATTGATGTTGCGGATAACGCTAACGCAATAAACGTTGACCATTTCCTTAAACTTAAAAAAGTGGACGCAGATGTGATTTTCATTGACGAGTGTAGTACTATTGGTAATTTGGAGATGGTGAAGATTCTTGGAAGGATTGCAGATTCGGCTTTTATTGTGCTTGCGGGTGATATCCATCAAATCGAGTCCATAAGATTTGGTAACTGGTTTCATTATGCCAAACTCCTTATGGAGCCAAAAACCGTGAACGAATTAAGTCTTACGCACCGCACAAATGAAAAAACGATTAAGGATTTATGGAAACAGGTGAGAGATAACGGCACACTTCTTGATGAAATGTTGGCGGTTGATGGGGAGGGTCCATTTTCGTGCGATATCAAATGTGGTGAATTATTTGTGCGTTCAAGCGAGGATGAGATTGTTCTGTGCCACGATTATGACGGACATTATGGGCTCAACAATATGAATAGATACTTTCAATCCAAAAATAAAAATAAACCAACTTATTGGCAGGAGTGGGTGTATAAAGAAGGTGACCCGATACTTTTTCAGCAATCGGATCGGTTTACAAAAATTAAAAATAATACAAAAGGAGTGATTTTGGGAATTAGGCATGGCGATACCAAAATTACTTTCAAGGTTAAAGTCTTTACCGATAGACCGCTTACTGCAAAGGATGCACAGTACAGTGACGAATTCTCTTTTATTTCCAATACAAGTGAATATTCAATTATAGAGTTTACCGTGTATCAATACGAACACGGTAAGACAAACGAGGAAAAGGAAAATTCAGTCAAGCGTACTATTGTACCGTTTCAAGTTGCTTATGCGGTTTCCATACACAAGGCGCAGGGCCTTGAATATGAATCCGTTAAAATAATAATACCGAAAGGCTCACGGGAAAAGATTTCTCACAATGTATTCTATACTGCAGTAACACGAACAAAAAAGCATTTGAAAATCTTTTGGAGTAGCGATACGCAACGAAAAGTCATAAGTGAATTCAAAGTAATTTGCAAGTCTAGTGAGAGTATAGAATATTTACGAAAGAAAATTATGCTTTAGTAATTAATTTTGGGTTTAATTGGGCAACAAACTGTTGCATGAAATTAAGGTTCTTTGACTTGGCTTGGTGGGCGGAATATTGTATAATGGCGGTATGGAAATTGCAACAAAGATTCAAGAAATCCGTAAGAAAAGTGGACTTACGCAGAAAGAACTTGCGGACAGACTTTTCGTCACGCGCCAAGCGGTAACAAGATGGGAAAATGGAGATACCACGCCAACAATTGAAACGTTAAAATCAATAGCCGAGTTATTCAATGTTGACGGCAACATTTTGCTTGGAACTAACCAACATGTTTGCCAAAGTTGTAGTGCACCACTTGCAAGTATTGATTACTTAGGTACAAACAGCGACAAAAGTGCTTCAACCGATTATTGCAAGCATTGCTTTGTTGACGGCAAATTTATCGCTTATGAAACGGTTGACGACGCAATAGCCGATAGCGTGAACTACGCACAATACGCAGGACTTACGAAGGAAGAAATGCTTGCCTTTGCACGGGAGAATTATCCGAACCTAAAACGCTGGAGAAAAGACGAGTATCCAACAAAACATTTCGCAGAATACCAAGAGGCATTGAATTTGCATGACTTTGATGTAATAGCAAAACTGTTTCACAAAGACGTTTCATTTTTCCATTCGGGAGTAAAGATGACCGACCCAAAGGAAGTAGAAAAGTTCCACTTGAATTTTTGGAACACAATCAAGGGTGTCAAGTGGTGGGCAACCGACGTCAAGATACTTCATCAAGATGATAAGTGTGAAATTTACACCTATCAGTATAATTACAGCGGAACAGTAGACGGAGAGAAAGTCGAGGGCAATGGAAGAACAACCGATGTTTTTGTGAAAAATCCAAAGTCTGGCAAGTGGGAATTTCTGCACGCACATTCAAGTTCTGAAACGCCAAACCACGACGATTAAAGAAAGATTTTCTTTGCGACTTTGCAATAGTGATTTACTTTTCCGAAAAATCGAGGTATACTTGTTCCATGAAACGGCAGAACGCGGTACAAATCTCGGTACGAAGTGCTCCACTAAGTGCTCTACTTTTTTCGTCGCACACACACAACCACAATATATGGTGTGTCAAGTGCGACAATACTACTATGGGTGGTGTAAAATGAGCCGTCAAGAATTTATCCGAAACTTTTGCATCGTCGCACACATCGACCATGGTAAATCCACGCTTGCCGACCGATTGCTTGAATTCACCAACACCGTGCAAAAACGCGACATGTCCGCCCAACTTTTGGATTCAATGGACTTGGAACGCGAACGGGGCATAACCATCAAACTTACGCCAACGCGTATGAAGTACAACTATCGTGGCGAAGAATACACCCTAAACCTAATCGACACGCCGGGTCATGTGGACTTTACATACGAGGTTTCGCGAAGCCTTGCCGCCTGCGAAGGTGCAATTCTCGTCGTAGATGCCGCCCAAGGTGTCGAAGCCCAAACGCTTGCCAACGCGTACCTTGCAATCGACAACAATCTCGAAGTAATCCCCGTGATAAACAAAATCGATTTGCCTGCCGCTCGCCCCGAAGAAGTCCGCCAAGAAATCAAAGACATAATCGGCATAGACTCAAGCCTTGCTCCACTTGTAAGTGCAAAAGAGGGAATAGGCATTGACGAAATCCTAGAACAAATCATAACCCTGCTCCCGCCCCCAAAGACTTCCGACACTCGCAACAAAGTATCTACAGCCAGAGCGGATACCCTTTCACGTGAAACTTCTGATACACCCGAAAACTCTCCGCTGCGTGCCTTGGTGTTCGATTGTTTTTATGATAACTATCGCGGTACAATCTGCTTTGTCCGCATCATGGACGGGGCGGTGCGTGCCGGCGACAAGATACGATTTATGGCGACAAACAAAACATTTGACGTCGTCGAGGTCGGCGTGTTCCAACCAAAGCAAACCCCAATCGACATGTTGCAAGCCGGCGACGTAGGCTACATCACGGCAAGCATAAAAACGATAAACGAAATCCGCGTCGGCGACACAATCACCTTGGCAACCAACCCGGCGACCGTGGCTTTGCCCGGATACAAAGAAGTCAAACCCGTGGTCTTCAGCGGACTTTTCCCGTCCGACGGCGACCGATACAACGACCTAAAAGACGCCCTCGACAAACTACGCCTAAACGATTCCGCCCTCGAGTTCTCGCCCGAAACATCAACCGCCCTCGGCTTTGGCTTTCGCGTCGGCTTCTTGGGGCTGCTTCACATGGAAATCATCACCGAACGCCTCGAACGCGAATTCAACTTGGTGCTCATCACAACCGCCCCAAGCGTAGAATACCGCATCACCAAAACCGACGGTCAAGTCCTTGAAATTTCCAACCCTTGCAACATGCCCCCGCCCGTCGAAATCGCCTCAATCGAAGAACCCTTCGTGAATCTGGAAATTTTCACCCCCTCCGAATTCATAGGACTTCTCATGGAATTATCAAAAGCCAAACGCGGCGAACTTGTCGACATTGTCTACGCCGACGTCGGGGCAACCGGCGGCCGGGCACGGGCCACACTTAAATACAAAATGCCCCTTAATGAAATCGTGTATGATTTCTTTGATAGATTGAAGAGTTGCTCGCGGGGGTATGCAAGTCTTGATTACAACGATGCGGGTAATGTGAAAAGCGACCTTGTTAAGATGGATATTTTGTTGAATGGGCAGGTGTGCGATGCTTTGTCGTTGATTGTGCATAGGGATTCCGCATATGACAAGGGGAAAGCCATTGTCGAGAAACTTAAAAATGTGATTCCGCGACAGCAATTCGTCGTGCCGGTGCAAGCCGCGATTGGGCATAAGATTTTGGCACGCGAAACCGTAAGTGCATTGCGAAAGGACGTTTTGGCGAAGTGCTATGGCGGCGATATTACTCGTAAACGCAAATTGTTGGAAAAACAAAAAGAGGGTAAAAAGCGAATGCGGCAAATCGGCAACGTCGAGGTTCCATCAGAGGCGTTCATTTCGATATTGAAGATTTAGAAAAGTCGGTCGAGGTTGACAAGGCTTGTGCCGAGTGATATAATTCGCCATGATTGACGGCACTAAATATAGAATGACGCGGGAAGAATTTTTGAAAAAGATGACCTTTGTGGTAAAGAACCCCGAAACGGGAAACGTGGAAACTGCGGTCGTTACGCGTAACGTCGAAAAAGACGGCACACGCATTGAAATCGACAAACGGCTTTGCACTTTTTACAATGGCAAGGTAGCGAGCGATGTGCCGATTGGCAGATATTCTGCGAAACTTATGGGTTCGCTGTTGAAGAATTTTGACGGCGATACTTGTGTCGGTGTGCAGTGTTCAATCAAGCGACACAGTCCCGGCATGTTGGAAAACCAGCGTCACTATGACGTGGTAAGGCAGCCCGAGCCGGTTATGTTGACGCGTGCCGAGGTCGAAGAATTCAAAGCCGACCCGGCGGCACTTGTTGGTTTCCCAATGGAGCGGCTTGTTGGTATTGGCGACGACAAATGAAGTCGCTTAAGCCGTTATCAATCTATTTGCACATTCCGTTTTGCGAAAAGCGGTGTCCGTATTGCGATTTTCATTCAAGCGTGGGCGGCGATATTGGAAAATATATCGAGAGAATTTGCGAGGATATTAAAAACCCCCGACGCTTCGCGACACCCCCTTTGCAAAAGGTTAATACGATTTATATTGGCGGGGGGA
>Ga0209755_10004589_pt1 | contig 16248 bp, 13 predicted proteins | sample TergutCo191P1_FD_187301 | JGI IMG/M metagenome (GOLD analysis project Ga0209755, IMG submission 187301) | Cornitermes sp. P1 segment gut microbial communities from Petit-Saut dam, French Guiana - Co191P1 (SPAdes) (version 2) | ecosystem: Host-associated > Arthropoda: Insects > Digestive system... | reverse complement strand
TAAAAAAGAGGCAGAAGTCGAAGAGATGGACATTGACGATCTTTTAAACTACGGCAGCGCATCAAAAGATGATGCAAGCGCAGACCGCGCGACCTCTTAATTGTTGTAACAATCGTTTTCAATTTTGACATTTGTCAAATTTTGAATAAATCGCGGATATGGCGGAATTGGCAGACGCGCATGGTTCAGGTCCATGTGGGGGCAACTCCTTGCAGGTTCAAGTCCTGTTATCCGCAAAAATGCTGTAATGTAAAAAGAAGCCCGGTTTGTTGGGCTTCTTTTATTGTTTATCGGTCTAAAAATTCAAGGTTTTCGCCGTCGGGGCCAACCGCAAAAAATAAATTATAGTCGCCGATGCCGGAAGGTCGAACGTCGGTGGCTTTAATATCATGTTTCGTTAAATGTTTGTGCAAATCAAAACAATCAACCACATCAAAAACCAACAATGCCAAAGGATTCTCCGGGCGCGGCTTGTCCTTGCTGTCAAAAAGTCCGATGTTGTCTGAATTGACACAATAACTTTTCCATGAATTGTCCCCGATTTCTAATGTGCGTCCGGCGGCAAGCCCCAGCACATCTTGGACTAAATGTCTGGTGTTTTCGGCACTGTCATTGTCAACCCGAATGGAAATGTGATCGAATTTTTTAATGCGTTCATTTTTTAAGTCCGGTATGCGGGTATTTTCTTTTCTTTGAATCAGTTCATATTTGCAATTTGCCATGTCTTTGAAAAATGCGATGTATCCATCACCTGCCATGGTTGGCGTTGGCTTAACCATAACCGTATAACCCGCATCTTGTACTGCGCTTATCGCTGTATGAATGTCTGTGTCCTGTGCCAGTAAAAATGCGACATGATCTAAACCGGTATGGTCATCTTCAGGAAAGTCGCCGCCAATAAGTTCAACGACCCCCAATGCCAATTGTACATAAACAATATGTTTTGTCCCATCTGCCGAATGTGTATCGCGAATCACGGTACCGCCTAATAAATCACGGTATAGCCGCAGTGATGCGTCCATGTTAGCAACACGAATACCCACATGATTAATTTCTCTGATCATTGCCATCGCCAAATCCCTCCGAAAATAATATATTGTATGTTTGCTGTCGGTTTGATTATAACATGTTTTGGTGATTGACATGTGGTATATGTAATGTGAGCATTACCATCTTTTGAAATCTAATTAATGATGCATCTTATTTATTGATGAGAAAATGTGGAAGTGAAAGTATTATTTGCTTATTCAAAGCATGAAATTTCACCGCCGAATAGAGCGTAGCCGTGGGATCATGTCATTAAATATAAACATAAATGAATTACAAAAAGTATTCAGTATACATAAAGTATGAGTTTGATTAAGCTTTCAACGTTCCAAAACGCTCCGGATTCTCTAAAAACGTTCCAAAATCACCCGAAACACTCCAAAGTCTCCCGAAACTCTCCATCGCATACGGGAGAGTTCTGTGTTAGAATTAATAAAATTGAAATCTAATTGCAGAGGGGGATAATCATAGAAAATGTATTAAAGTGAAAATTTAATATTGATAATATAAGTCTAATTCAGAAGCTATACGGCTTTATATAAAACATATACCAACTTAATCATTGTAAAACTTTCTGGAGTGATATAAATGGCAGGATTTGAACAATCACAAATAAATGGATCTCAATTATTATTTAAAATATCGAAAGCAAAAGAATTAATGAATATTATATGGAAAAAGAATGATGAATCAACTCATTATTTAAGCAAGGATATACACAATGTTGATAAATATACATTGTTGTCAGCATTTTTTAATATTTTAAAAGATATATATGTATTAGACAAAAACAATACATCTGAAATTGTTCTTGAAAAATTACTAGAATTTTTTAAAGAATATCAAGAGGAATATCACAACAATCAAAATGAAGAAATTGTCTCTGAAATTAAAAAAATTAAAAAGGAATATGACTCTGAAGATGGCAATAAAGAGTCGAGCATAAAAGATATTGTTCAAGGGAGATTAGTCCCATCAATAGATAGGGTTCTAACGCATATAAATGAATTTGAATCAGATGAAAAAATAGGTGAATTAATAAGTATTGGTGGCAATATTTGCTTTCACATTCATATTGAACAATTATTAAATTTTACAGAAAGGGTAGTAACGCTTGTTGAAAAAATTGAACAAAGTGGAGCAATTGAAAGTAAAAAAAAGCGATTTTATGATGATTTTATATCTGTATGTCGAATTAGAATATTGGTTCTATATGGGGTCTTTGTTGTAATAAGTATTATTCTGTGCATCATCTGTGGTTCACGCGCATATTTAGCGCCTGTTGTGATTGTGTTAATCCAGATTGCAATTCATTATCTTCTAATTAATAAGAAAACAACTAAATCGAAGCGTTTAATAAAAATGCAAAGCAAAGCAGATATATTGTGGATTATTTTTGTGGCAATATCAGTTCTCTTATTCTATTTGAATGATGCTGTATATATTCTCGTTGCTACACTTGTGGTTTATTTTTCAGCAATTATTTTTTATATACTTATTACGCTTGATGGTATTAATGAAATTAAAAACGAAATCAAAAATGACAGATTAGGCTTCTCAATTAGAACAATGTTTGTAGCTGTTTTTATAGGAATTATTTTTATATATTTAGTATTTGCTGATAATGCAACTGCTTTAACCGTAATAATTGTTGGTATTATAATATCCGTTTTTAAGCTTAAACGATTTCCAATATTATACGGGAAAAGTTATGAAATAAAAAATAAAATAGCGGATAAAGGAAAAAAGATTGAAGCAGATATACATCAATTTGGAAATATAATCATTTTAATGACAATTTTAAATCAATTTATAACGCCTGTTATACGACCTATAACGCCTGTTATACGACGTATATTCAACACCCCGGAAATAAATGTGGATGATAATCTTGATCGTTTTATTGGATCTTTGTTCCGATATTTTAATGATACATCTTCATTTAATAAAATTAGAATAACGATGCCATATCAGCCTGAAATTATCTTTTATAAATTTTACGAAGTTGAGGCTATGATTTTTTCTACATCTGAAATAGCGGTTCAAACTTTGGGTCTCATTGTCTCATTTGTATTGGCTACATTAATTATTGTAGGTGGAAGTAGGTGGTTTTATAAAAAAATGAAAGATATTTTATTTGAACCAAAGAAGGATTTACTTATTTAAAAGTAGAAACCTTCATAATATGCTTTAATTTTAATGATATATTCTAACAATCTCTGACAAACACTTCCATTGTCAGAATTCGTCAGAGAAAATATCACCGCATCAACTTTTTCATTTTGCAAAACATCCTCGCAATATGATATGATGACGCTGTGTTTGTTTAACGCATTCACATAAAAAACATCTATCTTAATCGCGGAGGTTGTATGCAAGAAATTGATTTGGTCGCACGGGCAAGAAATCATGATGCGGATGCGCTGGATGTACTTTTGCGTCAGTACAAGCCTTTGGTGCTTTCGCGTGCCAATGCTTATTTTTTAATTGGCGGCGATTTGGAAGATTTAATTCAAGAGGGCATGATTGGTTTGTATAAAGCCATTCAAAATTTTGACGCAAGCAAAAATATTGCGTTTGCGGCATTGGCATCCATGTGTGTGGACCGTCAGATTCAAGATGCCATTAAAGCAGCGTCACGCGAAAAACATAAAATCTTAAATACTTCGGTGGCACTAGACAATACTTTTGACGGTGAAAATGCGGGTTTACATAATGTGATCTCAACATATGATTTAACAAATCCTGAAATTTATGTGTTATCACGAGAAGCATCTCATGCTATAATGAAATTAGTTTCGCGTGTACTCAGTCCATTTGAATACGATGTGCTGATGCATTATGTGCAAAATCTTTCGCAACAACAAATTGCGGAAGCAACAGGCAAGTCAAAAAAGTCCATTGATAATGCATTGCAGCGCATTAAGAAAAAAGTGCGCGCGGCACTGCAAGCCAAGGCGGATCCTGAAAATTCTTCAGAAAAGGCATAAAACTGGCAGAAACATACTGAGGCTGACTGTAATCTACGATTGTCACCAGCCGATGCGTCCTAGGAGGGATTTTATGCGTTTAACAGGAACCACCGCCATGGGCATTAGGCTGCCCATTATTTCAAAGTCTGATGATTTGGTCAGCATTGTGACCGATCATGTGTTGGCTGTGTATGACGAGGCCAAGCTTGCGCCTAAAGACAGCGATATTATTGCCGTCACCGAGTCCATGGTGGCAAAAGCCGAAGGCAATTTCGCAACACTGGATGATATTGCTGCCGATGTGAATGCAAAGTTTGGGGATGAAGAAATCGGGTTGGTTTATCCCATTCTTTCACGCAATCGCTTTGTAAACATTTTAAAAGGCATTGCACGGGGTGCAAAAAAAGTGCATGTGTTGCTCAGTTACCCAAATGATGAAGTGGGCAATCCGGTTATGGATATAGAAAAACTGGATGATGTGCTGGATGCGCTGGGCAGCAAAATGGTAACGGCCGATGAATTTAAAAATGTTGCCGGCATGTTTAAGCACATCTATACCGGTGTGGATTATATCGATTTATACAAAAGTTTATCAAACAACATTGAAATATATTTCAGCAACGACCCTCGCGACATTTTAAAAATTACAAAACATGTGCTGGTCGCAGAGATTCACAATCGTTTCCGTACAAAAAAACGCCTCATGAAAGCGGGCGCACAAGTGGTGTACACATTGTCGGATATTTTGTCCGAAAGTGTCAATGGCAGTGGTTATAATCCGCAATACGGCATTTTAGGGTCAAATTTGTCAACGGAAAATCAGTTAAAACTGTTTCCGGCACATGCACCGGAGTTTGTCAACAATGTGCAAGTGCGCATCTTTGAAAAAACAGGCATTTCGCCGGAAGTCATGGTGTATGGCGATGGTGCATTTAAAGATCCGCTTTGCGGCATTTGGGAACTTGCAGACCCTGTGGTGTCGCCCGGGTTTACCAAACGCTTGGGGCTTCAACCGGTGGAAATAAAAATGAAATATGTCGCCGATTCCTTGGGGCAATTAAGCGAGACGGAAAAACATGAAGCCATTGAAAAAGTGATTGCACAAAAATACGACAATCCGGATGCTTACCGTGAAGGCACCACGCCGCGGATATACGCAGATTTGGTGGGCAGTTTGTGCGACTTGATTGGCGGCAGCGGCGATAAAGGCACGCCGGTGGTGCTCTTGCGCGGATACTTTGACGATTACACCGCGGAATAAATGCGCTGAATATGGATGCATAGATTTAATGTCATAATTGAATTTATAAATGTGATACCAAAAGACTGCTTTTTACAGAGCGGTCTTTTTTAGTGTGAAAGCACGCACCTTATAAAAAATGATGGATGTTCTTATGTGGTTATTCAGACAAAGGAAAATAGAGCGAAATTACAAGCATATCATCAACTTTCCGGGCTGAAATGTTTCCGTCCATTTTATCGGTTAATTCTTTTGCAATGGCCAAACCCAACCCTGTGCGCTTGTTGCTTCTTGAAACATCCGCAGTATAAAAGCGTTCGAAAATATCGTGTTCATCAATTTGCGCTATATTGGCAGCCTTGTTGGCTATTTCGAGGACATCGTCTGACAATTTAATGCATAAGAAGTCTTTACCGTGTGAAATCGCATTAGATATAAGATTTTGTAATATTCGCCTTAACGCTTCTTCTTCGCATATCCAATAAATAGGATCATCCGGAATGGTGGTTTCTACAATGAATCCACTATTTTTAATTTCTGCGAAACTTCCGGCGAGGGTATCACGAAGTATATAGCCTATATTGACAGGTTCGAGCACAATATTACTTTCAATGGCACGAGAAAAGGCGAACAAATTATCCATTAAAACCGATAATATATCAAGCCTGTCGCGAATAATGGCAAGGTAACGCATATTGGTTTCAGCGTCAAAGTCGCCACTTTCAACCATCTGCAAATATCCCTTCACAGAAGTTAAAGGTGTACGCAAATCGTGGGATATATTTGTAATCGCACGTTTTAAATCATTTTGGGCATTGTCTATTTTTAAATATATTTGACGGTGTTTTTCTAACAATTGATTCATGTTCTCAGAAAGATCAACGATATCATGATCAAATGTATTTGTGTATAAATGAGCATTGGTGTCAGTTTTTGTAATGATATTCATCATATCGCTTAGCTGCCGTATGTCTTTTTTCAGCAATATTAATTTTAGCACTACGGCGATAAAGCCTATGGACAACAGACCACAGGCTAACCATATAATTATCATTTTATCTCAGCCCGCCTAAACAAAGCGATGCCGCCTATGGTTGTGAGTATGATATACCCTGCACCGACACCGAGTGTCGTTAATATGGTGCCGGTTTCTAATTGACTCAAAAATCCGAGTCTGTTTATGCCCATCATCAAATCAAGATTAAGAATCCACATAAAATCTATTCCTGCATCAAACAACATCATCACAATCATGGCTGGAACCATGAAGATTCCGATATACAGACTGGTTGCAATTGTTGTATTTTTTGTCACAAAGATTAAAAACACACCCAAGCAGGTCACCGCAAACAGCATAAACAACTGTGCCCCGACTATTTGAAAAAGATTAAACCAATACCCATTGGGTACGGGTCCACCAAAGCCATTTAATGTCGTTGCAAAAAGCATTCCTGCACCCATATAAAGCAGCATCATTAAAACACATAATCCCAAACTAACGGCCAGTTTTGAAAGATATAGTTTGGTTCTGCAAATGCCCCATGCAATGTCGTTTTTTACAGTCCCAAAAGTGAATATTGGTGCTGCCGCCAGCACAATTAACGGAAACATGAAAAAGATTGTATTATCCGTGCGTGTGTATAATAACGCAGCACTTCTTACCCCATCAAATCCAATGTCCGGTATTTCAAATAGATTAGCACCGGAAAAGTTTATACCGCCAACACCTTGTATACCGATCACAAGCACATGAAGCAGTAATAATGCGCCAAATGTAATATACATGGCTTTTCCTCGTAAAATTGCATATATATCAGCTCGTATCATGTTCATCATTTTGCCGCACCTCCGATGATGTTTGTATAGTAATCTTCTAAACTATCGCCAACTTCTTTAATAGATGCCACGCGAATACCCCCATGGCTTAATTTAAACGTGACCTCTGCCGGGTCATTAGTGTATCCGTAAATTCTCAATTCGTTGGCTGAAATTTGTTTGTAATTTTTTATTCCGAGTGTTGTTTCGAGTAATGTTGCTGCCTTTGCAACATCGTCCACGATAATTGCCAATGCCTTTCGGCATTCTTCATTAAGCTGTTCCGTCGTGAGCGATTTTACTAATCGTCCATGGTGAATAATTGCATATTTGTTTGCCATTTGTGCAAGTTCCGTTAGCAAATGACTGGAGACGAGAATGGTGATACCTTCTTTGCTTAATTGCTTTATTAGATCCCTCATTTCGATGATGCCTGTTGGGTCAAGTCCGTTGGATGGTTCATCCAGTATCAGAAAGTCAGGGCGCGTTAATATGGACACAGCAAGGCCAAGGCGTTGTTTCATTCCTAGTGAAAAGTTGCAAAATTTCTTTCTTCCTGTATCCGTTAATCCAACAATATCCAAACATTGTTGCACTCGGTTTTTATCGGTTACACCCCTTTGAATGCGGTAATATTCTAAGTTTTGCGTTGCTGTCAGATTATGGGCTAAAGTCGGCATTTCTATTACAGCCCCCATTCGTGACCTTGCTTTGTTCAGCTTTGCCTCGTCTTTTTCGCCGAATAGTTCGATGTGTCCACTGTCCGGACGCACCAAAGAAGCAATCATTCGCATGAATGTCGTCTTTCCGGCACCATTTTGACCGATAAGGCCGAAGATATCGCCTTTTTCTATGGCAATGCTCACGTTATCAACCGCAGGCCTACCACCGTATAATTTCGTGAGATTTTGTGTTTTTAACACAAACATAATAATTCCTCCCAACCCCCATTTGCTTGAGGTTTTTATGATTATGAGGGTATTGTACATAAGGAGTCTTACTTAATCTTAACAAAGATCTTACAAAAGTCTTAAATTTTATACTTTCATTTTAAATCCTACACCCCATACGGTTTGAATGTACTCCTGGCATGGATCCGCGGCACTTAATTTTGCGCGCAACCTGCTAATATGCACATTGATTGTATTGTCATCACCAAAAAATTCGCCACCCCACACGCTTTTATAAAGATTATCCTTTGTGAACACTTTTTGAGGATAGGGTATCATCAACCGTAAAATTTCAAATTCTCTTTTCGATAATCCAAGCTTTTTGCCGTCTATATAAGCGTCATGTCCGTCAAGATCAAGCGTCATACCTTTAAAACTTAACGCATTGGGTGTTTCACTGTTATCTTCCGGAGCCGAGCGTCTCAACTGTACCGTGATACGTGCCAACAATTCATTATTATCAAAAGGCTTGACCAAATAATCGTCTGCTCCCATTTGAAGCAATTTGACAGTGGTTTCTTTGTCTGATTTAGCGGTCAGCACAACAATGGGAATATTTTGCGTCATGCGTAATTCTTGTAAAACTTCTTCTCCTGTCTTACCCGGTAACATTAAATCCAAAATCACCAATGAAAAACTATTTTGTGACAACAACAATAATGCTTCCGTGCCGGAATAAGCGGAAGACGTCGCATAACCGTTGTGACTAAGCAAATCGCAAACCATCATATTTATGTGCATATCATCTTCTACAACAAGAATTTTCTGCAAAAGGCCACCTGCTTTTGTATTATTTTTTGCTTGCATCCCCAGCTACCCCAAGTAGTATCGTTAGGTCATTAATAAATAAAAACTTAACAGCCAATATTTATACACGCTTATCAATATTGTTTGGTGTGAAAATTTTATGCGCGGTGCTTGTATTTTTGGCAATGAATGCATTATATCAAATCACACTGATGATTGTAAGACAAACACAAAAGCTTTATAACAGTATAAAATGATGGATGTTTTGTATTGGTATCATCATCATGCTTCAAGAAAATATCGATCAATCACGTAACTAAAAATCAAAACTCACGACAATGTTCCATGTGGATTCCAATAAGATTCCAAAAAGATTCTAAAAATGTGTTGACAGGACAAATAGCTCCTGTTATACTCCATTTAGAATCCAAATGGCGGAAATCGTATTTTCGTCACGCTGTATGAACATGTCCGTTTATCAGTGCCGGATGAAATGTACTCCATCCGGTTACAGCCTTCACTATTTACAACCGGGGCGCGTACATAAAACAGATTCAAACCGGCGAAATCAACACCGGATTCATCCAATCAGTTCACACGACCATAAAGGAGGTTCTTAATATGCAAAACTTATCCACGCAAAACACGAAGATCAGCACAACAGAAAAAGTCTCTGTCAATTTGAGCGCGGTTGAAATCGGCCAAATTGATTTTCTGGTGGAACGCGGATTGTATGACAATCGCACCGATTTTATCCGATCATCGGTTAGAAAATCACTGGAAAAACATGAACAAGAAATCGCTGATTTTGTCAACACCGAAAAGGCACGCGGGCTTATTGCCGGTATTGAAAAGGATGACACCCAATTGTCCTTTGCCATTGGGGTTATGATTATTTCACATGAATATTTACAAGGGTATGTGCAAAGTGGAAAAATGCTCAACATCCGAAGCATTGGCTTGTTGCGTTTTACCGATGATGTGACTCCCACCGACATCCGCATGGGCGTCAAGTCTTACAAGTGTTATGGAAAAACCGTCGCCAGCGATGCCGTCAAGGAGGCACTTGCACTTATTAGTGAACACAGTCTATAAAAAGGAGACATTTTATGAAAACATTCATTACCACCATGAAAAAAACGAACCTGAGATATAAACGGTTCGTAACATTTTACTTAATCGCCGCGCTCATCATTGCATTTGCAAACATATTCGTCAACCGATTCACCGGTGATTTATCAGAAGCCGTTGTTTATGGGGACATGAGCGTTATTTTCAGGTTTGTTGTGTTGATTTCTTTAATCACCTTGGTGCGCGTTGTTTGCGCCGCATTGTCCACATTGTACATGGCAAAGTTTTCCGCGCAGGCAGGATATAATCTGCGTGCGCATTTTGTTAACCATTTTTTACGGGCACCTTTCTCAAAAGTAGAGGATGCCGGTACCGGCGAAAGTCTGTCCGTCTTTACCAACGATGTGCCGACGACGACGCGGTTCATCACCAGTACGACACTGGACTTCTTTGCAGCGGTGCTTTCGTTTTTATCGGCGTTTGTGTTCCTGCTTTCAATTTCCTTGTTCTATACATTTATTGCTTTCATATCCGCCGTTGTGATTATGGGTATTGTGGCACTTATTTCAACACCACTGCAAAAACGTTCCACGCAGATGTCTGAAAAACAAGCGGATTTCACCGCGATGGTTAATGATTCATTGCAAAATCTGAGTACGGTGGTTGCATACAATTTGGAAGCGGTGCTTGAAACACGTTATATGTCTTTGTATGAAAAATTCCTCATGTCTCTTAAAAAATTCGCCATTGCGTTGACGGTATCGCTGATGGGGATGCTGCTCGCTGTTTTTGGCCCGCTCATTGTTATTTTCACGGTGCTTGGCTTGGCGGCCATTGCCGGAACCATGCCGTTGACCGACTTTGTTGCATTCTCACTCACCATCATGATTGTGGTTGGCGGTGTGACACAAGTGGGGCAAGGCATTGGACGTATTATGGAATCCGCAGGGCGTGCCAAACGCTTTAACAAATTTACCGAAGCGGCACTTGAGGATGAATCCGAAACAGTAAGCGCACCGCTGATACAGTCACCATCGATTACATTAAACCGTGTCAGCTTTTCATACAAGCAAGAAGTTGAAGCGGAAAAACCCAAGAAAAAAGGCGGGCTTAAAATTTCCTTTGGCGCTAATCCGCAAGATGAAGAATCACTGCCAAAGCTGGAAGAACAAGCCACGCATGATGTGCTGGATAATATTCATCCGCATGCAGAAACGGAAGCCAATGCCAGCACAGAAGATGCCGAAAAATCCCGTGCGGACAATGTCACCGTGGTTGATGGTTTCAAAAAGACCGTTGCGCTCGATGATGTATCGCTGCATATTGCGGCGGGCAGTAAGGTTGCGATTGTGGGGGGCAGCGGTTCGGGCAAATCGACATTGTTAAAATTATTGCTTGGTTTGTATGAACCTGATGCCGGTGAAATTTTAATCGGCGATGTAGATGTAAAAACATTGGGCAAGTCAGCATTACGCAATATCTTTGCCTATGTGCCGCAGGATTCATTTTTGTTCCCGGACTCTATCGGATTTAACATTTCGATTGAAAAAGATCTTGCCAATACAAAAATGATGGATGCCGCAAAAGATGCGGGGATTCATGAATTTATTACCCAACTGCCGAACGGTTATGGCGGGGTGCTGACTGAAGATTCCGCCAATATTTCGGGCGGACAAAAACAGCGCATCGCACTCGCACGCGCGTTCTACAAAGATGCACCGGTCATCCTCTTTGATGAAGCAACCGCATCGCTTGACCCCACAACGGAAGCGGGTATCTTAACGACACTTGAAAATGTAAACAGCAGCAAAACCATGATTATGATTGCGCACCGCATGGCGGCGATTGATGCATGTGACCACATCATCGTGATGGATGCAGGCAAAATCGTGAGTACCGGTACCCATGATGATTTATTGGTGTCTTGTCCGGTTTACCAAAAATTATACGCAATATCCGATGAAGGGAGCGCTGCGGCATGATTAAAAAACTATTTAAAGGCGACAATATTTATGCCTATCGATATTTTGGATTCACCAAACCTTATCGTTTTCGGTATTGGCTGACCATGTTTTTGTACAGTTCGCAAGGCTTTATGATGCAGTTTATTCTTGCAATGTTCACCGGAAACATTATGGCGGCGATCCTTGCCGGGGATGCCGGCGGGGTGACGCACGCGGGTGTGACCTTGGCAATCATGCTGGGGGTGTATTTGTTGATTTTTGGCATTGGCATCTTTGTTCATATTGTTACGGTGGGTGCCATTTCGCGTGATGTGCGCCAAAAACTCTTTCGCAGCTTTGTTGCGGACGGATTGGAATCGGACAAACATTCCGGCGAATCCATTGCGGCTCTGAATACGGATGCGAGCACGGCGGAAGATGTTCTTGAAGGGCCGCTGATGATGTTTTTATACAATCTGATGATCATCCCCGCGTCCATTGTTGTGGTGTTCGTGATTGATTGGCGGCTTGGATTGGCCGTAACCGCAGTCGGTATGATTAGCTTTTTTGTACAACACCGTTTTACCGAGCCGCTTGCAAAAATCGGCAAGGATCGGTTAGATGCCAATGCCGAAAATGTAAAGACCGGCAGTAATATTTTTGCCGGAGCCATCACCATCCGTGCGTATAATATGCAGCCGGAGGCACTCATTTCATATGACCGCGAAAACAACCGTCTGCAAACCTTGGATATCAAACAAGGCATCATCAGTATGTGGCAGGGTATCTTTGGATCCGTCGAGGGATGGTTGACCATGTTGGTGGTCTTTGGGCTTGGGGGGTGGCTTGCATCCACCGGTCATTTAGAATTTTCTTCGCTCATTGTGGTGTTTATGATGGGTGGCGCGCTTGCAAATGCCATTGGTTCGATGGGGCGAGTGTATGCAGACATGCAGCCGCCGATTGCCGGCGCAAAACGTTTATTTATGGTTATGGATAAAGCCGATGCACACAAAAAGGACGTCGCGCATGGTGATGGGGTGGTTGCAAAAGGTTATGCCATCGATGTAAAAAATTTATCGTTTAGATATAAAGATGCGGAAACAGAAACGCTGAAAAACGTGAGTTTTAATATTCCTGAAAATAAAACCGTTGCGTTTGTTGGTGAATCCGGCAGCGGAAAATCAACCCTGCTTAAAGTGCTCATCGGTTTGTATGACCGGGATGAAATGGGTTTGTTCATTGGGGATGTCTGTTTTAATGACATGAAGATTGCTGCATGGCGTGAACAATTCGCTTATGTTGATCAAAGCTGTAAACTCTTTGATATGAGTGTGCGTGAAAATATTGCGATGGGCAAAGCCGGTGCAGTCACAGAAACATGGATTATTAGTGCGGCAAAACGTGCGGCGGCACATGAATTTATTGAAACACTGGATGGCGGATATGATGCCGATTGCGGAGAAAAAGGCGGACAACTCTCCGGCGGACAAAAACAGCGCATTGCGATTGCGCGTGCGATTTATAAGCGTTCGCCCGTGCTGGTGTTTGACGAAGCGACCTCTGCACTGGACAAAGAATCCGAACGGCATGTTATGAACACCATCGAAGACTTGCGAAAAGATCATACGATTTTACTCACAACGCACAATCTCGAGAATGTAAAAACCGCAGACATGATTGTGGTCATGGATCAAGGCAATGTCGCAGAAATCGGAACGCATCATGAACTGATGGAGAAACAAGGCATTTATCATCGGCTGGTGATGCAATAATCAAAAGCACGAATCGTTTCTATATAAAATAAACGGTTCGTGTTTTTGTCATAAAAAACTTTTTTAACATGGGAAAAGCCCATGCGATAAGGCTTGTATGCCTTATCGTATGGGCTTTCTCGCTATTTGCTGTTCAAAATCTCGGTTATTACAATCAGTGGTGTTGCAAGGCGTTACATAGCGGTTTGCTTATTCGGTGGATGCTATTGCTTGCTGAACCGCTTTTGCTGGTCTAATAATTATTATCTAATCGTCATTAAAATCTAAACCATAAACGAAATTACTTATCCAATAATGCTGACCCTTTTTCACTGGAAATTTTAAGGAAGTCATGATATTGACAAAAAAGCAATTTAAGCCGCCGTATTCATAAATGCCATCATCATGAAGGGGCGAATCACCAAGTAGAGTTTCTAATTCCAACACTGTTTTAGCAAAAAGACTATTAACTTGATGTTCAGTTATTGTGGCTTTTTCTTTAATTACTTCATCGAGTAAGCTATTTAGTAATTTATTCGCCTTATGCCATGTTTCCTCATCTATCTTTGTATCAGAGTGTAAATCATAAGACCAAATAGCATTAAATACATCTCGCCCTTCTTTAATGGCTAGTAAGTCCAAATAAACACCTCCTATTATAAATACTACCGACAAAACCCAAAACGGGTAAGTCAATGCAGAAAACAAAATTACGCTACCCTAAAATAAAACCTTAAACGCACCGCTGATGGGGTCTTTAACATCATAGATAAAGGTGCGGGTGGCATCATCAAAGGAGAAGTATTCTATGCGGATGTTTTTATAGCCCTCGGCACTGCTTCTGCAAAAATTACGCTCGGCTTCTTTGTCGCGGTGATAGTCAATCGCATCCGGCAAGACATTGGATGCATTATACGTGAAACAATCAAGTTTGATGTGGTGGGTGATGGCGTCATGGTGCGGCGGCAGTGCTTCTGTATTTTCTGCATCGCTTTCTTGTTTGCGGAGCAAATCGGCAACATGTGTTGCTTGTAATGGTTTTTGTTTTTTTGTTTCAGAACATAAAAATTCATACAACAATGTGTACGCCGCTTTGGGTGCGATGCGCAAATTTTTATGTTCACAATACCGCGCCAATGCGTCAAAGAAGCTGTATGCATCATGAAACATGTTTTGGGTGGCATAATGTACGGTGTGGGCATAAATGCCGGTATTATAAAAGCGTTCAATGACGGCTTCAACTTTTTTTAAATGCCGCAAATCTTCTGTGCTCATGGATTTGGTTGACAACACTTCATACGGTGCAATCGGTGAATATTGATAACCCAATTTTTCCGCACGATTTCTAATTGTTGTGCCTTTCAGCATTTTTAAAAAGCCCAATTGCAACATCTGCGGACGTGCTTCGATTACGCGGTTGATGCCTTGTTTAAAGCTCTCCAATGTTTCATACGGCAAACCGGCGATGAGGTCCACATGGATGTGGCAATTGTTAAAACCAACGAGTTTTTGAATGTTGGCAAGTGCTGATTCAATGTTTGTCTTTCGGTCTATTTTCGCCAATGTTTTTGGATTAACGGATTGTATGCCGATTTCAAACTGCACACGCTCAGGCGGCATTTTTTCAATGAGCGCAAGGGTTGGTGCGTCAAATAAGTCGGCCGCAACTTCAAAATGAAAGGTGCAGTCGGTGTCTAATGCGTGAATAAATTCTAAAATGGCATATGCACGTTTTTTGTTGGCATTAAAAGTGCGGTCTACAAATTTAATGCACTTCGCACCCTTTGAGATTAATAAGGTGAGTTCTTTAAAAACACGTTCCAATTGTAATTCATCGACATTTTTTATGGCACTGGAGAGGCAATAACTGCAATCGAAAGGGCAGCCGCGTGACGATTCATAATAAATGAGCATGTTTTCAATGGGGAGTTTTTTATCACCTTTGAATGAATCAAAGTATGCATCAGTAAAAGGAGATAATAATAAGTCAAAACATATATTAAATGGGGATTTTCCAATGGCTCTGGGGATCGCTTCTTTTTTCTGGACACTCATAACAAAAGCACCAAACGCAGTATCGCCGGGTCCTGAGGTAATAAAATCAACATGGGGAAATTGGTTGATGTCTGTTTCAAACCACACTTCGGGCCCCCCCAAGATAATTTTGCATTCCGGTGATGCTGCTTTGATGATGGCGCAAACGCTCATGACGATGTTGATGTTCCAGATATAACATGAAAATCCCACGACACCGGGGGATGCGGACAAGATGTCATTTGCAATGTCAAAAGCCTGTTCATTGATGTTGCTGTCCATCACAATAACATTGGTGCCGGGCATGGTAATATCGATGATGGATTTAAGATACCATGGTGCTAAAGTTTTGTGTACATTTTTTGCCGCAATTGCAGATAAGACGACGTTCATTAGAATTTCCCCCTTAGTGCAGCGAAAGGATTGTTCGCGGGTGCCTCGTTCTTTTTTTCTTGTGTATTCAAATATTGTTGAATGTCTTTTTTTGACATGGTGTTCTTTTTGCGTTCGGTAAATTGTGCATATTTTTCTTTGTAGCCGCAGGAACATTCAATCGTACGCTTGTCACCTTCACCGACAACTTTGAGCCATTTATAACAATTGGGGCATTTTGAGCGGATGGACATAGAAATATTGATACGTTCATTGCATTCACGGTCTTGGCAAACCAGCATT
>Ga0209755_10004588_pt1 | contig 16250 bp, 12 predicted proteins | sample TergutCo191P1_FD_187301 | JGI IMG/M metagenome (GOLD analysis project Ga0209755, IMG submission 187301) | Cornitermes sp. P1 segment gut microbial communities from Petit-Saut dam, French Guiana - Co191P1 (SPAdes) (version 2) | ecosystem: Host-associated > Arthropoda: Insects > Digestive system... | reverse complement strand
CCGGGGACGCTTTTTCCGCTCCCATCAGGCCTTTTGCCTGCGCGAAGATCCACGGCCGGCGGACCGCCGCCCTGCCCACCATTACGGCGTCGCAGGGGCCGGCGGCGCGGCGGGCCAGGCCCTCCGCGTCGGCCACGTCGCCGTTTCCGGCCACGGGAATCCGCAGCCGGCCGCGAAGCTCGCCCACGTAGTCCCACCTTGCAAGCCGCTTGAACTTTTCCTTCGCCGTTCGGGGGTGCAGGGTGATGAAATCCGCGCCCTCGGCCTCCAGCCGGCGGCAGAACGCGGCCAGGTACTCAAAGTCGTCGGAAAAGCCCACCCTAAGCTTTACGCTGAGCCGCCTTTTCGTGGCCCTCCGCGTCCTTCTTACCAGGGCTCCGGCGCGGTCCGCCGAGGCCATCCAGGCTATTCCGCCCCCGGCCTTGCGGATTAGGGGGGCGCAGCAGCCCATGTTCAGGTCTATGCCGGCGCACTCAAGGCCGTCCAGCGTCGCGGCGGCGGCGGCGATCTGCCCCTCGTCCGAGCCCACAAGCTGGTAGACAAGCCTGTCGGGGCGGGGGCCGTTGTCAATATACCATTTTTCGTAAGGGCCCCCGCTTGTGAGGGCGGCGGCGCTTATCATCTCGGAAAAGTACTCGTCGCAGCCGCCGAATCCTTCTATTAGCTCGCGCAAAGCCCTGTGCCCAAGCTCCGCCATGGGGGCCAGCAGGAAAGGTTTCCCAATATTGCCTATAATCGTCGTTTCCCCCTTGACTTCCTGTATTGTACCACATATAATCATAAATATAGATGAGAGGAGCGTCTGCATGATAGCAAAGAGCGATATACCCAGCATTAACGAGAAAGCGGCCGATGGCATAAAGCCCGAAGGTACCCCGTACAGGGTTCTCGTAGTTGACGATTCCATGTTTATTGCAAAGCAGCTAGGCCAGATTTTTTCTTCCGAGGGCTTCGAGGTGGTGGCAACCGCCGCCGACGGGTCTCAGGGCCTTGAGAAGTACAAGGAAATGCACCCGAATATCGATCTGGTCACGATGGACATCACCATGCCCGTTATGGACGGCGTCACCGCGCTTGAAAAAATCCTTGAGTTTGACAAGGAGGCCAACGTGATAATGGTGAGCGCGCTCGGCAAGGAAGACGTGGTAAAAAAATGCCTTCTTATGGGGGCGAAAAGTTACATCGTCAAACCCCTAGATCGAAAAAAAGTGCTCGAGCGAGTGGTTTCCGTTCTTAAACGGTAGACATTTTCGCGGTTCAGATTCAGGCTTAACGCCTTTCCCGGTTGCCGATGCAAAAGAGGGCCGTACAAAACCGCCTAAAGCGGTTTGTCTGGCCCTGTTTTGCCTTATCGGGGAGGCGTTTTGGCGTGAAGTTCCCTAGTGCTACGTCCGGTGTCTTAACAAACTTTCTCAATACGTGATGGGACGGGGTTGCGTCTTGCTTTGGCGGTGGTTTTGGTTCCGAAAACTCCCGTCGAGAGTCTTCCACTTCAAGTTTCCTTGTGCGCTTCTGTATATGGCAACAGAACGGGGCAAGCAAAAGGCCATTGCACAGAAACGGTAGGGGTTTCTGTGAACGAGGCCATCGTAACAAAAATCTTTGCAGCCGTCGATTCGAAGCGACAGGCCGCCGGGCCGTTTGACACGACGGCGCTTACGCTGTACGATTAAAGCCAAGGAGTATCCATGGCAAAAGAAGAAGCGATAGAGGTGGAAGGAATCGTGCGCGAGGCCCTTCCCAACACGATGTTCAGGGTGGAGCTCGACAACCAAAAAGGCTACCTTATACTGGCGCACCTTTCGGGGAAAATGCGGAAGCATTACATCCGCATAGTTCCCGGCGACAGGGTGCGCCTTGCCCTTTCCCCCTACGACCTAAGCCGGGGCAGGATTATCTACCGCGAACGCTAGGGCCGTTCCCCGCCCTCTTTTACCGTTTCCTTCAAAAGAATCCAGGTTACGCCCTCGCCGCCGATGGAGGGTTTTCCCCTGCCGCTTTCGCCCGCGAAGGGGCAGTGTTCTATAAAGTCCATCACCACGCGCTTCAGCACGGCCTCGCCGGAGGAGTGGTTTCCCTTGCCGTGGATTACCAGCACTTTTTCAAGGCCCTTCGCCTTGGAGTCGTCGAAAAAGGACTCCAGCGCGAGCCACGCCTCGTCCCTGTTTTTGCCGTGGATGTCTATTTGCGCGTCCGGCTTTTTGTTGCGCAGCCTTCGGCGTTTCTCCTGGGCGCCCGTCCGCCGGCCGCGTTCCTCGGCGTCCCGGCCGTATGCGCCCCTTGTTCGCACGGGCAGGTTTATCGGGCCTTTTCCCCAGGTTTCGGCCGAGACCGCCCCGCCGCGGCTTTCCCATTTGTCCAGAATCGTCCCAAAGTCCATATCAGGCCCCCTTAGTAAAATATTATGTTTTCCCCCGGAATCCATCCGGAGGCGCCGTTGTCCGTTGCAACGAAGACCCAGCTCGCGCCGGGGCCTCCGTTCCTGCCCACCGTTACGGGCTGGCCTTCCGCGAAGAAGGCTGTCTTTTCGCCGGCGTCGTCCGGGACTCGCCTTGCGGCGGTTTCCCTAAGTACCGCGCCGCGCGCGCCGCCGCCGAAAAGGGCCTGCCTTCTTCTTTCGTCGCGCGTTTCCGTTATGCCAAGGGCCAGCTCGGCTTCCCGCCGCACTTGGGCGAACAGCGCGCCGGCGCGGTGGTCCCTTTCGTTTTTCCTTAGCAGGGCCAGGGCGTTTGCCGCGTAGCCCCTTTCCCAAAGGTTGAGCGCGGTAAGGTGTGCTGCCCGAAACTCGTCCGCGTATCTTTGCCGCAGGCGCGGGTTTGCCGCCAGCGCGTTTTCAGGGGAGGGGAAGGGCGGAAGCCGGACCAGCGCGACCGGCACGGCGGCCTGCGCGTCCGGAGCTTCGACCGCTAGCGGACGCTGCGAACGGGCCACCGGCACGCGCAGCGCGGGTATCTGGAAAACGGAACCGCCGTACGAGAAGCTGCGCGGCTCAAGCGAGAACTCCCCGGCTTCAAGCGGGATAAGGCGCAGCCTCAGCAGTGCGCCTCCGGCGGCATCCGCCTCTCCCACCGGCAGCGATTCCAGTATGTGCCCCGGCGGCACCTGCGGCATGAACAGGGCCGGCCTTGGAACCGCTCCCCCGCCGGGGCTTTCCGCCGCGCCGAGGCGCAGGGTGAAAACCGCGTCGTCGCCGACGGCGAGCCCGCCGGGGAGGCCCGCCCATTCGGTGTTCCGTCCGCGTATTCCTGCGGCGGCCTGCGGGCTTTGCACTTCAAGGGTGAAGGGCATTGTCTGGGCTCGGCCCCTTGGCGTTATGACCGTGAAGGGCTCGATTACGAAAACGCCCGGGGCGTTAAGCACGAAGCGGTATTCGGTGGCGGTCCAGCGCTCGTACGCTGTTGCGTGGGCGGCCCCGGCAAGCCAAGAGCCTAGGTTGACAAGGCGCGGGCCCTGCAGAACCTGCTCCAGGGAAAGCCCCTCGGCAAACGGGGGATCCGCCACCCTTACCTGGCTTGGGGTGCCGTGGTCCACGAGCACGGTGAGCGTCCATGTGGAACCGACTACGGGCGGCTCGAGCGAGGTTTCGAGCATGACGCGCGGCTCCTCCTGCGCGTACAGGAAGCCGGCGGCGAAAAGGAAAACCGAGGCAATCGTCGCCTTCGTTTTTGTTCGTGCCGAGTGGTTTGATGACCCGCCCCCCCTGCGGCGTTCGTTCGTTTCGGGTTTTGCGGGGGCCTTTTTCTCCCGCGGCATGGACAGCTTTCTTGGCATAGCTTTCGCCGATCCCCCTCCAAAAACAGGCCGTATGGCCAAAGGCCAACGAACCGCCGAGTAAATCCAATGGGGATTTATTCGGCGGCTCGTCAGCGATCGTCGCCGGGCGCGTATTCTTCCTCGGGCCACTGCCGGCCCCGCCACTGTTCGGTTTCCCTCTCTCGGATGTACCTGAACGCCAGGTCCATGGCCTGCGAGCCCTCTCCGCCGCCGTTGCCGCCGACTCCGGCCCCGCCTTCGCGTTCCACGGACATAAGGGCAAGCTCCAGGTTTCGCATGGCCTCGAGCCTTCCGCCCGATACCCTAAGGGCCCGGCGGAACGAATCTGCGGCGCCTTCAAAGTCGCCTTTGCTGAATAGAACCATTCCCGTGTTGTAATGGTTACGGTAGCGCAGCTCGCGGTGCTGGCCCTCCGGCAGCGTTTCGAGTATGCGCCCGGCTTCCTCAAGCCGGTTCAGCGCGGCGCTTCCCTCGCCCATTACGAAGAAAACCAGGCCAAGGCCGTACTCCGCGTAGGGCGCGGCGGCCGGGTGTTCCAGTGCCCGAAGGTACAGGTAGATTGCCTCGGCGTGCATGCCCCGCGCGCTCATGAAGTTGGCCCTCGTTACAAGAAGCTTTCCGGGAGCGTCCGCGCATCCGCCGAAAAGCGCGGGCAGGGCAAGAAGCGCGGCGCAGAGCGCGGCCTTTCCAAGGGTTTTCGTCACGCGCTTTCCTCCTTTGTTCTTGCGCCCAGAAGACAGAGCTTTGACGCTCCGAAGGCCAGCAGCGACATCGCGGCGAACGCGAACCATCTTGCCCTGAGCTCGGCCCCGGTTCCGCCTTCGCCGCCCGCGCCCACGGCGGGCGCTCCAAGGTGGGCGACAAGCCGGCTTGCCGCGTCCGGCCGGCTTCCGTCTATGTATATGCCGCCGGTCTGGGCCGAGGCAAGGCGCATCGCGGGGGACTCCCTTCGGCTTATCACGGGGCCTCCGCCCGGGAAGGTTCCGCCTTCCGCGCTGCCGATTGTCAGGGCCACTACGGAGATTCCCTCCTGCCTGCACCGCTCGGCGGCGGCCCTTAGCTCGCCGGAAAGCTCCTCGCCGTCGGAGATCAGAACGATTGTCCTGCGCGAAGGGGGCGAGGGCTGGAACGCCGACGCGGCCGCGTCCACCAGGGCCTCGAGGTTGGTTCCCCTGCCGGTCATGGCGGAATCCGCGAGGGCATATAGGAAGGACGTTACAGTGCCGGAGTCCCACGTGAGCGGCACGGCAAGCACGCCCCTGCCCCGGCTTATCGCCACGGCGAAGCGGGTTCCCGGCAGCGACTCCACTGCCTCCCTCGCTATTTCCAGCCCCCGGTCGAGGCGGGTGGGGCCGCCGCCCGGGCCAAGGTATTCGCCCAGGCCGTCGGGGACTTCCATGCTGCGCGAAACGTCGAACGCAAGCACTACGTCCACGGCCCTGCGGTATTCGCCGGCCGCCTGTCCCGCACCCCAGCGCGGCCCGGCAAGGGCGATTACCAGGAACGCCAGCGAAAGCCGCAAAAGCGCGCCGGACGCGAAAAACCTCGTTCTCATGTTCCCCGGCATGGTTTTTGCGATTTGCCTTATGCGCCCGGAAAGCCCGTCGGCAATGAGCAGGGGGGCGAAGGCCGCCAGCCCCAAAAGGAAGACCGGATAGTCGAACGAAACTCCGTTCACAGCCAGGCCCCCAGGAAAAAACGCCTTATGAAGCGCGTGCCGGCGACCAGGCCGAGGGCCAGGGACAGGAAAAGCGGGTGCAGGTAGCGGTTTCTTGTAACCGTTCCGGACCTCAGCACGACGAGCTCCGTTTCGTCGATGCGGGCAAAGGCCGAGGCGAAGGCGTCCGCCGAGGGCGCGAGAATCCACTCGCCGCTTCCGGCCTCGCTTATGCGCCTAAGGGAGTCGGTGTCGAACGCGGAGTCGTACATGCCGGTGTGCCGGATTCGGGTAAAGGGATCGACGAAGTCGATTGGAACCACGCCGCCGGTGCCTATGCCTATTACCCAAAGCGAGGCCCCGGCTTCCCTTACCATGGCGGCGGCGGTTTCAGGGTGTATGGCTCCGGCGTTGTTTTCCCCGTCGCTTATAAGCACCACCGACCTTCGCGGGGCGGCGGACCGGTCTATGTGCCTTGCGGCGACGGCAAGCCCTATGCCAAGGGCGGTGGCTCCGCCAAGCTCGCCCACCTGCAGCTCGGCAAGCCTTGAGTCGAGTATCCGGCGATCCATCGTGGGGGGAATAAGCAGGGCCGCGTCGCTTCCCACGCCGACAAGCCCTATGCCGTCCGCAGGGCGGCGTTCGGCGAAGTCGCGAATCAGGCCGCGGGCCACGTCGAAGCGGCTTGCCCCGCCCATGTCGATTGCCGCCATGCTGGGGCTGATGTCCATTACGAACACGACGTCCGCCCCCCTGTTCAGCCAGACGGTTTCCGCCGTCCGTACCACCGGGCCGGCGGCTCCGGCGAAAAGAAGGACAACCCCGCAGCATTCCAGGAAGCGCAGAAACCGGATCAGTTTTTCCAGGCTGAAGGGAACCCTGAAGGGAACGCCCCCTGGCGGCCCCAGCGGTACGGCGGCGACGAACGGGCTGCCGAGCCTGCGCGCAAGGAAAAACGCAAGGGGTATTGCCACAAGGGCCGAAAGCGCGACAAGCGGCCTTTCGAAGACGAAGCCGGTGGGAACCGAAAAGAGGGGAATCACGCGGCGGCCCCCTCGATCCGGTCCGGCCCGGTTCGGGGCGGAGCCGCGCGCCCAAGCCCGGCGACGAAGCCGCGCAGCTCGTCTATCATGGCAAGTGTTTCGTCCGTGTCCACGGCGCGTCCGCTGAAGCGCGAGCCGTCGCAGCGCGAGAAGAAGCTTCCCAGAAAGCGGCTTTCCGAAAGGCCGCAGCCCGAAGCCTGGAGCCGGGGGTCGCCGGGCCGAAGCAGGCGGCGCGCGTCCAGCCCGCCGATTTCCGCCGAGGTCATGGCGCGGCAGTTTTCGCCGCTGAGCCCGGCGAGGAAGGCCCGGAACTCCGCCGAAAGCTCGTCCATGATTTCCCTAGGCTCGGCCCCTTTTGCGAGGGCCTTTCGCAGCCGCCTTTCGACGGACAGCATGGCGGCGAACATCCTGCGCCGCCGCCATGCCGAGAGCGCGTTTCTTATCAGGGCCCGTCCGCGAAGCGACGCGAGCGAGGCCAGCAGCAGGGCCGAAACGAGGGCGGCTATTGTTCCGTAAACGAGAAGCGCGGTGCCTGGAACGGCGAGGGGCATGGCCGGCGGGGAAAGCACGGGCTGCTCGAAGGGGGCCAGCACGGAGCTTATTTCCACGGAAAGCCCCCCGAAGCTTTCCCCGGCAAGCTCGAAGCCGGGCAGCTCAAGAACTCCGGTGGCGAAGGCGGAAAACTCCACCACGAGCCGGCCGCCGCCGGGCCGCAGCTCAAGGGCGACCCTGTGGATGTCCACGTCCGGCGAGGAGGGAAGCCGCGCGGCCTCAAGCTCGAAGTCGCCCTGCCCGGAAAAGCCCCGCAGGGGCACTATGAGCACGGCCCGATCCCCCACGAACACCGTGCCGGGTATCGTGTGCGCGGTTTCCCGCGCGTGGGCGGCCTGAATGAAGACCGCAGCCAGCAGGACGGCGGCCGCCACCGTCCCGTACGCGGCGGGCCGGCTCATCGCCGCCCTCCGGCCGGGCGCGCCTGCCGGTTTCCGAAAAACCTTGTGAGAACCGCCGCCGCGTCCGCCGTTACGGGAAGCTCCAGGGCGGCGGCTCCGGCCCTTCGGCAGAGCTTTTGCCAAAGCTCCGCGCGGTCGCCGTGCCAAAGCGACCACGCCTCGCGAAAGGAGGCGGAGCCGGTGGGGGCCGAAATGCGCGCGCCCGTTTCCGGATCGGCGGCGGAAAGCAGTCCCATGTCCGGCGGCTCGTTTTCGGCCGGATCGTATACCCTCAAAGCTATGGCGTCGTGTCTGCGGCCGAGCTTGGCCAGCTCCTGCTCCCAGCCCACGCTCAGGAAGTCGGAAACGATCACCACCATGCTTCTGCGCTTGAGAAGGTTTCCGGCGGCGGTTATGGCGGCAAGGACGTTGCTGCCCTGCGCCTCATGCGGCGCGGGTTTTGGCCTTAAAACGGGCCTTGGCCTGTGGCACTGGAGCGCGCCGGAAACGAAGGCGAGCACGTTGCGCCTGCCTTTGCGCGGCCGGAAAACGCGGCTTATCTCGCGGTCGAAAAGAAAGGCCCCCACGCGCTGGCCGCTTCGCTCCGCCGAGAAAGCTATGAGCGCGCCGGCGGTCAGCGCCTGTTCGTACGGGCTGAGGCCCTGCCCCGGGCCGAGGCTTCCCCACGGCCTTGAGATTCCTCCGTGCATCGACGCGGAGGTGTCCAAAAGCAGCATTACGCTGAGCTCGCGCTCCTCGCGGTACACTTTGACGAAGGGGGTGCCAAGGCGGGTGCTGGCGTTCCAGTCGATCGACTTCGCGTCGTCGCCCCACTGGTAGTGCCGCGCCTCGTCGAACTCCATTCCCTGTCCGCGAAAAGCCGAGCGGAAGCTGCCGGCGAGCATGTTCGTCGCCAGGCCCTCCGCCGTTATGGGCAGGCGGGCTATCCTGCCAAACAGTTCCCGGGTGTCCATGGCGGCCTATGGCACGGGAACGTGGGAAAGTATCCTGGAAACGACGGTGTCGGCGTCCAGCCCGTCCGCCTCGGCCTCGTACGAAAGCACGATTCTGTGGCGAAGAACGGGGTAGGCGGCCTTTTTTACGTCCTCCGGCCTTACGAACGCGCTGCCGTCGAAAAGCGCGAGTATCCGGGAGCAGCGGTGCAGCGCGATGGACGCGCGGGGCGAGGCCCCGAAGGATACGTAGCGGTATATGCCCTCGGCGGGTTTCGCCTTTCCTGGCTGCGCGGCCTGGGCCTGAACCGCGGCCGGCCTTGTCGCGGCGACTATCGAGACCATGTACTCGACGATTTTTTCGTCCACGTGTATGGAGTCCGCCGCCTGCCGCAGCCAGCCCAGCGCCGCCCTGTCCAGCACCGGCGAAAGCGGCTCGCGCTTTCCCGCGCCGCCCGACGACATCGAGGGGCTTCGCCCGACTATGGCAAGCTCCTCCTCGGGGGTGGGGTAGCCGACTAGCAGCTTCAGCAGGAAGCGGTCAAGCTCCGCCTCGGGCAGCGAGTAGGTTCCCTCGTGTTCGATGGGGTTTTCGGTGGCAAGCACGAAAAACGGATCCGGCAGGGGGTAGCTCGTCTTGCCGATTGTTACCTGCCGCTCCTCCATGGCCTCCAACAGCGCGGACTGCATTTTCGCGGGCGCGCGGTTTATTTCGTCCGCAAGAACCACGTTTGCGAAGACAGGCCCGCGCCGCACGGAAAACGCGCCCTTGCCCTGATCCCATATCAGCGTTCCGGTAAGATCCGCCGGCAGAAGATCGGGCGTGAACTGTATCCGCTTGAAGTCGAGTCCGGTGATTTCGGCGAGGCTTTTGACCGCTAGGGTCTTGGCCAGGCCGGGCACGCCCTCAAGAAGGATGTGCCCGCCTGCCACGAGGGCGGTCAAAAGCCCGTCAACCATTTCCCGCTGCCCCACGATGCGCTTGGCAAGTTCCTTTCTGCACGCGTCGATCAGCAGCGCGCCCTGAGCCAGGGCCCTGTTTTTTTCCATAACCCACTACTAGACGATATTAGCGGCAATAGGACTCGGACCTATGACCCAACGGATATGAGCCGTTTGCTCTACCAACTGAGCTATGCCGCCATGCACGAACAGGATACGAAAAAACGGCGAAGCCTGTCAAGCCCCCGGGTTTCGGAATCGAAAAACCGCCCGGCCCTGCAACCCCGAAACCCGTTTTGGGGCTAGGAATATGGCGGGCGTCTGCCAAAATGCATTTTTCGGCGGCTGTTCCGGAATATCCGAGTGGCCGCGTGTGCATGGATGCTTGATACGAAACCATACCAAAACGATAACGCAATTGATTTGCATTCATACGCTTGCAAAACAGCCCGCCCGCGGGCTTGCCCTCGGCCATTTTTCGGGGTAAAATACAATCCCATGGGCAGTTTTGTACACCTGCACGTCCATTCCGATTCCTCGCTGCTGGATGCGTCCGCATCGGTGGGCGGCCTGGCGGACAGGGCGGCGGCCCTTGGCATGACGCACCTTGCCCTTACCGACCACGGCAACATGTTTGGCGTAATGGAGTTCATCGCCGCCTGCGGGGACCGGGTAAAGCCGATAATCGGCTGCGAGGCTTACGTTTCGCCCGGCTCCCGCCACGAAAAAAAGGGGTCGGAAAACGAAAACCGCTATTACCACCTCGTGCTGCTTGCGACCAACCGCGAGGGCTACTTCAACCTTGCCAAGCTTTGCAGCCTTGCCTATACCGAGGGCTTTTACTATAGGCCGCGAATCGACGAGGAGCTGCTTGAAAAACACCATGGCGGCCTAATCGCTCTTTCCGGCTGCGTTTCCGGCGAAATACCTATGCTGATTCGCGCCGGAAAGCCGGAGGAGGCCGCGCAAAAGGCGGCAAAGTACCGCGACCTTTTTGGCGCGGACGCCCTTGGCAACCCGAACTTCTACCTTGAGATACAGGACCACGGCATCGACGCCGAGGCCTTAAGGGGCGGCCTTTCCCAGCGGGAAATCAACGGCGAGCTTGCCAAGGTCTCAAAAAAGACCGGGGTCCCGCTTGTGGCCACAAACGACGTCCACTACATCGAGCGCGAGGACTACGTTGCCCACGACATACTTTTGTGCATAGGCACGGGAAAAAAACGGACCGACGAAAAAAGAAAAAAATACCACGGCAGCGATTTTTACATGAAAAGCGCGGAGGAAATGGCCGGCCTTTTTCCCGACTACCCCGAGGCGATAGCAAACACCGTGCGCATAGCCGAGCGCTGCGTCGCCGACGTTCCGAAGATTACCGAGGAGGAGCTGGCCGGGTATCTGCCGGACTTCGGCATTCCCGAGGGGTTTGGCGACATGGAGGAGTATCTTCGCCATCTTGCCGCCAAGGGCCTTGCCGAGCGCTACCCCGGCGAGAAAGCCGAAGACGGCGAAAGGTGGAAGGAAATACGGCAGCGGCTGGATTACGAGCTTGACATAATCATTGACATGGGTTTCGCCGGCTACTTCCTCATAGTGGAAGACTTCATACGCTGGGCCAGGGAGCAGAAGATTCCCGTAGGGCCGGGGAGGGGCTCGGGAGTCGGCTCCGTCGTCGCCTATTCGCTGAGAATCACCGACGTGGAGCCTTTCAGGTACGGCCTCATTTTTGAGCGCTTCCTTAACAAGGAACGCTTTTCCATGCCCGACTTCGACGTCGATTTTCCGAAATACGGCCGCGACGACGTAATCAGGTACGTCACCGAAAAATACGGCAAGGAGCGGGTGGGGCAGATTATCACCTTCGCGACCCTTAAGGCAAAAGCCGTTACCAAGGACGTGGCCCGCACCCTGGACATTCCCTATGCGGACTCCGAAAACATAACGAAGCTTATTCCCTCCAAACCGGGCGTTACCCTGAAGCAGGCGTTCGAGGGCGAGCCGAAGCTGAGGGAGCTGGAAAAGGATCCCAGGTACACCGAGCTTTTTTCGCTTGCCCGCAAGCTGGAAGGGCTTAAGCGCCAGCCCGGGCTTCACGCCTCCGGAGTGGTCATAGGCAGGGCCGACCTTGACGGGCTTGTTCCGCTTTACAAGGACTCCGAAACCAAGGCCATCGCCACGCAGTACAGCATGGGCTTTCTGGAAAAATGCGGCCTTGTCAAAATGGACTTTCTCGGGCTGCAGACGATTGACCTAATCAAGCACGCCGAGGATCTTGTCCGCGACCGGGGGGGGGGCTACGCCGGCTTCAGCGCGGAGGACGTTCCCGAGGACGACGAGGCCACTTTTAGGATGCTTGGCGAGGGGCACAGCTTCGGCATATTCCAGTTTGAGTCCGAAGGCCACAGAAACAACCTCAGGCGGACGAAGCCGGGAAAAATCGAGGACCTTATCGCCCTGAACGCCCTGTACCGCCCCGGCCCGATGAAGTACATCGACCAGTTTATCGATTCCAAAAACGGAAGACAGGCGATTACCTACCCCCACCCGAGCCTGGAGGACGTGCTCAAGGAAACCTACGGCGTAATCGTATACCAGGAACAGGTTATGCGCGTGGCGCGGATCATAGCCGGCTTCAGCATGGGGCAGGCCGACGTTCTGCGCGCGGCGATGGGCAAAAAGAAAAGAAAAATCATCGACGAAATGAAGGTGCCGTTTATCGCGGGGGCCGTGGAGCGCGGCCTGTCCAAAGCCAAGGCCGCCGAAATCTACGACAAGCTGGAAGCTTTTGCCGAATACGGCTTCAACAAAAGCCACGCGGCGGCCTATTCGGTCGTGGCCTACCGCACGGCCTACCTGAAGGCCAACTTCCCCGCCGAATTCATGGCGGCGAACCTCAGCAACGAAATCAAGAACAAGGACAAGCTTTCCGAGTGCATAGACGAAGCCAGGAAGATGGGCATAGCAATAGACCCGCCCGACGTAAACCGTTCCGGCAAGCTCTTTACCATAGTTGGCGGGCGCATAGTCTACGGCCTTTTGGGAATAAACGGGGTGGGAGAGAGCGCCGCCGAGGAAATCGTGGGCTGCAGGCAGGGGGGGGGGCCTTACAAGGACTTCATGGACTTCCTCAACAGGGTCGATACAAAGGTGGTCGGAAAGGCCGCGCTTGAAAAGCTTGTCAACACCGGCGCGTTCGACCTTTTCGGCGAAAAGCGCGGAAACCTTCAGGGAAACCTGGAGCGCGCCATTGACTATGCCCAAAAGCAAAAAGACGACAGGCAGTTTGGCCAAACCAGCCTTTTCGGCGACACGGACGAAAAAGAGTACGCCGATTTCGTGTTCGAGAGCTTCCCGGACCAAAGCCAGGGCGAGAAGCTGAAGCTCGAAAAGCAGCTCATAGGGCTCTACCTTTCCGGGCACCCCCTGGACGAACACCGGGAACTGTGGCAAAAGGCCGTAAAGGTCGATCTTGGAAAGCCCGAGACCATCGAGCCGGGAAGCCAAATCCTTATGGGCATCGTCAAGGAATTCAAGGTCGTGAACTCCAAAAGCGGAAAAATGGCGTACGCGACCCTTGCGGACTACAACGGCGAAATCGAGATGGTCTTTTTCGCGAAGGTGTGGGAAAGGTGCCAGGACAGGTTTGAAAAAGACGAAATCGCCATTTTTCGCGGCAAAATCGATTTCCAGCAGGACAAGGAGCGGTACAGCTTTACCGTGGACGGCATAGTCAATTTTATGGAGGCCGAGGACGCAATCGCCGAGGAAAGCGCGCTGGCGAAAAAACGCGAAAAGTACCGCGCCGCCTGGCTCTACATGGCGGACCTGAAGTCGTCCACGCTTGCCTCGGCGGAAAAGGGCAGCTACACGGTGGTGGGGCAGCTTGTAAACCTGCGCGAGAAACAGGACAGAAACGGAAACGAAATGGCGTTCGCCACCCTCAAGGATTTCGACGGCGACATGGACCTCGTGTTTTTCTCGAAGGTCTGGGAGAAGAACCGCGACCTTGTGACCCAGGACGAGTTCGTCGCGCTGAAGGGAACGATAGACCCCTCGGGCGACCGCAACCGCCCAAGGCCAAGCTTCATGGTAAGCAGCGTGAAGGACATCACGGGCATGTGCCGTTCCGCCGCGGCAAAGGCCGACGCCGGGGAGGAGCCCAAGGTTCCCGCCTCGGAAAGCCGCGCCGCGGTTTCCGTTTCGGCGGAAGCTCCGGAGCAGGATCCCCCCCCCCCGCCGCCTCCGCTCATGTCCGTCCACATTCGTCTTGGCGGCGGCGCCGCGGACAGGGACGAGACCATGTTCCCTTTGCGCAACTACCTTGCGGGGCATCCCGGCCCCTGTCCCGTGTTCATACACGTCCCCATATCGGGGGATGTAAATAAAACTATTCGCGTTGACGGCGGCCTGAGCATCGAGGCGGAAAAGGAAGCGCTTGGAGTGCTTGAAGGCTGTATCGGCGTCGCGAAGGCATGGAAGGAAAAATGCAAGTAATGTTTGGCTTTTTGTCGTCGGTGTTGGGTATCTACTCCCTGCTGCTTGTCGCCAGGATAATACTGACTTGGTTTGGCGGCAGCCAAGGATCCGGCATAATGCGGTTTCTCTCGCGCATAACCGATCCGTACATCGATTGGTGGAGGCAGCGTTTTAACCTCCGCCTCGGTTTTCTGGACCTCTCCCCCATCGTGGCGATCTCGGCGCTTTCGGTATTGCAGAACATTTTTTCCACGATTGCGGCCAGGGGCACGATAAGCCTGGGGATTGTCGTTGGGGTTGTTATTTCGGCGGTGTGGTCGATAATCTCGTTTTTGCTTACTGCCTGCATCGTCATTCTCATTATCCGGCTTGTGGGTTTTCTCATGAACAGGGAAATGTACGGCCCGTTTTGGCAGACGGTGGACGCCATCGCGCGGCCCATTATTTTCCATGCCTCCAGGCTCGTCTTTCGCGGGCGCGCCGTCAACTTCGTTCCAAGCGTTATAGCCGGCATCGCGCTTGTCGCCGTGATATGGATTCTTTTGAGGCTCGTTCTTGTGCTGCTTTTCAGGCTGCTGGGCGTTTTGTAAAAGAGGATGCTGCTCCGTTCCGTTTCCGCGCCGCTTGCCGCGATTGCGGGCTTCGAGCCGGAACTGCTGCCGAAGTTTGCGCGGCTTGGGGTAACGGACGTTGCGGGGCTTCTGGGGCACTACCCCCGGGACTGGGAAGACAGAAGCGTCCGCGTTCCCATAGGCGAATTCCACAGGGCGCAGGTGTGCACCGAGGTTACCGTGCTGGGCCACGACTGGATTGGCGGCTTCGGCGGGAAGTTTTCCAAAAAGGACAAACGGCAACACACGCTCAAGGTGTACGTGGAGGACGAAACCGCCAGGGCGGCATTGGTCTGCTTCAACCGCCCGTGGCTGAAGAAGCAGCTCGTTCCCGGAGAGCGTTTCCGTCTGTGGGGCCGGTTCGCTTACAGGTACGGCGAGATCCAGGCGACGGCCTTTGAGCTTGAACCCGCAGCGGCGCAAAAGCCGGCCCTTGGCATCGTTCCCGTATACCCGCTCAGCGCCGGCCTTACCCAGGCAATGCTGCGCGGCTTTGCGGCCAGCGCCTTGGAGCTGTACGCCGACGGACTCGAGGACGAGCTTCCGGCGCAGATAATCGCAAGGGACGGGCTGCTTTCCAAGGCCGCCGCGATAAAGGCCATACACTTTCCGGCCTCGCAGCCGCAGCTTGCGGCAGCGAGAAAAACCCTGATATACGAGGAGCTGTTTTACCTTGAGGTGATGGTGGCCCAACGGGCCGTGTCCCGCCGGGCCGCCGCGCGCCTGGCTTTGCCCCGGGGGGAGGGGGGGGAGGCCGGCTTTTCCCCGCTGCAGAAACGCCTGGTCGAGCGTCTGCCCTTCAAGCTTACGCGGGGTCAGCTTGAGGCCGTGGGCGAGGCAAACGCCGACATGTCGCGGGGGGGCTTTTCGATGTCGCGCCTTTTGCAGGGCGACGTGGGTTCCGGCAAAACGCTGGTGTCGTTTCTTGCCGCGCTGCGGGCCGTCGATTCTGGGGCGCAGGCCGTGCTGATGGCCCCCACCGAGCTGCTCGCCCGCCAGCACGCTGAAGCCGCCGCCCGCCTGCTTGAACCCCTTGGGCTCAGAATCGCGTTTCTCACGGGAAACATAAAGGCCGCCGGAAGAAAGGCCCTTCTTCGCCATCTTGCCGCGGGCGAAATCGACATAGCGGTAGGAACCCACGCGCTTTTCTCGAAAGACGTGGAATACAAAAACCTTAGGCTTGTTGTGGTGGACGAGCAGCACCGCTTCGGCGTGATGCAGCGCTCCCTCATAATGGACAAGGGAAGCGGAGCCTGCCCCCACCTGCTTATGATGAGCGCCACCCCGATTCCGCGCACCCTTGCCTTCACGGTTTTCGGCGACATGGACGTTTCGGTTATCCGCGATCTGCCGCCGGGCAGGAAACCGGTAAAAACGCATCTTGCAAACGAATCCAGCGAAAACAGGGTATACGACTTCGTGCGCCGCAGACTGGAGGAAGGCTCCCAGGCGTATTTCGTATACCCGTTGATAGAAAGCTCCGGCGAAAAAAACGGCGACGAGGGCGGCCCGAAGGAGGCCGTTACAAAGGACGTCGTCACGATGGCGGAAAAGCTTGCAAAAAAGGTTTTCCCGAATTTCCCCGTCGCGCTTGTCCACTCGAAGCTTGACGATGAGGAAAAGCGGCAGACGATGGAAAGCTTCAGGTGCGGCCAAACAAGGATTCTGGTTGCCACAAGCGTGGTGGAGGTCGGGGTGGACGTGCCGAACGCCGGCTGCATGGTAATAGAGCACGCCGAGCGTTTCGGCCTTTCCGCGCTGCACCAGCTTCGCGGCAGGGTGGGCAGGGGGCAGGATCAGGCGTACTGCTTTTTGGTGTACTCAAACGGGCTGACCGACGACGGAAAAGCCAGGCTCAAAAC
>Ga0209755_10004587_pt1 | contig 16256 bp, 14 predicted proteins | sample TergutCo191P1_FD_187301 | JGI IMG/M metagenome (GOLD analysis project Ga0209755, IMG submission 187301) | Cornitermes sp. P1 segment gut microbial communities from Petit-Saut dam, French Guiana - Co191P1 (SPAdes) (version 2) | ecosystem: Host-associated > Arthropoda: Insects > Digestive system... | reverse complement strand
AGCGTAGCGAGATTTTGCAGATATTTTCATTAAACGCTTCCTCATATTAAACATACATATCAGATATGTATTTGTATTCTATCGGTCAAATGCCTCATTGTCAAGTATAATAAAAATGCTTGACAAAAGGAAATCCTTAGCGTATTATAAGAAACATATAAATCATATACAAAAAGTATGTTATAGATGGAAGGACAATTTAATTATGTCGAAAATAGCAAAAGATTTAACAGAGCTAATAGGAAAAACACCACTTCTGGAACTTGGGAATTACAGCAAAAAACGAGAGTTGCAAGCAAATTTAATAGCTAAACTTGAATATTTCAACCCGCTTGGTAGCGTAAAAGACCGTATCGGCTACGCAATGATTGCCGATGCGGAAGAAAAAGGACTTATAAAGCAAGACACTGTTATCATAGAACCAACCAGCGGAAACACAGGTGTTGCACTGGCGTTTGTGGCAGCAGCCAAAGGTTATAAGCTGATTTTGACCATGCCGGAAACCATGAGTGTTGAGCGACGCAACCTGCTCAAAGCACTGGGTGCAGAGCTTGTTCTTACGGAAGGCGCAAAAGGCATGAAAGGTGCAATCGCAAAAGCGGAAGAACTTGCGCAGGAAACGAAGAATTCATTTATCCCCGGTCAATTCGTAAATCCTGCAAACCCTGAAATCCACAGGAAAACCACCGCTTTAGAGATATGGGAAGATACCGAGGGCAAAGTAGACATATTCGTAGGCGGCGTAGGCACGGGCGGCACGATTACAGGAGTGGGGGAAACTCTAAAAGCAAAAAATCCTAACATCAAGATTGTTGCTGTCGAGCCGTCCGACTCGCCCGTGCTTTCAGGCGGGAGTCCTGCGCCGCACAAAATTCAAGGTATAGGAGCGGGTTTTGTACCCGATGTTTATAATCCTGACATTGTTGATGAAATCATCACAGTCGAAAATCAGCAAGCCTTTGAAACGTCACGCAAACTTGCGGAAACCGAGGGCTTGCTCGTGGGAATATCATCAGGCGCAGCAGCTTACGCAGCAACAGAGCTTGCAGCACGACCGGAAAATAGCGGCAAAACCATAGTAGTCCTTCTTCCGGACACAGGCGAGCGTTATCTGTCAACCGCACTGTATGCTCAGGAGTGATATTTATACTTTCATCTCTTATATCATACTACTCAAGCTTAAAAGATGCCAGACTGACAGCGCCATCGCCTTTAAATTCAAAATACAGAGGTGAAACTCCACTCGGCATGGCAATATTTACAGCTCTTTCTTCCCATACGTTTGTGTAATTAATCGGAATGAGTGTAAGTGCTTCGCCATCCCACTTTGTCTTGACCTCTATATGACCGTTTGCATAGCCTCTGGTCTTGACTGTTACCTTGGTTACGTTATCGAAAGTAAAATATTTGAAGCCTGCAACCGTTCCATCACGCATGTTGGCGATATAGCCCGGCTCCTCGTCGCCATCCTTTCCATCTTGTGTAATTTTTGGAAAACGCCCATCAATCCATGACTCATGGTGAAGCGGATGGGTGTTTTCTTCTGTTTTAGAAAATAGGTTACAAGCAATATGAGCCGAATATTCACCAATCCCTAAAAGCGGCTTTCCGGTTAATCCCTGCGAGGTCATTTCCACTTGCTTTATGCTTCCGTCCGTACCTATTTCAATAGGCTGCGCACAGCCTTGGCGGCTGAAGTTTGTTCCGTTTGTGTGCCTGTGATAGAAAATGTACCACTGTCCGTCTATTTCCACCATACCGCCATGATTGTTTCCACCGAAATACGCCGCCATTTCCGCAGGTTTGTAAGTGTCGATGCCTTTATCGCAATTACTGACAATGACACCGCCATACTTAAAATCTTTTGTAGGTTTCTTGCTTGTGGCATAACAAAGCTCGTGCATATTTACGGAGGAATAAACAAAATAATAGGTATCCCCATGTTTACGGATAGATGGAGCCTCGAAGAACTCATAGCCTTCAAATCCACTGTCTTCACTGTAGCAGTTCCCGGGAACTATAAATTCAGGCTCCTCCAAGATGGTGAGCATATCTGCGGCAAGCACTGTTGCCATTGCACCTGTGCGAGTCTTATCGCCCGGCCCGCAAAAACCTGTGTAAAGATAAGTTCTGTCGCCTTCCGTTATAACAGCAGGGTCAAACTGCGGCTCATCCCAAGCACTTTCGCCCAGCTTTGTGCCGTTTGCATAATGAACATATCCGTGAAACTCATACTCACCCGCGGGGGTGTCGCATACTGCAACAGATACAATCGGCGCTTTATCCAGCACGTAATACAGATAGTACCGCCCGTCGGGTCCGACTGTGACATCGGGTGCATACAGACACATATGCTCATCATAGTTTAAGGGGTCACCTGTTTTCTTGTAAATAATTCCCTCATATCGCCAATCGCTCAAGTCTCCGATTGGCGCAGACCAACACACATAATCGTTTAGGCAGTAGGCAAAACCATTGAACTTATCGTGTGAGCCGTAGACGTATACTCTATCACCAAAAACATGAGGTTCTCCGTCCGGGATATATTCCCATGACGGCAGGTATGGGTTAAAACATTGTTTTGTCATAAGATTAAAATCCTCCTGTAAAAGTTCAAAATCATAATAACACAAAACATCATGGAATTATACGACTATTTGCGCCAAAACTTAACGCTAAAAATGAGAAGCCCTAAATAACTTATCCAGCTCACCCTGCAAGCAAGAATAGTAACTCAACAAATATAGCCTAAAACGTTTATTGTGTCTATATCACCGCTACATAAGTTTTCGTAATATTACAATTGACTATTGTTGCATTCTATGTTATGATTCTTTCATGAAGTACACATGGGATGGACAGGCTCTGGTGCACCAACTTGTCAGCGTACCTTGTGTACTTTCTATTTTTTATGTTGTGTTACAAAAAACGGCTTTCCGTCAGGTGTTATTATACGGTGAGCTTTATATCTATTTCTGCCGTTTGTCTTGACAACAACAGCCATATTTCCGCGAATTCCGCCAAGAACAACCGGTGCTCCAAATGTTATTGTATCGAAACCTCTTTTTTTATGATCTATATGCACATCTATGGCAACACCATTCTTGATTACATCATGAACAACATATAACGCAACAGCTTCGCCTTCGTTGTTTATATATGTTATTGCTCTGTCTATGTCTTTATGAGATATAGCAATATATCCAAAGCCTTTTCGCAATACCGCATAATTGATTTTACTATAATAATCAGAAACTGATTGTTTCAATTTTCTTTTCCAACCATGTACTGATGTGTCGATATGAACAGCATCAGTCATAGCAACGGCATCCATAGCGTTGAGAATATGTGAACTACTTTTAAGTTGGTCTTTAATGCTGGTGGTGTCAGACAATTCAAATGTCCTCCTTCGGGGTGGTAAATCATCAGTTAGGTTTTCGGCGTTTATCAACAAAGTAAAACACATGCCCTATGATTAAAAGGAATATCATCAAACCCCCGATAAATGCAAAACTCAATGCGCCGATTCGGTCAAAGTCGAAGAAGAAATAAGGGAAGCGAACCGGCAACCCATCCTCAGCAGAGATGAAGTACACGTACCCAAGCAAGCCGGCAATGGACGTAAATATTATATAGAGAAAAGGATATATTAAAATATAATACACGTCTCGGTATTTCAGGTTCCTTGGCGGGCTGAACAGAACATAGTCCAGCAACAACAAGAGCGGCGTGAACGCGTGAGTTGCGAAGTTTCCGAATGACCACATGTTAAAGTCTGACTCCATAGTAAACATCTGAGGTGCCAGTAATGTCCAGTACACGAAGAATGTTAGGAACAAAATTACTGACACAATCATCTCCAGCCGTGGGTAATACCCCGGATGACCGCTTTGATTTTTGTATAAATCGCGGCTTGTTTTGACAATAAGAATGCCGAACAGCACAATGCCCATCAAATTGCTTTGCATGGTGTAGAACATCATAATCTCAGGGGCGAATGTATCCCCGGTTATCCCGAGCATAGCTAAAAAACCGGCAGTTGCGATTGTGAATGCAATGACTCTGTAAATTAATGCAAACTGTCTATTCTTAACCATAATATCCCTTTCAGGTTTCTCTAATATAAAACGTCCCCGCGTGGGACACATAACAAGTACAGAGACTTGACATAGGTGTGCGGGGTCCTGTTATGTACAGTTTAGACCTAATCAACCCGGAAGTCAAGATTTTTTCAATTTACCACAACAGTACTATAGACACAAGATTGACTACATAGCTTCTGTTGTTAAAAGTTTCGTTAAAGGCTATACTCTTTTTCAAATGTCTGCTATAATACAGTTCATGTCAAAGAAAAAGCATAAACAACATAATCCCGGTCAGGTCATTTTTCCTGCAAACCACCCAAACCCGCCACAACAGCATGAGATAGATGTTGCATATATTTTGGCTCGTTACTATCGTACCACGGTTGAATTTCTGATACCCATTGATGATTTCAAACGCAAATCAGCCGATATTAAAATGTTTGGCATACAATGGGAGATAAAAAGTCCCGTTGGTGGGTCAAAGTCAACAATTCAAAATCAGTTTCGGAGAGGGGCGAAGCAATCAAAGAATATTATTCTTGATGTGCGCCGAACAAAGCTCAAGTATGAAATTGCCCAAAAAAGGGTGCGCTTTGAATTGCAAAAGCATCCACACCTAAACAAAATAATATTGGTAGAAAATCTTAAAAACTTTGTGAATGTTGTTGAAATCCAAAATTAAATGTGCTATTATAAGTTTGTAGGGAGACCGGGCGGACCTGATTGGATAGCCAAAGGAGTACCCTACATGAGATAAGCATCCGATATGTCGGGTGTTTATTTTTATATAATCTACATTTGAATAAAGCGGCAGCACTAAAAGAAAGTCAAGACTTAACGATATTTGACTTTCTTTTTGATTCAATCCTATCATCGACCCGATGCGACGAAGCCGCCGTTGGGTTAGTTCCCTTCATGGCTCATAATAATCGCTCAGTTAGGTTTTCGGCGTTTATCAACAAAGTAAAACACATGCCCTATGATTAAAAGGAATATCATCAACCCCCCGATAAATGCAAAACTCAATGCGCCGATTCAGTCAAAGTCGAAGAAGAAATAAGGGAAAAAAAACCGCACTGTATGCTCAGGAGTGATATTTGCGTGATCTACTAATCTTTTACTTTCACACGAACCACATTCCAAGATAAAGGCTTCAAGCCTGCTCTAAGTGTATTGCTCTCAACTTTTGCCATTGTGCTTGTAGCGGGAACAACCGGAATCGCTGTTTTTGTATTGACTTGTTTTGCGTCGTGACCGCTAATCTCTGTAAACTCAATAATATCAGTCGGAGCGAAACCTTGTAAGTCTATAGTTAAGTCAATAGACTCATCAACAGAACGGTTGACAGCGAAAACAACAACCTCGCCCTTTTCCTCGTTATGTACGGCGATTGACTCTAAATACGGAACATCACTGAACTCCTCACAGTCGTACATAGGAGACTCAACAATTGAGTTCAGAGTTGTACCATGCCCGTAATTTGCTACATGCATAAACGGATAGAAAGTAGTTTGACGCCAAGCATCCCCACCTTTTTCTGTCATAATAGGCGCTATTACATTTACCAGTTGAGCCAAGCAAGCGATTTTCACTCGGTCGCAATTTTTTATCAGTGTTATAAGCAAGCACCCGATGAGCAGGGCATCCTCAAAATTATAGACATCTTCCAAAATCGGCGGTGCCAAACGCCAAGGTTCTTCCTCTTTTATTTTTTGATCCTGTTCATTGGAATGATACCAGACATTCCATTCGTCAAAAGAAAGGTAAAGTGTTTTCTTACTTCTTTTTTTTGCTTTTACGTAGTCGCAGATAGCAACAACACTCTTTATAAAGTTATCCATGTCTATTGACTTCGCTAAATAGCTCTTTAAATCATTCGAGCGATTGCCGTAGTATCTGTGCAAAGATAAATAATCCACATACTCATAGGTATGCTCCAGTATAGTTGCTTCCCATGAAGCAAAAGTTGGCATTTCACTGCTAGAGCTACCACAGGCCACAAGTTCTATACTGTCATCAGTCCATTTCATTGCTTTTGCGGTTTCCGCTGCTAGCCTTCCATATTCCTCTGCTGTTTTTGCTCCAATTTGCCAAGGGCCATCCATTTCATTGCCCAGACACCATGTTTTAATTTTAAATGGTTCTTTTGCTCCATTTTTGCGCCGTAAATCACTCCAATATGAACCGCCTTTATGGTTGCAGTATTCCACAAGGTTACGAGCCTCGTCCACACCTTTTGTCCCTAAATTCACAGCCATGTTTATTTCTGCATTTACCTTCTTTGCCCAATCGGCAAACTCATGTATACCCACCTCGTTTGTCTCCGTTGTTTTCCAAGCCAAATCCAATCGCTTTGGGCGGGACTCTTTGGGACCGATACCGTCGAGCCAATCGTATCCGGACACAAAATTTCCACCCGGATAGCGTATAAATGTTGTGTTGAGTTCTTTAACTAGGGTCATCACATCTTGGCGGAAGCCTTGAGCATCCGCTGTTTTGTGGTCAGCTTCATAGATTCCTTCGTATACGCAGCGCCCCAGATGCTCTACGAATGAACCGTAAATCCGTGGGTCTACTTTGCCGACAGTGAATGATTTGTTGATTGTCATTTTTGCTTTCATATATTACTTCCTTTTCTTTCGTTTCAAAATTAATATTATCGCTTCAAGTTCTGGACTTAATTAGATCATACTACCCTAAACAATGCCGGGCATACAGGCACATATGCTCCGTTTTTATGCTATTTTTGTGTTTCTATACATATGTTTTTAATAAACTCTACCGCTCCCACTTCCAGTGCTGCGTGACTATGAATCACTTCATTTGAAAGAGTGTTGCTCTCATTATCCCATGAGAATCGAGTTAACTTATACACTCCATTTTCATAGGCATAACCATCACCATCATCTTCATATAGAACAAATTCTCCGTCGCTTCCGGGGTAAATTCGCAAGGTGATGGGAGCATCCGGGTTCTCGTCTACATACCCCATTGCATCTGTCATTGGAATGATACTTCCTTCGCGCACAAAGAGCGGGATACGCCCTATATCTGCATCGGCGTTTATCCATCTTCCACCTTCGTATTTTCTGTTTGTCCAATAATCGTACCAATTGCACCCATCAGGCAAGTAAACTTTACGTGTAAAAGAAATATTTTTTATTGGTATTGAACCCTCTTTATAGAGCATTGGGGTTGTTACAGGACAGACCATCAAAGAAGGACCAAACATATATTGGTCACTGATTTTTGCGGTTTCTCTATCATCGGGGAACTCAAAAGTTAAAAATCTGATTATTGTGGCATCATCGTACCATGCTGCCCCTGCTAAAGAGTAAATATACGGCATCAGCTTGTAACGCAACTCAATCGCGGAGCATAGCGCATCATAAAACATTTCACCGGGTTCACCAAAAGCCCAAACTTCACGCCGTATATCTGTACCGTGGGCCCGGAATATCGGCAAAAATGCTCCATATTGAAACCATCTCACATAAAGCTCACGATAGCCCAAATCTGCAATACCTTCTTCATAATTTCCATTCCAGAACCAAGGCTTTCCACATTTTACAAAAAATGCGCCTATGTCGAGAGTCCAGTACGGTAGACCGCAAGCGCACAACTGTAACCCTGCAATAATTTGCTTACGTAAAGTTTCCCAACTTGCGCTTGTATCGCCCGACCAAAGTATGACTCCGTATTTCTGTTGCCCGACATAACCGCTTCTGATAAGGTTTACAACTCGTTTTTCGTCACAAACACCTCTCTGTCCCTCAAAAATGCCCTTTGCATGAAGCAAACCATAAACATTGCCTAGTTCAAGTGGAACAAATTCTCCGGCCTCACGGATGTAATCGTGATACAATGCGGACGGCTCCGGTTCTTCAATTTTTGTCCACTCCGGCGTAAAAGGTTCGCAGTTATCACACCACCACGCATCCACTCCATGCAAAAATAATCCATTCATCGCTTGCTGCCAGTATAATTTTCTGGCGGTTTTATTAAATGCATCATATAGCTCACTGTAAGGTAACAGCAAACCCTGCTCTTTAAACTCCGCATGGTCACGGCTTGTTTTATGCATAGACGGCCATATTGATATCATCATTCGTACATTCTTGGCATGGAGTTCATCCAGCAACTGCGTAGGATTTGGAAATCGTTTAGGGTCGAACGTTTTTTGACCCCACTGCTCACCCTCCCACGAGTGCCAGTCAAGCACAATGCAATCAAGCCCAATGCCCCTGTTGCGATACTCACTAGCAGTAGTTATCAACTCCTCAGATGTTTCATACCGTTCCTGCGACTGAATGTAGCCAAACACCCATTTTGGAAGCATAGTCGCTTTCCCTGTCAAAAAGCGATACCCCTTTATTATCTCATTATACGTGCCTCCGGCAATAATGTAGTATTCCATATGTTTATCTGCTTCTGTTTGAAAATATGTTCCATAATCAGAATCATGAAACACCGCAGGACTTCCTGTTGCGAAAAGCAGACCATATCCGTTTGTTGAAACAAGGAAAGGTATTGCGATTTTCATGTTTGCCTGATGAATATATTGGGTTGTTCCACGTATGTGAAACACACCTTCCGGTGACTGCCCAAGCCCAAACAATTTCTCGTCATTATGCAGATCAAGGTGTACTCGAGTGCGAAAAAGTAGCTTATCAGCTCTCTTTTTTGCTGACTTAATTTGCCGCTTGATTCCGTCGGGAGTGCTTAAATTTTCTGTTTCTGCGCTTCCGTCATCTACCACTTTATAAGTCATATATTCATCTAAAATGCGGCTCTCATAACTACGCTCAGCTAATAAGAGCCTACCCTCTGCATCATAAGTTTTTATAGATCCTGTCTTTCTTGATATATTCAAAACTAAACTTTTGGTACTTATGGCAATCATATCCTCAGATTCACTATATGACCAAATAGTGTCATCGGGAGCGTCTAGTATGCCTACATAAGTATTGGAAGAAACCTGTTTTTGGGTTGAAAATGTGACTTTAATTATGTTGTTATTTTTAGGTGTTAAGCGCAAAAAACCATAATCACTACTAAGTACGAGTGAATCATACTCTCTATTAACATCCTCGATTACCCTAGATTTTCGCCTTTCAGCTTGTAGCATAATTTAGTCTCCATATAGTATTCAATTTGCAGGAACTCCAAATCATAATAACACAAAACACCTAACTTGCAAAACAAATATTAGTAAATCGTTATAATTTGCCATATTGCACAACCTCGCTTGGTGCTTTAGACAGATAAGTATAGGTAATTTTTAGTTATTTGTCACAAATTTACAAATTTATCGATAATTATGTTGACAAAATGTATGTATAAATATATTCTTGTAACTAGTTTAGTGTAACGATTTACTAAATGTAAAAATACTCGGAGGCACATTGTATTCATGAAACACTTGATTGTAAATGTAGCCAGAAAATACTCGACTATAGATAAAAACATTTACGGACACTTTTCGGAGCATCTGGGAAATGGCATCTATGGCGGAATTTATGTTGGGACGGACAGCAAAATCATAAATGTGCGCGGAATCCGCCAAGATGTCGTAAAAGCCTTAAAAGACATAAAGGTTCCGGTAATACGTTGGCCTGGTGGTTGCTTTGCTGATTACTATAATTGGAAAGACGGCATAGGTGAGAAAACTGAGCGAAAGCGCATAGTAAATACACACTGGGGCGGTGTTGTTGAAGATAATTCATTTGGAACGCATGAGTTTCTTGATTTTTGCGAGCAAGTTGGTTGTGCGCCGTTCATCTCCGGAAATGTTGGCTCGGGCACCGTGCGCGAAATGAGCGAATGGGTAGAGTACATGAACTCCGATGGCGAATCGCCGATGGCAGATTTGCGGCGTAAAAATGGGCGTGAAAAGCCTTGGGGTGTAGAATATATTGGAATTGGCAACGAAAATTGGGGCGGCGGTGGTAATATGCGCCCTGAGTATTATGCGGATGTGTACAGACAGTTCGCTACTTTTTTACGTGTCTATGGCGACACGAAACTATTTAAAGTTGCGTGCGGGGCAGACGGAGCAGATTACGAATGGACGGAAATATTGATGAGCCTTGCCTGTAAACACATGGATAGCCTTTCCCTGCATTACTATACAATGCCCGGATATTACTCCACAGATTTGTATAAATGGGAAGTAAAAGGACCTGCTGTAGATTTTGATGAAGCAAATTACTACCGCACCCTGCGCCGTGCGCTATATATCGATGAACTTATTTGCAAGCACAAGCACATTATGGACAAACATGACCCGGAGGCTCGCGTCAGCATATCAGTTGATGAATGGGGTGCATGGCATACGGTGGAAGAAGGTACAAACCCAGGATTTCTTTATCAGCAAAACACAATGCGAGATGCACTTGTAGCTGCCGTTTCGCTCAACATCTTCAACACCCACAGCGACCGGGTACGGATGGCGAACATTGCACAAATGGTTAATGTGCTGCAATCCGTGATATTAACCAATGACGAAAAAATGATACTTACACCAACATATCACGTATTTGAACTATATAAAGGCCACCAAGATGCCACACTCATAGAAAGTTATATCCAGCAGGATTTAGTTGGAACTGATGAAGCACAGGTGCCGTCACTTAACGTTAGTTCTTCCGTGAATGCAAAGGGGGAAGTTCGGATTACTCTTGCAAACTTATCGGCAAATAAATCGCAATCTGTGAAGTGTTTATTGAGCGGCAGAGAGTTCACTACCGCATCGCACAGGTATATTTCCGGTGAAATCAGAGATTGCAATGAGTTTGATAAAACTGCAAAAATCAACATCAAAACTGCACAAGAAATGGTCATTAATGAAAATTTCTTTACTATAGAGATACCCTCATGCAGTGTCTCGGAGATTGTTTTAGTTTAATGCTATGCATAGTCCCCTCTGATGTCTAGCCAATATGGCTTGAACATAAAAAATATTTTGGAGGTACCTAAAATGAAATATGCAAAACGGTTGATTTGCCTGCTTATCGTTGCTGTCATGTCTATTGGTATAGTAGCATGTGGCACTGACTCGGGCAATGGAGACCAAGCGGCGCCACCTGCGAATGGAGATGCTGCACCGCCTGCCGACGGGGGCACTGCACCACCTGCCGGCGAAGACACAAGACCCAGAGTAACAATCACCTACGCTTGTCCGCAGGTAATTGAAGGTTTCAACTACCACGCAGATTGTGAGTATTCAATATGGATACTCGACAAGTTCAACATTCAATTTGAACCAACAAACCTGCCATGGGGCGAATGGCACGCACTTCTCAGCATGTGGATTATGGCGCAAGATGCACCTGATGTAGCAATTTTCAACTACAACGACGGCACTCATGCCGATGCCGCAAACTTCGTTGAGCAGGGTCTCATAAAGCGCCTTCCCGACGACTGGAAAGCAAGATGGCCGGGAGTTGCTGCTGTATTTGAGACAACACACCTTGGACCGATGCTTGAAGATCTATTTGGCGGAACTTACTTCTTGCCGCGTGCAAGATTCTTCCACAACATTCCGGGAGATCCGCTTGCTAACCACTGGTCTTTGTGGATGAGAAACGACTGGGTTGAAGCTGTAGGCTTTGAAGTCAGAAATCACTATACCATACCTGAAGTATTGGAAATTGCTCGCCGTATCCAAGCTGAGGATCCGGGCAATGTAGGTGCGGCACTTATTCCGATTTCCATGACCTACGCTAATGCCGCAATTTTCTTCCTTAGAGCCAACAGCACATACTGGGATTCGTTCTATAGAGATGGCACAGGTCAATACGTGTGGGGCGCGGCATCTGATGAAACACTAGAAGGTTTACTATACTGGTTTGACGCTTTCGACGAAGGTCTGCTTCACCCGGAATTTTTTGTACTGACTCACGAGCAAGACATGGAACATTTCCAAACAATGGGTATAGCTGGAGTTTCCTACCTCGGCGGACAAACTGCTGACGTTGAAAACTTCCGCATTGACTTTAACCGTGACACAGGAATGCCACGTGAAGCTTTTGGTCTTGCCACACTTTTGGGTGCAGATGGACACTACCATCAAAGATGTCTTGTTAACTACTGGGGTGCAGTATTCTTCAATCCGAATGTTGACACAGCAGTATTTGAGCGTTGGATGGACCTAATGGAATTCACAGCCAGCCGTGAAGGTTACCCCGGCACACAAATCGGAATCCCCGGCGTACACTGGGATTTCGATGCAGCCGGCGAAATTATTTCACTCGTACCTCCGGGCACACAGTTAGCAGGTCCTGTTGGAATAGGGCAACTTCCGAGCTTAGGTCACGTACTCGGTTCAATTATCCTCTGGGACGACCTTGCATTTGACAACCCGAATATTGGTGCCGCTTACCGCGAAGAATCACGCGCACTCTACGCGAATCGTAGTCAATTTGGCACCCCCGACACATTCGTAAATGTTGACTGGACAATTTGGCTTCAAGATACAGATGCAATGCGCAGAGCCAGTGATGTAAATCGTAACATACCGCAAGAATTCGCAACACTTATCACAATGGCAAACAGCAGAGAACACTTAACCGAGCTTTACAACAACTGGATCAGCTCACAAATGGGAATGATTCAGCCTGCTCTCGACGAACTAAACGCATTGCCATAAACCATATTAGAGCCTTTTAAAAAGGCGAACAGTAAAATACTGTTTGAGGAATTTGCCCATTTTGGGCAAATTCCTCAAGCGACAAAAACAGAGGTGAGATACTATGTCAGAATCGACAAAAACTGCTACATCATCAGTTTTTTCCGAAAAGCGTAGCCTAAAAGATCGTATTATTAGAATAGGCAAAGATATTAAAAAACACAAAGAAAAATATGTTTTAATTTTGCCCGGGTTTGCTTGGTATATCATTTTCGCTTATATACCAATAGCCGGGCTCACTTTGGCTTTTCGGAGATTTATGGCGCGATATGGTATATTTGGAAGCCCGTGGGTTGGTCTGAGGAACTTTGAAAATGTGTTCGCCGATCCTGCGTTTATGGAGTCTATATGGACCACACTCATAATAAATGGGGGAAGACTGCTCTTTGTGTTCCCATTCCCAATACTCCTTGCACTTTTTTTTAATGAGGTGCGTATAGGTCGCTCTAAAAAAATACTTCAATCTATATTTACTTTTCCGCATTTTCTTTCATGGGTCATAGTGGCAAGTATCATGGTAAATGTACTGGGCCGCCATGGATTGGTAAATTCTTTTTCCTATATGCTATTTGGCACTGAGCCAATCAGCTTCCTTGGGACACCTGCACTCTTTAGACCGATAGTGTATATAACCGACATCTGGAAAAGTGCCGGATGGAGCGCAATAATCTACATGGCAGCAATAGCCGGAATCGATACGGAGCAATATGAAGCCGCAGAAATTGACGGAGCTTCGCGACTGCAACGAATGTGGTCTATTACATTGCCGAATATTAAACCCACAATTATAGTTTTGTTTATACTTGCCGTCGGCAATTTAATGACCGGTGGCTTTGATCAAATATTTAACCTAAGTAATCCCGCAACAATAAGAGTTGCAGAAACAATCGATATGTATATCTATCGGATTACATTCCTCGGCTCAATTGACTTTTCATTTTCCGCCGCAGTTTCACTGTTTCGCTCTGCTATCAACTTAACTTTACTGGTTGTTGCAAATGTCGTAGTTAAGCGGATTGGCGGAACCGGGCTACTAGCTTAGAGTGAAGTGAAAGGAGATTATTATGTCAGGTGCTACTAAAATAAAAAATAAAAAGAGTTTCCGAGAACGGTTTGAACTGATGGATGCGATTATAGTTATTATACTAACACTATTGGCAGTTATTATCGTTGTGCCTGTTCTTAGCGTTTTTGCGATGTCCTTCGCTACTCTAAGGGAAGTATTGGAAAGCCCCCTGCTACTCATTCCTAGTGAGCCTACTATAGACAACTATTTCAGACTGTTTCAAGACCCACGTATACCGATTGGATTTAGGACGACTACGCTCATTCTTTTGCTTGGTGTGCCGGTGAATCTATTCCTTACAACAAGCCTCGCTTATGGTCTGGTTCGCACAAATTTTCCCGGCTCAAAATTTGTATTTTATGCTGTCTTGATTACAATGTTTCTCAACGGCGGTATGGTGCCGATTTTCATGCTGATGCTTGAATTAAACCTTACGAACAGTATTTGGTCTGTAATACTCGCCTATGGTGTCAATACGTTTTATTTTATCATTATGCGAACCTATATGACCACACTGCCGGAATCGGTAATAGAATCTGCGAAAATCGACGGCGCCGGAGAGTGGCGTATAATGATGCAGATTATAATACCCCTGTGCAAGCCCATACTTGCAACGGTACTATTGTTCTATGCCGTGGACAGATGGAATGAATGGTTCAACGCAATGATTTTCATTCGCAGAAATGACCTAATACCGCTACAATTAGTGCTACGCAACATTGTTATGGACACAGTTATAGTAGATAGTCTGGGAATAGCAGGCCCGACAATCCCAAGATTTACAGAAGGTATACAAGCGGCTACGATTGTTGTAACAATGGTTCCTGTCATGCTTTTCTTCCCATTTTTGCAAAAGTATTTTGTCAAAGGTATAATGATTGGTGCTGTTAAGGCTTAGTGCTGCAACGAAAATATTTTTGGAGGGTTAGGAAAGATGGATATACGATAAATACTGTGAGAAAATACGTAAACGTTGTATTAACCGACTACGAGAAGATAGATGTCTTAATTAACTGCGCCGAAATATTGAAAAATTCTGTTTTGCCTGTATAATGGAATCATATAAAAATAGTATTATTAGTAATTTCAGGGAGCGAGTTGTTTGTGATAACAGTTAAAGAGATAGCAAAGCACTGTGATGTATCACCAAGTACAGTGTCAAATATCCTCAATGGCAAGTCTAATGTTGGAGAGGCAACAAAACACAAAGTATTAGCCTACGTGAAAAAAACAGGTTATCAGCCTAACTATTTTGCCCAGAACATCAGGAACAAGGGGAGTCGCTTAATTAGCATAATAGCAGAAGATTTGACTGTTTTTGGTACAAATCCGGTTGTGGAATCCATCATGGCATACTGTGATGACAATAATTACCGCACTGTTTTAATGAATTTAGGGCTTTATAAAAAGTGGAGAGACACATGGTACAACGATGTTGATATCCTTAAGGCATCTGCTAGTCCTGCAATTGCTGAGTCCTTAGCAATAAGGGTCAAGGGAATAATTTATGTAGCTGGGCATTGCCGCATGATTGACTGTTTTCCTGATGATTATTCGACTCCAAGTATTATAGCATATGGTTTATCACAAAATAATAAGTTCCCGTCAGTTGTAATTGATGACGAGGGGGGCGGTTACGACATAACAAATTATCTGATAACAAAAAACCATAGAAAAATCGGGCTTATTGCGGGTGCTGAAGAGAATCTGCATACTAAAAGCCGATTACATGGCTACCAAAAAGCATTGTTCGATAATGGGCTACTATATAATCCTTCAGTGGTATATTATGGGAATTGGAGAAGGGCTTCAGGATATGCAGGGGCAAAACAGCTACTAAGCGAAGGGGTTACTGCAATGTTCTGCATGAATGATGAAATGGCCGCAGGAGCATATGATTTTTTATATGACTCAAATATAAGTGTCGGTAAGGATATATCGATTGCAGGGTTTGACAATATGGAGTTATCCGACTACCTGCGCCCTCGCTTGACGACAAACGAAGTCCCATTGGTAGAAATTGGAAAAAAAGCGGCAGAAATATTAATTCAAACTTTGGAAGGAACATCAGCCGATATGCATGAACATAGCATTTTCAGAATGCCCTGTAACATAGTAGAGCGCGAGTCGGTGCATGATGTCAAAGAAAAAGCATAAACAACAATAATCCCGGTCAGGTCATTTTTCCTGTAAACCACCAAAACCCGCCACAACAGCATAAAACAAGTAAACGCACAAAACTCAAACGAGAAAAACACCAAAAACCCCTGCAATGCAGGGGTTTTTGGGTAAATCGTGGTGGAACTGGGGAGAGTCGAACTCCCGTCCGAAAGCACTTAGGCGCAAACTTCTCCGGGCGCAGACGGTTATTGTGAGTTACCTCAATTCCCTAACCATAGCGCAAGCCGTCACGCGA
>Ga0209755_10004586_pt1 | contig 16262 bp, 15 predicted proteins | sample TergutCo191P1_FD_187301 | JGI IMG/M metagenome (GOLD analysis project Ga0209755, IMG submission 187301) | Cornitermes sp. P1 segment gut microbial communities from Petit-Saut dam, French Guiana - Co191P1 (SPAdes) (version 2) | ecosystem: Host-associated > Arthropoda: Insects > Digestive system... | reverse complement strand
CACTTTCAAGTCAAGAGAATGTGGATGATTAATTTTCTCAAATCATCAAGAAATAACCTCGTACACCCCTTGTGTTCGTTGTGACACTCAGGAGTTTCTGCTCCAGTCATTGTAATCTTGGTTGGCGGACGTTTATGTGTATGGTTAGTGCGTGAAATTATGATTGGTATTCCACACATTCATTCCTTTTAGTTTTATTCCCTGACATTTTCATTTGTGTAAAAAATATAGTTAGTTCAACTTGGCATCTGTAATTTTTTACTGTACCCAGCATTATAACATGATATTTTATTCTGGTTGCTTGTGTTCTCTGTCCTTGTAATTCACAAAGCTTCAGTTTCCTACAGAAGATAGGCACTGCCATTGTCTTATACAGTTTTCAGTGACTGTCTTCTCTTTGTCTTCTGTTTTAAGATTCTTCAAATTGTGCAAATTTGAAATGGTAGGGCTTTTGTATTTGCAGTATAAGACTGTTTATGGCTACGTAAAGAAGTAGCACTATGCAGTTGTTAATGTGATAATACACCCACATGTTGTGGGTGATGTGTGTGCTAGTAACAGTAGTGTAAGAATTAATGTCATTTTTTGCACAGTCATACTTGATAAGGTAAATGTGTTTCAGGAAACCTTATCACCTTGTCCATTGATGAATGAAGCACTGTAACATTCTTATCATCATTACAAGATTTTGTATTTTACACTTATTTTTGTTTTGCAGCTGGCTTTTCCCACCGCAATCAGCCCACAAGTATTGACCTCAATGCGGTTCGACTCTGTTTTCAAGTCTTCCTTGAAGATGGGGAACGAGACAAGTTCACATATCCACTTACACCAGTTGTGTCTGATCCTATATATGACAAGAGTAAGCCCTAGTTATTTCCACTGCTTTTAGAAGTTGAGTTGTCAGCCACTATTAGAAAGAGTAAACCTTGATGAATGTGTAAGTCATATTCCTTGATATTTGGGGTTTGGAGAACTAGGGAGGAATATACTTCCAGTGAAACCGTATTTATTTTTCCAGAGCATAAGGTTTTCACTCATGTAATTTCCCATTTCACTGATCCCAAATTCAGTAATCTGTGTTCAGTGACATTAATTTTAAGGTTTCCGTTAGATGAGTTGTGAGTGTGACTGTCGCCCAGGTAAACATGAAATATGGGTAATACTGTATTTTCCAGAATAAAGTTTATGTAGTTAACATAAATTTGTTGTTGTTCTTGATGGATGACCATGATTATGATAATTATGATGATGGCTCAGTGACTACAGTGATGGGGGTCTTTAATTATGATGAACATGTAGAATGCAAGTAATGTCTCTAAAAATGATACTTCATGATATTTGCTGCAGAAGATGACATTTCTGGAGAAATAGATATGTTCTCATAATAGTGCTTTTCACTAAATGTGCTTAGGATGTTTTGGGTGAGGCACATAGCCCACGCGTAAGGGTGTATAAAAGTTATTGATTTGAGAATATGAAGAGACGAGACACTAAAAAAGTAGACATGGATGTGAGGATAATATTGAAATGAGTCTTTAGGGAATGTGGTTGTATGGAACATACACATACCTTTGGTGCAGCATTACTTAGAGTTGTCAGAAATGAAGATACAGTGGTTTTGAAGTAGGGGTGTTTAGATTTATACACTGTGAAAGCTGGTTGTAGGTTACCTGTATGGGTTTTGGTGGACTAAAATTGGCTACAGACACATTTGCACAAAAGTTTTATAAAAGGCATCCTGTTTGTGTGGTGAGTGAGGTGGCAGCAGTGATTGTGCGGCATTGGTGATTTAAATTTCAGCTCACAAGTTCCATGAACTGTACTGAAACGGGTAAATTTTGGAACTTCATATTCGGGTGATATGTGGTTGTTGTGTATTTCCTGTACATAGATAGATATTTGATCCTTGAGAAACAAGACATTCATGTTCTGATTTAATAGATGGAGACAAATAGGGATGACTAAATGACAAGATGTATGTTTCCATTGTGAATGTTTTGTATAGTTTCTTAAGTGGTCGTGGAAAATACTTTATTCCATTTTCCATCACCTGACCTCAAAAGATGCCTGAATATCAGTGTCATGCTCTCATAACTCCTGGAAATCAAAGGCTTCCACGTAGGTGATCACAGCTTGGTCTGCGTACCTATTTACAGAGTACACGTGTTAGTAAACACATTTCTGTTCTGTTGCAGAGGCCATGTCGGACCTTGTTATCTGCAAGCTGAGTGACTGTTCATGTACAGTTGCTGGAGGAAAGGAAATCATCCTGCTTTGTGAAAAAGTTGCAAAAGGCAAGGAAACATTAGTGATGTATAGACATTAGTTGTGTCATAATTTTTTTTATAATTCATTCTCACCTATTAGTTATTAGGCGGTGGTCTTCTGGTAAGTCCAGAGCTCAATAAAAGATCTAAGCAGTTTACCCCAGCCCTTAATGAATGATGTGTTCAGTGCTCATTAGTGTGATCTTCAGCAGTTCAGTGGGCAACAAGTGGCCTGGGAGCAACTAAATTTTCTGATACAGTCCATTCTTAATTGTTCCTAATGCTCCAGTTCTAACTTGCAAAATATTTGCCCCTACTGTCCACATCCTGCTGACCTCATCTCTAGGTGTGTTAATATATAAATCTCCTCCTCCTCCCCCTCCTCCCCTTCCTCCTCCTCCTCCTCGTTATTATTATTTGCAGAATTCTCCCATGTTTGTTCAAATGTTACACTAGCGTGCAACATACACACTTCATAGAGGGATGGCAAAGTTGACCAGGTTTTCATACTGAGTGTCTGTCTGCTTGACCCCCCATTGTTATGCACTTGCAAAGGACAGTGTAAAGTTAAGCGTACATGTCTACATGCACAGCTTTGTTATAGTGCACCATTGTAATCCAATTTCTAATCCCAAACAATGACAGTCTTCCAGTAAAGGCAACAGTCTTATACATGTTTTAAGTCTTTGGTTATTAGTCTTTCATGAATCATGAACAGGTCAAACAGCTGTGGCTTTTCTATGAACAGTTCTTGTTTCTCACATTGTCAGGTATAAAACTGTTCATTATTTGGGTGTCTGAATATGTTTACTGTTAACACAAATTGATTTATTTTTGTGAGCTTAAGACCAAAGAGAAGTAATCACCCATCTGTTCATTCATGATTATAATTATGTCTGAGTGAATGTGAAGTAATGTTAGTTTGACATGCTGTGGAGCTGGGGTTTGTAACACTGCCTGCAGTGACTAGGGGCAAGACTGTCCATTTTCCATCAGGCAGCCAGTTACATCATTAAATTCCAAAAAGAAGAGAAAGGGAAGAAATACAGGGTGTGTCACTGAATTGGGCAATTTTAAAAACATCATGAACAGTAAATGCTTTCATTTATTTAGTTCTAACACATATGAACACTTGTATATATAAAGAATTTAGATTTTTTTCAGTTTCAATTTAAACCATTTAACCTTTAGATGCCTAATGTCAACTATAGTTGACGTAAAGCAATTGCTAACCTCCAAAGTTTCATATTATATATTTATTCAACAAATATAGGTACTGAATATTTTAAACACAGTATATACTCTCCGTTTTTTCCTCTTCAAAATGCAGTTTGTTTCATAATTCTAACATATTTGGTTCCTGTATTATTAACATTTTATATACAGGGTGTGCTAAAATTAAAAAAATCATTCCGGGGCCAAAAGGTTAATAATTTAACACATTGAAAACAAAAGTCCTACTTTCCAAAAATAACATAATTCAGATGACCACCATTCTGCTCAAGGCATTTGGTGAGTCTCTCGCAAACGTCACCTATTACTCTTTGAAGCATCTCCACAGGAATTCATTTGACTTCTTGCTGAATTCGATGTTTCAACTCCTGAACTGTGTGGGGTGCTGGAGGTTTGAAGACTTGAGATTTCAGATACCCTCAGAGAATGAAATCACATGCTGAAAGATTAGGTGACCTGACTGGCCATGTGATGTCCCCATATCTGGAGATAATGTGGTTAGGAAACAAATTCCTCACAGCTGCCATGGAATCTCGTGCAGTGGGGCATATAGCTCCATCTTGTTGGAAAAATATTTCTTTGGTTACTGGATGATGAGGAGCAAGCTCAGGACCTATGAAGTTCCCCAAAATCTGAATGTAATGTGGTCCAGTCACAGTCACAGCTTTTTCTCTCTCATCTTCAAAGAAATACCCAATAATTCCAAATTAAGATATCACACACCACAATCTGACTTTGGAACTGTGAAGTGGTCTCTCATGAAGTTCTGTGGGGTTTGTGGCAGACCAATAATGGAAATTTTGTTTGTTAACAAACCCGGATAAATAAAAATGAGCTTCTTCACTCATCAATAAGTTGTTTACAAGCTCTTGGTTTTGATTAATTAGCTGCAAAAAAAAGTCTGGCAGAAATTAACTCTGTTTACATAGTCACATTCATGTAGTGCATGAGTAACTTGAATTTTGTAGGGGTAGAAGTGAAGATCTTTGTGTAAAATCCGTTGAATGCTGGCTTCAGATAGCCCGAGTGACACAGAGTGGCGACGCACAGAACGGTGTGGACTTCTTTCAATGGCCTCTCTCACTACCACAATACTCTGGGGTGTACGTACTGTTTTTACACTACCACCTTTCTTCTTTAGTGTAGAACCAGTAGCCTCGAAGTTTTGAACCCAGGTCTTGATGGCACGGGCTGATAGAACATCACGATTGCAGTGAATCCTGAACTCTCTTCGAAATTCACACTGAGTGATCACAAAACTGTCACCGTTTATGTAAAATGCTTTCACAGCAAAACCACATTGTGCACCAGTCCACAGCTCCATTGCAACTAAAGCACTTTAAAATTGGCAGCAAAATGGCGATAGCAGCATCCACCCCAGTGTTGCCAAACCAGAAAGAACAGTATTGCAAAATCACCCAATTCACTGATGCACCCTGTAGTAATAAAGGGCAGAAGTTAAAGTTGTCATTTTAGATATCACAAAGTGGTGGTGTAGCAGCACATATTCTTAAACATGGCTGTAATCAGAGGTGAGTGGAAGTTCCATGGCCTGGCCCCATTATCCCCAAGGAAATAGCTTCTGTTACCTGTTGACATATGGGTTGGGTGGCCTTATGGGCAGTTTGGACTCACAAATATCAAATTCCTTCTTAGAATAAACCACTGTTCCAACTGAGTTGTTCCTACTTCATGAAGTAATAATGTTTGTACAAACTAGCCATAAAAGAGCAGTTTTTCAGTTGTAAACTGTATTATTTAGAAGTGCTAATTAGAATTTGCTGACTTACATGCGTAAAACTGCAGATCAGTTGGCCCACAGACCACACCTTCAGACACAGTGTTGTAAGTGACTTCTGTTATATTAGTGCAATGTATTTTCCTTTTCCAGAGGATATTCAGATCCATTTCTATGAAGAACAAGATGGGAATGTTGTTTGGGAAGGTTTAGGTGACTTCCAGCCAACACACGTACACAAACAGGTTGCCATTTCATTCCGGACACCACGCTACAAATTGTTAGAAGTGGAGGCTCCAGTCAAAGTGCACATCCAGCTGCGTCGTCCATCAGATGGAGCAACGAGTGAACCTCTACCATTTGAATACCTTCCTCTTGATTCAGGTAGGCCTGCATTTTGGTCTCTTCGCAAGGCACTGGGAAAGAAGGGCAACTACTCCATGTTTTCAAGTATCTTGGCTTCCAACACAGCACTGCTCACAGGTGGACTTGCAAGAAATGGTGTGGATGTACCTTCACCCTCTTGGATTCATATGGTCAAACCTCACCAGGCAGGTACAGAAGCATCCATAGTGCCAGATGGGACTGCATTAACACAGCTGGTTAAACCTAAGAATGTTGTTCCATCTAATATAGGTGGAACAACAGCTGCTGTTTCAGAATTGGCAGACAAGTCTGCCATGCTAGAGAATGAAAGAGCTAAAGTAGGAAGCAATAATAATGATGATAATAACAATAACAATGATGATGATGATGATGATGTAATAATGATAGATGGATCTGATAAAAAAGATAAAAGATCAGGTGGCTATAATTATGCAACAGTCAACAAATGGAATGCAGCAGATTCAGGAGAAGTGGATGCTAATGCTAACATTCAAAGTGAGGGTGACAGAAAGGATGACAGAGTAAGATCCAATGATAATGAGGAAGTTATTTCTCAGGAAGAGACTTGTCGGTCATTAAACGAATTGCTGTCTCAAGTGGCAGAGTTGGATGAGATATATGCAGACACTCGTGCACGTCTATTAAACCAAGGGGTTACAGAGACCATGTCTCCAGACAGTGTCTCCCCTAATGTAGGAGGTGGTCAGTCTGCACAGGTCATTGAGATGGACATTGAAGATGTGTATGATGATGACAATCAGACTTACTCTAGCTTACAACTTGCTATGAAGAACCCAATTGAACTTTTAGATTTAGTGCCTGGACGTTATGAAGACATCATACATCAGGGTTTATCGAATCAGAATAACAAGCGTGATGTCTCATCAGCATCTCTAGTTCCTGAGTCTCCTGACACCAAACTTCCACCACTACCCCCGAAGAGGATTCGTAGGAGTCCTCCCACTCCCCCAGCGAGGCCTGAACATCCAATCTTCCTTCATGAACCTCCTTCAACACAGGCTCCTGACAAGATCTTGCCTCCAACACCAGATGGCACTAATGCAAAGCAGATGAAGCCAAGCCTTTTCCAGAAACTCTTCTCAAAGAAATCAAAACCTTCAAACAAGAAGGAGGGTTCACTTACTCCACGAGCAGCTAGCATGTCCAGAGAGGAAAGTGTGGGTAATGTGTCAGCTGCTGTGTCTATAAGGCGAGGTAGTGAACCTGTGTCACAGCATGATACGCCTCCCCAGGCACAGCTAGAGTTGACAGAGGCTGAGCACTATGCATTGTACACAGACATGGCTCCTCATGCGACAGTGTCAGAGTTTGATGAGATGTCCTTTTATTACAGCCCTGTAGAAGGTGGCAGCATTATCACTGCTAGTGAGAATATAGTCAACAGAAGACGTGATATTTTTACATAGCCTTGAACCAAACTGCTGAAACACAAAGTTACAGCATATTTCCTATTTGTAAGTGTATAATGATTCCTTGTCTGATGATAGCCCTTGGAATCTGTATCAAATTTTTTAAAACATGACTCATTTTGATTAGTGAATAATTTTTCTACAAAAGAAACTATGATAGAATTTATTTGGTCTTATTAATTTTGTATGCAAATAGAGTTTTTATAATTAACTGGTTTTTAAAGGAAGTAACCACCGTTTTATGTACAGTTTGAAAAAAATCTGTGGGGATATTTTACATTTGATGTGAACTGATGGGGCTGCATTTTGCTCTCTCATGTTTGTGGTTTTCTGATATTTTATACTTTGTATGTGAAATAAAATTTTATAAATGTTGCCTTCTTGTGGCTCACATAATTAACATTGTCCATATTTTATATGCTGTTTCCCAGAAGTTGTTACAGTTTTGTTATTCGCTGGGTATTGTTTTTGCTGAGTAACTTTTCTGAGTGCTGTATGTTCTGATGTTTTTATTTTCATGTTATTTATAGATACAAATGTATTAAAACGAAAGAGGCACAAATATGGTGGAGAGACGAATCCTCACTCTTTACAGCAGTTAGAGGACTTGGAAAAGTTGAGTAAGTACCAGCCACTGGTTTGTTCAGCTGGGTTTCTTTCTCAAACTTGCTTATCTGAGAACATTGTAGACAAGGGTATCATGATATTAACTGAGATGTATTGTGTTAGACATCAGCTGTCAGTAGATTTAGGGAGTGTGAGTGGAAGGTGAGATATACATTTGCATTTACTAACAACCTGAAGAAAATTTGTGGAGCTGTAATAGGGAACCATAAGTGCATTACCTCCACTGTCCATCCTCCAGTACACTGCTTTGAAAGGTTGGCTAAGTGTAAGTTTCCTAAGTTCACGTTCATCATCAGAAGATGGACGTGTTTATTTTTGGCTTGCTAGTTGTGTTAACATTGTGTAAGTAGCTACTGGAATTGAGTTCTTGAGAATCCAATAGTTGCCCAGCTAGGCAAGAAATACATTCATTGGCTAGAACGTATATTCTCATGACCATGTTTTACAAGGTCAGCTTATTGTTCCTCTTCTGAGCCAAATGAATCCAGTCTGCATCTTCACATCCTTGTTGGTATTGTCCTGTATGCACTTAAATGTATCCTTTATACATTGCTTCTGTCTCCCTTGCTTGGCACATGCCCTAGTCATCTCATTATGTTATTAGAAACAGCAATGTACAGAGATATGTACAAATGCTTCAATGACAAAAATGTAATGATCTTAGATTTTCACATTGGTTTATTGATGTAGATCCCCATTTTTGGTGTTGGCGTAATGTAGGATAGGACTAAACAGAAGCGTTATTTAGTTCTGTGCCATCCTGACTTTGCAATAAAAGATACTGTTGGATTTCTAATACAAGTAAAGTGTAATAAATTAAGTTCAAAAACATGCTCCAGAAAAATATAGTATTTTATTAAAAGTAATAAATAGGTAAAACAGAAACAATTGTTTGAAATGTTCCACATTCTGGGCATTGATTAGATATATAATTTTTTTAGAAGGACCGACAAATGCACTTTGAGTTATAAACGTAATTTTTTGTTACATAGTAATCACTGACTTGTGTCAGCCACTTGTGGCCATCTTCAGATGATGAGAACAAGAACACACATGCAATTATAATGTATCGTCAACACTCCACAGTTAAAAATCATCAAGTTTTTTGTTAAAATTCACTGTTTAAATAGTAAAATATGAATGAGTATAAAATATTGGATGCTAAAAAATTGCTGTATGGCATATAGGTCTGTGGAATGATGTACATTGAAAAGACTTGTGGTGAGTTACGATCTAGATTGGTGAGTGATGGTATAGTCTGTACAGTGAACCTCTCGGAACTGTTTTTATTGTCATTGCCTTGAAGATGGCCATGTGAGTGGCTGAAACATGCCTGTGATTACTATGTAATAAAAAAAAATTGCAATCATAAATCCAAGTGAATTTTTTTGTCCTTTAAAAATTTTGTACATAGAAATGAATAAATTGATTAATGTGAGTTTATGAATTGCATGACATTTGAGAGGAACATGCAACGTCCATCTTTGGGGTTGTAGTGACCAGGTTTGTTAAATGTTCGGGCAACGAAGCTGGTCAGTCCTTCAAAATGAAAGAAGGGAGCAGACAGTCAGTGGCCAGTAGGAGTGGCGAACAGGCAGTGAGCACAATGCTTAGTTTTGAGTATATTAACCATAGTTTTTGACTGTTTGAGCCTAAACGTTTTGCCAGTCAGGACCATGGCATGCCTTGGAAGCAGAAGAATTCTGATACGTGCATTGTTATGTGTTCACTTGAACAAAACCAATACTATAAGTAAAGTTTATAGAAGACTGAGAAGCTAAAAGTGAGAATTTTTCTTTATCAGCATTACCAAACTGCATATTGGATTTCATTGTTGTAATTAATTTGGTTAGCAGCTAAAAAAGGTTTTCCATCTCTAGAAAACTGTGGATCTTAATTCCTAGCCACATCATCATCATCATCCTGGAGACAGGATAAGGTAGTTGGTACAGTGATAAGGCTGTTGGCCAGATAACCAGTGAATCATGGTTTGATTCCTGACAGCAGCAGCATCCCATGCTGGCACTGTGGTCCAGCTGCTTCCTGTTCAGTGGGTACCAGGCGGCTCTATCAGGGCATGAAGCTGACCACCCATTTCTAGTGCCAATGTGTGCTGCATTACCTGTACTCCACCCATGTGCCTTAATGCTGTGTGCAGGAATGTTATCTCCACAGTTTAGTATTAGCTTGTTTCCTTTCTCAACTTTTTGGTGACATAACTGAACATTTAAATTTTGGCACATTCTTTATGTGAAGCATTAATATTATGTGAACTCCCCCCCCCTTCAAATGATAATATTAAGAAATACATGGCATTTTTGTGGAGGAAAGAAATGGTTATTGTGCAGCATCTCTTTAAGAAATGCAGTAAATATCTTTGTTACCTACGTATGTAAAATGTGTTCCTTGTGCTGTAGCCCTATGTGTGTCCTACATATAGGATGACCATAGTTGACAGGTTAAGCCAGTTGGCCAGTTTCTATGCAACTTGAAATTTATTGCAATCAGTAATAACATTGTGGCCAACAGAGTGGCTGTGGAAGTGGAAAATGGGCATTGTGTGTCTGACTTGGGGAAAACTGCATTACCCAGGAGAATCCCACACAGGGACATTTGCTGGAGTATGGGAGAAAACTCAGACAGACAATGCTTGTTCTGGTCTGGGAAATTCCAGTGTTTTATTACAGCACTGGTATGAAGGTATGGAGAAAATACAGACTGTTGGCAGAGATGCTAATAGAAAATTAAATCAGATTTCCTACAATATTTCCAATGTGAAAGGAGTGAGTGTGTACATGTAAGTGGATGTTGTATGCCTGCGTGGTTTAATTTTGTAATGGTATTCACAAAACAAAAGAATTTAGTATATTTCTTTCAAGAGGACTATATTATTTTGTGAGTTCTCTCCAGAAGTCATTATTAACAAGCTGTTATTGCGCTGCTTGTTAGCAAATGGTAACATAATGAATAGTTGGTTAGTATTATGCTTATGTGTACTCTTGTCTACAATTTTCTTCAGTTTTGGGTGGTGGCTGGTGTCTTTAGCTTGGAAAGTGTGTTATTGACCTGCTGTCCATTTTATGAGTACATTGCAATACTAGAGTATGTACTCCTGTATTGTGTACACCTTTTTCTGAAATAGGTGATTAAAGAAATGGAGTGTTTATCTTACATGGTGGTTTTCATGTGAACAGGTAGCTTGACATTAAAGTATTTAATGGATTCAGTGCAGCGGTATATGATGTGTGCAGTAACACATATCCCATCTTCACTTTCAGTGACATGCCACTTCTGACAGCAGATAATTTGTGTAGTTATTCCAGTTTGCCATGGCAGGCAGCTGCATTGGGCCTCAGTAATACACACACAATTGTAAGGAGTGGGCATGTCTTGTTATACAAGCTGTTGTATGTGTACTAAGAGGAGTAAGCTGTTGAGTTTGGTTACCATGGGCGATAAACTAATGAGGCAGTACATATTACCTGATCTACCATCACTGCTCCTCCTCCTCATGCATTAAATTCTAAATCATGATATTTTATGTAGATTCTTTTTCAAGACTGTGATGAAGTGAGGCAATTTGTGACTATTTTTGGACATTTCAATGCCATTTTGCTTACTTTCATACCAACCTTTACTGTCATAAAATTAGAATAACATATTATATTTGTATTTCATTCATTCTTTCCTTCCTTCCTCACACTTTCATTGTAAATGCAGCTTTTGTCCAAGGAGTGTTACTCCAGGGTGCACATAATGCATGAGGCTGAGTGGTACGTGATTAAATTATGGTATTCTAGCAGTGGACTGGGTGATATATTCAGTTGTTTTCTTGTTGTGTCAAGTTGTACTACATACTTTTCAAGTGACTTGGTTTCCTCTTACACCACTGTTATTATAAGTGCTATTATTCTGTGATGTTTGTTTCAGGACTGGTGCAGTATTTTTTACTCATATGATTGTATGTTTGTGGGGATGTTTACTAGCCACTTGTAATATAAGTGCCATGATAACACATTATGAATGTTATGAAGTAGATATGTGATAGGAGAGTTAATATTGGAAGTTTGTTATGTTTCTATGAACTAGTCAGCTGTTTTGTAAATTGCATTTGCTGATATAACAAAATGGGGCAAATATATTTTTCTTTTAATTTATTTCTTCCTGATAATTAAAGTTGTACTTTTGTATATGAAATTGTTGTAGTAATATATCAGTCACTTGGACAGTTTTCCCATCCAGACTCTTTCCTTGTTTCTTATTTCATCTTGCTGCAGGGCTGATAAGAGTATCATGAATCTGTTAAAGGTACTGTACATTTTGTTGTGTGTTTGTTACTCTTCTCTGTCTACTAGCAGCTTGGTCAGTGCACAGTTAGTAGTAAGTAGTTGTTAGTATCAGAGTAGTAGTTGTTGGTTCTGATTTGACAGAAAACTAATCGTCAAGGGACTGCTATCTCTTGCAGTTTGACAAAAAATGTGTGATCTCTGTTGTTGTTTTTTTTACTGATTGCCCACATAATGTCCATCAAATCTCTTGCGTATCTTGCATCTATATTTCAGTCTCATGCAAGGAAAAGTAAGGTGTTAGCCTTTATCGTACTTATGAGTGAAATTTTGGGCCTTGTCATCTCGGGCAAAAAAATCTCAACCTTTCAGAGGATTTATGTGCCTTCATCTTCATGTGAAACAGGGAAAGGGGGATAGATACTAGCTGTTGTCTAACAGGCCTGTCAGAGTAGGTTATTCCCTTTTCCTATGCCTTATAAAGACAAAGGCAGATCCATTCTTTTCAGCCTGATATGAAGGATATTGACCAAACTTTTAGGATGATTTCACCATATACCATCACCATAATTCTTGAGAGCTGAATTGAGTTTGTATGTTTATTAGGATTTAATTCCCTTGTGATAATTGTCATTTGGGTACTACTTTGCTATCACATGAAGTAAATGGTTTGCATTATGTGGTGCTCCAGCAGTTTGTTATTCTGTCATAAGTTAATGGATAACTAACTACTTTCGCTGTCATGAGTGATGACATAATAATTTTGGCTGTAAGTTTTGTTCAGTGTTGTGCTCTGTCCTGCTGTGTGGGTAAAAAGGGTAAAGTTCACCATAGAACAAGCTACATCGGCCCAGAATGGAAGTAGAGGTATAGCTGTGTTCCTTCTTTAGCCTTGGCACTAGGTGGGGGTGGGTTGTCAATGCCACGCCCCAGCCACTTAGCCCCAAGAATGAAACCGGTACCCATTGTGTAGGAGGCTCCCAGAATGGAATTAGAGGTATAGCTGTGTTCCTTCTTTAGCTTTTGCACTAGGTGGGGGTGGGTTGTCAATGCCACGCCCCAGCCACTTAGCCCCCAGGAATGAAACCGGTACCCATTGTGTAGGAGGCTGGGTGGGCACCGGGGCTGGTCTGGGTGGGTGCGGAAAATCTCACCCCCAACTGCGATGATCCCTTCACCATCCAGCCCATATTGAGTCACTATACCGACTACCCCGTCCAGGCCCATGCTCTGTGGGTTGTCTGTCACTGTAATAAAAGTGGAATAAGTTCCACATATTCAGATAATGTGAACTGATATTGTGACTTAGTAAACAAAGGAAATGATTAAGAAGGCTCAGAGTAAAGTCTTTTGGCCATATTTTGTTGTCACATTGGACAGATATGATTTAAAACGTGCATGTATGTGTTTCTGTTTGCAATATTCTGTATCAGGTTTTGTGTTGCATAATATTGTACAGAATTCGCATTATGCATTAAATGTGTCAGCACAGATATGCATGCGTGTGTGAAATTTAATGTTCTTGTGCTGTAAGTTGTGTTGTATTGTTTTCTATTAGTAATTTATTCACTTAGATGTTGGATGGTCTTGTTGACTGAGATATGACATGGCATGTGTTTAATGATGATTGAGATGGGTCACTGTCATGATGGTGGGACACATAACTCAGGCTGCGAACAGAAGACATGGCCTCTTGACGTAGAGAGTAGCTTTGAATATACTGAATGTGGTCGATCAACTTGGTAGTTGGGTGGGTGTCTGACATCTTGTTATGAAAGGACCAACACATCACAGAATGTTACACAGGGCTTTGGGCTTGGACTGAAGATTCTGTAACAACCTAAGATACACAAAACAGACTTTAGATGGGAACTTGGAATGTCAGGTGCCTGTAGAGATCAGTTTCATTGTAAATTACAAGAAAATTAACAAAATATACATAGGAGGGTCAAAATGGTTCTGGCATTCAGTCATTTTGCAGTAGCCGCACTTCCTCTTAAAGTGAAGGGTTGGATTTCACAGGGGTAGACCCTCTGTCTTATGTGGAACTAGTTGGAACAGGTTGAGACATGTTGATGGCCTGTAGTAGTTGGCTGCGGAGTGTAGGTATGTCACCAGTGCTTGTTGGTACGTCTGAGTTTGAATGGCACCTGTACATTAGGTTCTTATGCGGACTGGGAACAATGAACCTCATAAACCCGTATGAACATCTCTGTTCTGAGCTGAGTTCCTTTTTATATCTTTGTGTCTCTGTTGCACTCTCACACACTGCCTCCTTTAGCAGTCCTGTTACTGCCTATAGAAATATGCCTGACCTGGTAGAATGCTTATAGGATTATATCATTCCATATTTCTCACATTACTTGTTATTGGTGAAACTGATGTTTAATCTTCTGATTTGTGATTATTGTATTGCAGCTTTAGCTTGAGTTAACTCATGCATGTTACAGTCAGAGTTTGGTAGTTGTTTGTTTAACTAGCTCTGGTGTAGAGTGTTATATTTGTATGAATCACATTTTTTTATCACTACATAAATCTGAATTGTAGGACTGAGGTGACTGTAGTTTAAAGTTTTTAGGAACACAGCTAGTATCAGAAGACCAGAGAAAATTATGTAATGAGGAGTTTCATAATTTTTATCCTTTACCAAATATTGGGGTGGTCAGGTAAAGAATGGTGAGATGGGTAGGAAATAACAGCACAGTGGTGAAATAAGTGTGTACAAAAATGAAGTCATTAAACCTGTGAGACCAAAGTATATATTGGTTTCACTGTTTTGTCCTGACATAAAATTAATTTTTGGGCTTTTGCACAGTGCTTTGAAGCTACATGGCATCATATTCCTGATCTGATCTTGGTGAATACTCTGAAAATGTATCTAAACTGAAATACGTTTGAAAGCTGTCAAAAATGCTTTTGTGCATCTTAGTGAAATGAAGGGAAAAATGCCCTAATTTTCTTTTTGATTCAGAAACTTCTTTTGAAGACACTGAGGTTAAGATGAAGAGTATTTTATATGGTTATATGATGTGTGTTACCATGTTTAAAGAACATACATTTCATGTATTTAAAAATGAAGTGCTAAGAAATATATCTGGATCCCGGGGATGTAAGGAGAAATGGAGGCAATTGTATAAAGAGATCTTTTTTCTCTTTACTAGTCCTGCGGTGGTACTTTTGGTAGGTTAGGTCAAATAGGTATGAGAGTTTGTACCTGTAGCTTATGTGAAACTCTTCTCTGTCCATAGAGTTGCAGCAGCAGCAACACAAGCAAATAAGTGGCAGTGACCAGGGTACAAGTTCATTGCTGCCACATCAAATGTTGCCTGTCATCAAGATGGAGCCAACAGGCAAGTCATCCACTTTTTGTAACAGTGAGGCTAGCTTTACAGTGTTCATTTGTGTTTCATTTCCTCTCTTGGTGAGGATAAACTTGCTGTGTTGCTGTACTTCTTGAACCACTGTACTCAGACATGCAATTTGTGACACATGTGGACCAGAAACACACAGAATTTTTTTTATGACCAGGCTGACCACTGCAGAGCAGGCTGCATCATCCGTCGCTATGCCGCAGCAGTGCCATCTGCTCTGCAGTGAGCAGCCCAGTGGTAAAAAATCCTCTGTCTGCTTACAGATTTAGTCAAAAAGCTCTTGGTGTATTAAATGTTAAAAGCATGATGACAGCACAAATCTCTGAAGTTTGTGTCTGTAGTTCAAGGGTATAACCGTGGATACTGCAAAAAACTACATCATTAACACAGATAATTATTCATAATTTCTTCTAGTTGTGCAGCACAGATGAAAGCAATTAAAGAAGTGTATACATCGTTGTGCTACATATACTTGTGTCTGCAGTGTTGTTTTTTTATTCCTTCTTTCTTTTATTCGCCATTCAATGAATTTTCCTCATAACTCTACTCTTCCATTTACTTGTAGTTTTACCTGATTGTTTTCCACCATTTTTTTAACTCTGTTACATTTGAACTTACAACTCACTTCTCATTACTACTCAAGTATGTGAATCTTATGTTTATTGGACTATGCATCATCTTGATAGTAGAATAAAGATAGACCAACTTGATGTCACTTGCTTTATTATTTCACTATTTACTACTCAACATGTTTCGAATGTTAGTACATCCATCTTCAGGAGCTTGTGACTTATTGTGGATTTATTTCATGTGTTGTATTGCTCTGGCTCGATGTGTGTTGGTGTTGAACAGTGTGGTTCAGCTGGGGTGGTGTGGTATCCTTATGCAGGCTGAGGCAGTGCTTCAGCCTGCATAAGGAT
>Ga0209755_10004585_pt1 | contig 16263 bp, 13 predicted proteins | sample TergutCo191P1_FD_187301 | JGI IMG/M metagenome (GOLD analysis project Ga0209755, IMG submission 187301) | Cornitermes sp. P1 segment gut microbial communities from Petit-Saut dam, French Guiana - Co191P1 (SPAdes) (version 2) | ecosystem: Host-associated > Arthropoda: Insects > Digestive system... | reverse complement strand
CTTTCCCGAATAGGTGATACTTGGTTTAGTATAAGGGTGCCTAACAGTCTAAATAACTACGAATTTCTTCGAGATCTTGCCTTTGATGTGATAGAGACATCCAGACCGGTTGTTGTAGAAGAGGAATTTTTCAGAAGGTATCTTGAAGCAATAATTAGTGCCTATGATAGTATGGATGTTTACTATGGCTCCGATGATGACGTTTGGGTTTATTGGGATATAATCCCTGCATCTGTAAGGATTACAGGTGAAATAGAGTTTAGTTCGACAGATACAAACATAGTAGAAGTTGATTCAGAAGGCTTGATAACAGCCGTCAGCATTGGGCAAACAACTGTGACAATTACTGCGCCGACAGAGTTAGGAGTGCTTAGGGCAGAAGTTACCGTCAATGTGCTTGCACAACCACGAAGCGGCAATAATGTAGCAGCGTCAGACGATACAGACTCCCATGCAACAGCTTCACAAAACGATGAACAGGCAAGCGAGGCATCACCTCGCGCCCCAGTTAGAAACCCATTTGACGATGTAAACGCACCGGATTGGTTCTACGATTATGTAACATTTGTATACAAACACGGCCTTATGGCAGGCACAGGACAAAATCTGTTTAGACCCAATATGAATGTGACACGGGCTATGGTTGTCCAAGTGTTGTATAACAAGCAAGACAGACCAAGTGTAGAAGGGCTCGAAATTCCATTTGCCGATGTAGCAAGTGGTCGTTGGTATACAGATGCAATAGCTTGGGCTTATCACAATGATGTGGTCTCCGGATTTGGAGATGGAAGTTTCCGTCCAGATGACTATATTACAAGAGCACATCAGACCATTGTCCTAAGTAACTACGCTCAGATAATGGGAATAGAGTTGCCAACCGTAAGAGATTTGCGAGACTTTGCCGATAACGATCACATAAGGCAATATGCGAGAGCTTCTGTAGAGGCGCTATTTAATGCCGGTATAATAAATGGCAGACCTGACGGAAGATTTGACCCGCAAGGCAATGCTACCAGAGCGGAACTGGCAACCATGCTGCAAAGGTTCGTTGAGGTCATAGAGCAGATGTAGCCGGATAAACTAAACGCTCGCAAGGTAGATGATTACAAAACCTTGCGAGTTTTAGTATCGAGGAGACAAATTTTATGAAAACAACAAAGTATTTCATTATTATAATCATAGGTTTGACACTGCTTATATTATTGAGCGGGTGTAGCGAAGAATCTATATTGAGCACTAGTTCTACAGATCAAAAAGACAGTGTTATTAGAGTCCAGCCCGATGTTGAAGAGCCTGAACTCGCCGTTTCAGCAAGTGTTCCTTCTCCATTTCGCATAGTACATAGTGATTTTATTGATTTCAAAAACGAAATGGCAACACGACTTTCACTTTCCGACTACCAAGTTACTAGTGAAAATGCTGGCAATAACTCCATCAGAGAAAACAACGTATTTGCATATCATTTTCACGAGGTTACATCTTTGACGGAGTTCTATTTCGTAACAGTTGAGATTGAGGAATTTGAACTGGTTGCACTCGAAATCGATGGACACGGACTTACTTTTATCTATCGCTGTGCCGAGGCGATTGGTGGTAGTATTTCGATAGATATAGAGAGGGCTCTTCGCACAGATGAATCTTGGAGAATATTAACCGAACAACTTACAAGAGACGGCAGGGGGCATTTAACTGAATCTGGAATGATATATCAACCTGGTTTAAGCAGAATAAGTGCAAGAATCGGCACTACAAGGATGAGCATAAGAGTACCCGACACTCTAAACAACTACGAATTTCTACGAGATCTTGCCTTTGATGTGATAGAGACATCCAGGCCGGTTGTTGTAGAAGAGGACTTTTTCAGAAGGTATCTTGAAGCAATAATTAGGGTCGATGATAGTATGGATGTTTACTATGGCTCCGCTCATGACGTTTGGGTTTATTGGGATATAATCCCTGCATCTGTAAGGATCACTGGTGAAATAGAGTTTAGTTCGGCAGACACAAACATAGTGGAAGTTGATTCAGAAGGCTTGATAATAGCCGTCAGCATTGGGCAAACAACTGTAACAATTACTGTGCCGACAGAGTTAGGAGTGCTTAGGGCAGAAGTTACCGTCAATGTGCTTGCACAACCATGAAGCGGCAATAATGTAGCAGCGTCGGACGATACAGACTTCCAAGCAACCGCTTCAGTTTTATCAGTTTTATTGTTTAACTTGTCAATTATTTAACTTTGACAAGTCAGTCTTTCCGTGGTAAAATGAGTGCACAAAAGGCGTTGCCGATAGATGGTTAGCCTCTAAGTTTAATCATTGAAAATGACCGACTCATGGCTTGGGCGGTCATTTTCGTTTGTTTATGTAATCTATTAGCTTGAGAACAAACACCGCAAATGCGAGCATCAGAACCAAAGCTTCATACACTGTCAACGAGCCTCACCTCCTCCCGTTTTAACGTTCGGAGGCTTTTTGAGGCCAACCGCATACCGTTTGGCAACGCCATATGAATTTTATCATGTGGCATTAGGCGCGTCAATCATAGTTTGTTTTGTGAAGTAGGAATGTCAGGCAACTTACATTCCTACTTCACAACAGGTAGCGCTAACCTCTGCCGCATGAGTTTCTATAAAAGCATCGTAAATCGTCAATTTGTCTGCCCACCACCAGCGCTAAATCCTATCATATAGTTCCTCAAGCATCTTTATAAATGATCGCAACACGGTCTTTGATTTCGAGGTATCCTCACCAAGTGAGAGGTTTCTTATTCCGGAATTAAAGTCATCGGTTATCTTTATTATAAAATTCTCAAGGGAAAGTTGCTCATAGTTTTCTGAGTCGTCATTGTAGGCACTTTCGCTTTTCTTTGCATTCCCAGAATTCCTTACTCTCCTTCGTTCATGGGTGCCTTCGAGGATGCGGTCAATAGTCTCAATAATGTCTGTTTCAGCTGCAGTTGCAAGCTCTTGGAGGCGTGTGCGGCTGATATTCCCCCCGCCTGCGAGTATCTTTCTTTTCGCCTCAGACGAAACTTCACCAATGGCCATTATTGCATTTGATACATTTGCATCTCGCTTAATTGTCATTTGAGAAACATTGTATTGCTCGGCCAGACGCTGTGCAGTAGTTTTATTTCGAGCTTTGGGATCATTTTGGTCCCAAAGCTCACTATGCTGATTTTTGCCACCATCATTTTTAATGATCAGCTTGTCTGTATTGTAGTGAAGGCCACGAAAGTGGCTCAGTTGCAAAGGTGTAAGATTCCTTCGTGCAACCTGTGTGGATATAATCCAAATTATCACATGCTCACGAGAATCAAACTCCATACTTATTGTCCTAAAGGGCAAGTCGTGGCGCTTGATAATCTCATACCTATTATGCCCATCAATGAGGATGCCATTCCACAACACCAATGGGTTTTGGCAACCATACTCCAAAAGACTCTCTTCAAGCCAAGCATAGGTCTCTTTATCGAGCTCCGGTAATAGCTTTTTAAATTCCTCATCAATTATGATTTCTTGCATAGTATAAGCCCCCTAATAGTGTTTGTGGAAATCACCATTTGACTACTTTTTAACCTTCTCTTCCAGCCAATCCCAAAAATCAAATTCAGGCAGAAGTATTGTAATAAACAGATATAAAGGGAACAAAAGTGCTAATATTATGATGCCCTTGCTAATCTTTTTCTTCACCGCCAGACCACCCCCTCAGCTAAGTGTTATTGCGTAACCTATTACTTGTGATCATAACATACAAACAGAGTCAGGGAAAGGCAAATTTTTTTACACTACTTGCTCCCTTGCATGCTCTCCTTGGGTATGATATATTGTTCTAGGTCTTCTCACTTAGGCAAATAGGCAAAGGAGTTGGATTTAAAATGGAAATCCCGGATATTCGCAATACAAATAAAACGCTTGCCTATATTATGGCCGCTTTGTCTGTCCTGATATGGTCTTCTGCATTTCCTGCGTCTAGGTATGCCTTGGAATATTACAGCCCCATGACACTCATGCTTCTGCGTTTCATTTTGGCATCAGCAACCTTAATTATCATTGGTTTTGCAAAAAAAATCAGGTTGCCAGAGAAAAAGGATATATTAAAGTTTCTGATTGGTGGCTTTGTAGGCATTTTTCTTTACATGTTCTTTTTTAATATTGGCGCTGTCACTGTTGTTTCCGGTGTTGCAAGCTTTATTGTTGCCTCAGTGCCCGTATACACCTTGATTTTATCCAGAATTTTCTTAAAAGAGGTTGTGAAGCCCATGTGTTGGATAGGTGTGGCTGTCAGCTTCTGTGGACTTATCATAATAATGTTCAGCCAGCTTGCGGGATTTGCCTTCAACTTTGGCGCAATCTTGATTTTAGGCTCGGCACTCTCATCTTCTGTTCACAACATACTACAGCGCGGCTTTCTTGTTAAATACACCGCGCTTGAAGCGACAACCTATTCCATTGTTGGTGCTACCCTTTTTATGCTTGTTTTCATCCCGCGTATGATTGGTGAACTTCCCGGTCAGCCTTTGTCCGCAAATCTTGTTGTTACATATTTAGGTGTCGTTCCTGCAGCACTCGGTTATTTATGTTGGGGAACAGCTCTTTCAAAAGCTGAAAAGACTACACATATAGCTGTGTTTTTGTATTTGATTCCATTTTCTGCCTCTTTGATTGCTTTTGTCTGGCTGGGGGAAACCTTCTCCCTGCTGACATTCTTAGGCGGCTTTATAATTATTGTAGGCATGGCAGTTACAAATTTCTTTGGACGTACAAAATAGGGGTGTGAACATGAAGTTTTCAGACAATTTTGACAATGTAATCAAGTCCTTATACAGGCTCTATTCCCTTGCATACAATGATCAGCTCACAGGTGCACCAAACAGACAGAAGCTCAAGGATGATTTTAACGACTTAGCACAAAAAGTCAAAAATGATAAAATCCGTGGAATTATTGCACTGTTTGATGTCGATCATTTCAAGCAGGTAAACGACACTTATGGGCATAACGTTGGCGACATTGTTCTTTGCAGGTTAGTTGAACGTATAGAATGTGAGCCTAGTTTTTCTGGGCACCTGTATAGGCTCGGCGGAGACGAGTTCGTCTTTTTATTTTCTGACCCAAAGAGCAAATTTATATCTGATGAGGAATGCCGAGAGTATTATAGGGAAGTTTTGTCGTTGGCGCTCCTTGATTACACTTTGCCGGAGATCGATTTAAGCTGCACTGTAAGTATCGGCGTTTCACTTTTCCCCGAGCAAGGCTCCACTTTGTCCGAAGTTTTGCGAAGGGCTGACATTGCATTATACCGCGCAAAGGAAGCCGGTCGTAACCGCATCGTTTTTTTTGAAGAGTGCGACAATTAAGATACAAAACGCGGTATAATAAAATGGATATAGAAATGAAATTAATTAAATTAGGAGTATGCCATGGAAGCTATAGGCCGCGACAATATGACCGGACGCCAAGTTTTATCAAGTGTAGCAAGTGCAATTGTAGGTAAGGATGCAATAATTTTAAGGGTATTTCTTGCGATTTTAGCAAGAGGGCATATTCTCATCGAGGACATTCCCGGTGTCGGAAAAACAACGCTTGCAATCGCTTTTTCAAAGGCTCTGACTTTAGACTACAACCGAGTACAGTTTACGCCTGATGTACTGCCTTCGGATATCACGGGCTTTTCAATAATAGATAAGAATACTGGTAAAATGGAATACACTCCCGGCGCTGTTCTTTGTAACCTGTTTTTGGCCGATGAGTTAAACAGAGCTACTAGCCGCACCCAGTCTGCATTACTTGAAGCTATGGAAGAAGGTCAAGTAACCGTTGATGGCATTTCTTATCCTGTTCCTCAACCTTTCATGGTCATTGCAACACAAAATCCTGTCGGCGCAGCTGGCACACAGCTTCTTCCTGATTCGCAAATGGATCGTTTTATGGTTCGTCTTTCCTTGGGGTATCCCTCCAGTTCCGATGAGCTTAAACTACTAAGACGCAAGCAGGGCAAAAGTCTTATGGACCAAGTCCAACCCATTGTCACAAGTTCTCAGCTTGAGGCCATGCGTGTTGAGGTTGATAAGGTTCATGTGGATGATGCTCTTTTTGACTATATAATAAAGATAGTCGGAGCAACACGAAATCATCCTGATTTGCTTCTTGGTGCGAGTCCTCGCGCCTCCATAGCCCTTACCGGCATTTCAAAGGCTCTGGCCTATCTGCAAGGGCGTGATTACGTTATTCCAAAAGATATCTTTCCGCTGGTTTCCGATACACTTGCTCACCGTCTCGTTTTAAGACCCGGAGCAGAAAATGAAGACTTCACAGCTACAAAGATTTTGGATGGTATTTTACAGTCTATCCAAGCTCCGCGTGTATAGATTGTCCTATGGGAATTCGTAGAATTATTTATGCTGCTATATTGGCAGCTTCGGTGTTTTTTTATATTCTCTACCCTTTTTGGTTTGCTTGGTATCTTTTCCTGCTGATTTTGCTCATATTGCCATTTGATTTCCTTATCAGCCTGCCAGGAATGCTCACAAGGCATATATCGCTGTCTTCACCTAAATTTCTTGAATGCGGTGAGGGCGGCATTGTTGTACTTACCACACATCAAATCACACGAAATGGGACGCGTTATCCTTGCAGATGTGTCAAGCTTTGGATGAATATTATCGGCGACGATTTTAATATTTGGCGGCGATATGTTGTTGGTGCAAACGAAGGAAGCCGCTTTGAGATTACGATAGATACAACATGTACAGGTCTGACAACATTTAAAATTAAGCGTATTTGGGCTGTGAGCCTCATTGGCTTGTTTTGTTTACCCGCACAGGCTGTAATGCATTCTTCGGTTTTGATACTTCCTCCACCGGAAAAACCCCCGCAAACTGTCACCTTGCCACGAGGAATCATATTGCGCCCGAAGCCAGGAGGCGGATTTGCTGAGGATTATGATTTGCGGCCATATCGCTTGGGTGATCCCATCAGAAGTGTTCACTGGAAGGTCTCTGCAAAGTTTGATTCGCTCATTATTCGTGAGCCTCTTATTCCTCCCGCCCACAGCCGTTTAGTTCAAATTAATCTTTGGAAGGGCGCTCGTGAACGTGACACCATTTTGAGCCACCTTAGATGGATTTGCGCATATTTGCTGAAATGGGATTTGGCGCATTACATTCGTCTTGGTGAAAATGGTCCTATTGCAGAGGTCAATGATAATAATGATTTATTAGAGTATCTTTTTTCGGTACTCGATGGTGCCGATAATATCCCTGCACCACAAAATATACCCCTTCGCTTTGCTTGGGTGTTTAGAGTAGATATTGCGTCGGCACAGGATAAAGAAAAGGAAAGTTAATGAAAAAGCTACTTGCACCATTTGGAAGTTTCATACTCATTTTTGCCTCGGTTGTTTGTACAATAGGGGCTGTCATAAGTGCGTTTGATTTTCAAATCTATTGGCTTGTCACGGTTTCAGTATGGGCCATTGCAGCTCTTGCCGCAGTGACCTTTTTCAATTTTTGGCGAGGAAAAGGGCTTCTTTTCCTATTGATTCCCGTTTTAATTGCCATCTTTTTTATGCTGTCAGAAATAATAGTCGGTGCAAAGTGGTCTACCTTTTACATCACAACCGAATTTAACCGCTGGCTTTTTGTTCCGGTACTTTTCGAGGATATACAAATATATGATAGCGAACTGACAATCTTTTTCACTGTACTCGGTGTTGTACTAACATTTCTTCTCAGCATTGCAATTTGTCTTAGGCAAAGTGCGCTTCTTACGCTTTTATTTACAGCGCCATTTGTATCTCTGACATTTATTATTATTTTTAACCATTCGGCACCTGGCTTTCTTATGGGGCTCCTCGCTATATACCTTACAATGATTTTAATCGGCGGTTTGTCTCCGGATAGCTTCGCCGGCAGAGGTAATTCAGTTTTTCTTGCTTTGTTACTCGCTGTACTGCTCCTGTTGACAACCTTTGTCATTGCACCACCAGGCGATCATGATCGCGGAGAGTTTATAAGGAGAATTGATAATCAAATTAGGTCAGCCGCATCAAGAGCAGGTATTGCAAGGATTCGCACAGGAATAGGCTGGCCTGTTTTACATGGTGATGCCTGGGGTTTTGACACAGATAGTGTCAGTATCTCATCGGCAGGCACTCGTAATATCTATGATATCAGTGTTTTGGAAGTAACCGTTTCCGAGCCCGGAATTTTTTACTTGCGAGGCTATTCCATGCAATATTTTGACGGCAACACTTGGACGATCAACTGTGATGATGTTCTTGACTTCAACACCGATTTTCTCGGCAGAGGATTTCCAGCATTTATAGCCCACTTATACTCTACACATAATCCAGAACGCGCCATTGAAACGGTGCATATGACCATTTCTATTACAGGTGATGTATCCAGAAATGTTACTTATGAACCCTACTTCACACTTGATCAGGTTCCACCATCTTTTCCACCACCTAATGCCTTCGAGTTTTTCCATGTCCAAGATAGCATTCTACAGCTTCGACATAATCTCATGCAGGATTTACATTTCTTCCGCCCGGACAATTTCAATCATTACTTTGGTGAGTTCGACACCCTCAACGACCTTATAAACAGTCCGGATACATACCTTCAAATTGAGGACTCCTCTGCCGAAGCTTTGCGGCAGTTTGCTTATAACATCGGTATTTCTGAAAACTCTTCCCGTGAGGTAATTGCAAATCAAGTTGCATCGTTTATGACTGGCTTTGGTCGATATACTCTATCACCTTTTATAATTCCTATTGAAGAAGATTTTGTCATGTACTTTTTGGAAACCTCACAACATGGTTTCTGCATACATTATGCAACTGCTGCTACTATGATGATGCGTGCTCTGGGCGTACCTGCAAGATTTACCAGCGGATTCGTAGTTACGGCGAGACCTGACGATGTCGGGGAGCCGATCGACATAACCGATAGATATGCCCATGCTTGGGTTGAGGTGTTTTTTGATGATGTGGGTTGGCTTCCAATTGAAGTAACGCCTCCTGCAACAGGTTTCGGACTCGGTGACGGACGTCCCGGCACAGGAATTGGCACGGTTGCCTCACCGGGAGGTGCCTGGTACTATGATGAACCGGACTTTGGTTGGTGGCCTGACCACGAGCAAGGAAATGAAAGCGGCTTGGCTTTAGAATTGTATGAACAAGGTGCTTCTGCTACAAGGGTTTCGCCATTAATGCAGGTAGTGCTCGTTGGAATTGTTCTTTTGCTCGTCATTTCTGCGCCATTTGTACACCGTGTCGTTGCCAAACGCACCAGAGCTAAGCATTTTTCTTCAGATGACACAAATCTCTGTGTTGTGTTTGCTTGGAGATATTTAGAAAAGCTCAAACGCTTTAGCCTTGGCTATAATATCCCAGAGAATATTGAGGATATTGCTATGAAGGCCAAATATAGCCAGCATCGCATTTCCGAAGAAGAACGTCTTGCATTCCTTGCTTTCGCAGATGGGTTTGCTGAAGTAGTACATGCAAGCAACAGCGGATTTAAACTTTTCACTATTAAATATGTGCGCGGTTTGTAATGGGCACATTTAATAACCCTACTCTGTTTACAAAATGCACATAATGGTTGAAAACGAGAAGTTTTTGATACATTAATACTTGATTCCAACCTTAGCATAATATAAAATACACATAATTCTTTGTTAAAAATCCAATATTTTTAGCAAGTTTTACAGCTATAGTAAACTATCAAACAAAAGAGGAGAATTGAAATGAAGAAAGCAAGAATACTTTGCGCAATTTTAATCGCAGTGGCTATGACCCTTGTTTTAGTCGGCTGTAACGGTGGCGTACCAGCCCCGGCTCCAACACCGGAAGCGCCAGCAACACCTGCACCGGCACCCGCTCCCGCACCCACTCCAGCACCAGAACCACCCCCAACACCGGTATCCCCCGAAGTACCGATAGAGCCCGATCCCACACTTGCAGGCAACATGGTTCTCGGCTGGTGGGGCAACCCAACTCGTAATGCTCAAACAACACAAGTAATCACTATGTTCAATGAACAGTTTCCTGACGTAACAGTTGAAGAACTGACCGTTGGTTGGGGCGATTACTGGACAATGCTCGGCACATTAGCTGCTTCAGGAGACCTTCCTGATGTTGTGCAAATGGATATTTCCACACTGGAAGAGTATGTTGAAAATGCTCAGCTTCTAAGACTTGATGATCTAATCCAAAGTGGTCAAATCGACCTTTCAAATGTTCCTGCCGCAGTTATTGAATTAGGCCGTGTAGGCGATGGAATCTACGCAATTTCTATCGGTCAGAACTCACCTGCAATGATCTACAACGCAACACTGATGGAAGAGCTAGGAATCGATGTTCCTTACAACATAACTGTCGATCAGTTTGTTGAAATCTCAAGGCAAGTTTATGCAGAAAGAGGCATCCGCACTAACTTCGCACTTTCAGATCCATCAAACCCCCTTGAGTTTCTTGTAAGAGGTGACGGTCTGAATATGTGGCAAAACCCAATGCCTGAAATGTTCCTTCCTTATTTCGAGCTTATTGCACAGGCAGCCGAAGAGGGCTGGGGCTATGATCCTGCACATTTCATTGGCCGCGCAGGCGTAGTTGATCAAGATCCACTCGTCGCAGGTGGCGCACCCAACACTCAATCATGGGTAACCTTCGGCTGGTCTAACGGTATTACAGGTCTTCAAAATGCAGCTCCAGAAGATATGGTGCTTGCAATGGCCCACTATCCTTCACATAATCCGGCTCAATCAAACTATGTTAGAGCTTCAATGTACTTCTCAATTGCTGCTAACTCACCCAATGTCGATGCAGCTGCAGCGTTTATCAGCTTTTGGACAAACAGCATAGCAGCACACACCGTAATGCTCGGTGAGCGCGGCGTTCCTGCCTCAACAACGGTTGTAGATGCAATTGGACCAAACCTTAGTGAAGTCGCTCAAATCATGTTTGACTTTGTATCATTGGTACAAGATGCAGCAACAGTTCCTTATGCGCTCAGACCTGCCGCAGCAGGTGAAATAAACAGCCAGCTTCGCCTTGTAGTTGATGAAGTGGCAGCAGGTGTCAGAACTCCGGCAGATGCCGCAGCAGATTTCGCAGCTTTTGCAAATAACCTACTGTAAGCTTTAACAGATACATGATATATGGGACGCTTTTAAAGCGTCCCATATGCAAATATAAGTTTGAATTTTTTCAAACTTATACTGGGAGAATGTGCGATTCGCTCCCTTTTTCAGGGAACTGCGAATGATGCGCGAAAATGACCACTCCTTTTCATGGTTGTTTTGTGCCTAAAGATTACTGAAAGGAATGTTCATTAAAATGGAGAAACAAAAGTTTTCATTAATTGGATTTCTAAAGAGGGATACCGTTGCAGCGGTGGTCTGCATGATGCCGTTTATAATCGGATTTCTTGCATTTTTGATTGTCCCAATGATTCAGTCGCTCTACTTTGCCTTTACTGATTTCCATATGATTAGACCCACATATGAGTTTGTAGGGTTTGATAATTTCAGGAGAATGTTTAATGACCAGCGTTTCTGGTCATCACTAAGAGCCACTTTCAATTTTGTTTTCGGCTCTGTACCGCTTAGGCTTCTATTTGCCCTGATCGTTGCATTGCTGTTGTTCAAGGGTTCTAAGATGTCTGGTATATATCGTGCAATGTATTATCTGCCGTCTATTTTAGGAGGCTCACTTGCTGTGGTCATCCTCTGGGGCAGAGTTTTTTCCTCAGACGGTTTGCTCAATGAAATGCTTGGTTTGATTGGATTAAACAGGCACTTTCCGTGGTTGGGCGATGCGAGCACGACAATTTGGACGCTTATTTTGCTTGCAGTCTGGCAATTTGGTTCTTCTATGTTGATTTTTCTGTCTGCTTTAAAACAAATTCCGGATTCACTGAATGAAGCCTCAGCCATTGATGGCGCCGGCAGAGTAGGAAGATTTTTCAAGATTACACTACCTCTGCTCACTCCTACAATTTTCTTTAATTTAGTTATGCAAACAATCGCTGGATTTCTGGCGTTTACTCAGGCGTTCGTCATTACACAGGGCGGACCCAGGGATACAACAAGATTCTATGTGCTGCACATGTACGAGACGATTTTCAACTTCAATCGTGCAGGCGAAGGTGCCGCACAGGCATGGGTCATGCTGCTGATTATCGGTGCAATCACCCTAGTTCTTTTCAAAACAAAAAGATTCTGGGTCTATGATGGGGGGTACTAGTCGTGGTTAGTAAAAAAAGTAAAGCATCTAGGTTTCTAAGCCATATTGTCATCCTCGTAATAGGCGTTCTCATGATATACCCGCTCATTTGGATGTTCATGAGTTCTTTTAAGGAGTCAAGTACGATTTTCCATACAGCTACCTCTCTGATTCCGGAACAGTGGACATTTGAAAACTTCGTAAATGGCTGGCAGGGAGTGTCAGGAGTTACATTTGGCAGATTTTTTCTTAACTCATTTATAATCGCCGGGCTTGCAACCTTCGGCACATTGGCATCTTCTGCGCTTGTAGCCTATAGCTTTTCCAGAGGTAAATTTAAAGGCAAAAACATTTTGTTTGTGCTTGTGCTTGCAACACTTATGCTGCCTGCACAGGTTCTGATGATTCCACAGTTTCTGTGGTTTAACACTCTCGGTTGGGTAGGTTCGTACAGACCGCTTATAGTTCCTATGTTCTTTGCTGTTCAAGGCTTTTTCGTTTATCTGATGAAAAACTTTATGGATGGCATTCCCAAGGAGCTTGATGAAGCGGCAAAGATTGACGGATGTTCATTTTATGGAATCTTCGGGCGTGTTATTCTTCCGCTTTCGGTTCCTGCAATTATAACCTCAGGTATTTTCTCCTTTATCTGGAGATGGGATGACTTTCTCGGTCCGCTCTTATATGTACGCGGAACAGAGAATTTCCCAGCATCTTTGGCGCTACGTATGTTTTCCGATCCGACTGCGGCAACCGATTGGGGTGCGGTGTTTGCCATGTCAATCCTCTCTCTTGTGCCGGTTGTAGTTATTTTTATTACTCTGCAAAAATATTTAGTCGAAGGTATCTCAACAACAGGATTAAAGTAAAGGAACTTTCAAATGATATTAGAATATAATAAAGAATCAATACTTGAATATATCGATCATGTCGTAAAAAAAACACTGGACATGGATTTGACTTGGGATTGGCCCTGCGGTGTGGCATACTATGGTATATCACGGGCATATGAAACGACAAATAACGCCGAATATATAGATGGGCTTAAAGCTGCTGTAGATACACGTATTGAGGCTGGTCTTCCTAGTTCTTGGACCGTAAATACTTGCTCAATGGGGCACAGTTTACTGACACTGTATTTGCACACCGGTGAGGAAAAGTATGCGGAGCTTATACGAAGCAAACTGGATTATCTGCAAAATGGTGCCGCACGTTTTGGTGATAGTGTGCTACAGCATACAGTTTCTTCTGCCAATGATTTTCCCGAACAGGCATGGGCTGACACTTTGTTCATGGCGGCATATTTCATGCTTAGGGCCGGAGTTTTGTTTGAAGATAGGAGTCTTATTGATGATGCACTAAACCAATATTATTGGCATGTTGAATATCTTCAAAACAAGACCGCTGGTCTTTGGTATCACGCTTACAACAACATAGAAAAGGGGCATATGTCTGGATTTTTTTGGGGTCGTGCCAATGCTTGGGCTGCCTATACAATGAGCAGAGTACGCATTGTGTTGCCGGAGCCTTATCTCTATCCTCCCTACATGCATATAGACTGCTCTTTGCGAGACCAGTTATCAGCTCTGAAAAAATTACAAAGACATTCCGGTCTCTGGGGAACACTTTTAGATGATAGTGAAAGTTATGATGAGGTGTCTGCATCTGCAGGTATCGCTGCTGCTATGATAATAAATGATAATCCTCTGCACACAAGCCATGTTGCATATGCTCTTGAGGGTGTACTAGCTAACATTTCTTCCGATGGTCGTGTGCTGGGGGTATCCGGTGGAACTGCTGTGATGCGCGATAGGGAAGGGTATCTAAATGTTCCTAAGGTTTGGACGCAGGGTTGGGGGCAAGGGCTTGCACTGTCTCAACTGGCGGCAGTTCTGGACAACAGTGTTGGGCAAGGTGATAAAGCACGATGAGCAAAAAATCAAAATCTGTGGTAGAGCACCGTTTTTATAGCCTTCCAGCTGATATTCAAGCTATTCTTTTGGATGGCGATAAATGGTATATTTCTGATAAAAAAAGCAATCGAATGCATTTTCATAATTGTGATGAGATAGGTTTCTGCCACGCAGGAGAGGGTATAATCGAGTTTGATAACGGAACATCGGTAGAGTTTAAGGCCGGTGATTGCACTTTTATTCCCCGGCACCTTCCTCACACAACTTATTCCGTTGGCGGAAGCCGCAGCCTGTGGTCTTATATTTTTATCGATTTTAATGCTTTGTTATCGGATAAACTGCTCCATGTTCCCGACAGTCACGATTTGTCGCTAAATGATATATTCAGGGAAAACTGTGTTATAAGTCGCGAGGAATTTCCTGATGTGTTTGCGCTGTGCCGACTTTTGCTTGACGAGATGCGTGGTCGCAGAGAAGACTGGACACTTGTGTTTAAGTCCCACGCGGCCGCGTTGTTTTTTCTTATCAGGCGCATGTATCACACGCTGCGGGTTGCAGGCGGGGTAAGTGATCAATCTGTAAGTCAGTGTTTTGAAATCAGAGTCGCTATACAGTATATTCAAAATCACTATGCCGAAAAAATCAAAATAAAAGACCTTTCTGCGCTCTGTCATCTCAGCGAAAACCATTTCAGAAGGTTGTTTTTAGCTGAAATGGGCGCTTCCCCTCTGAGCTATATAAATTTTATACGAATAAACCAGGCTTGCGTGCTTCTCAACACAAGTAATCAGAGTATTTTAAGTATCGCAGGCAATTCGGGATTTAATTCCATCGCAAGCTTTAACCGGAATTTTAAAGATATTCTTGGCATCAGTCCCCGTGATTATAGAAAGCAAATTGCAGCAAAATCAGATTCCACATTATACCAAAAACTCATTAGAACATATAACGGCTGGACGGAAGCCGAAATCAATCCAAGTTAATTTCGGAGGTAAAATAAGATAATGATAAATCAAGGCGGCGGGTTTACGCTCCCCGGTGAAGCCGGATATGAGACTCTGACACTAGAGTTGGCAAAGAAATGGGGCGCAGACGCAATCAGAGACAGTGACGGCACCTCCCTGTCACCCGAGATTATAGAGGCTGGCTACGATATCTACTCTACAGTTTGTGTCATACGGGAACACAATGAATGGATAAAGAAAAATCCACAAATGCAGCAGCAAACATTTCTAATTACAAGCCCCGCAGTGGCTGTTTCAAGCACTCTTACAATCACTTTACTTGATGATTTTTTTGATAGCCATGTCTCAGTAAACTATACTCCCGATGCTTTGAAATACTGGCAAGTAACTGATCGCACTACAGACCAGGTTCTTTCCTGTAAAGACTGGTCATATGATGACGGTGTAGTTGTGATAAATGGTGCCAAACTTTGGCATACATACACCGTTAGCTTTCTAGCATGGCGCATCTGGGAAGAAATTTCCATGTATAATCACACCACAAATAATTGGAACAGTGAGCATTTAATGCAACTTGATCCTGTGTATCCGCATGTGCAGGAATATCTGCTTAATTGGATGGCTAGATGGTGTACTGAGCATCCTGATACAAGTGTTGTTCGATTTACCTCACTGTTTTACAATTTCACATGGATCTGGGGTAAGCACGATGGGTTGCGAAATATTTTTACAGATTGGGGTTCGTATGCTTTTGCAGTCAGCCCATTAATGCTTGAAAATTTTCAAAAGACTTATGGCTATGCCTTAACTGCGGAAGATTTTGTAAATGGAGGAAAATACCGTACCACCCACATGCCTCCGGATTCGCGTCTTTGTGACTGGATGGATTTTGTGTCCGCTTTTGTTGCGGATTTTGCAAAAAAACTTGTCGATGTTGTTCATTTTCATCAAAAGCAGGCATATGTTTTTTACGATGATTGCTGGATTGGCTTGGAGCCTTATGGAAAGTATTTCCCTTCCATCGGGTTTGACGGTATTATCAAATGCGTTTTTTCTGGGTTTGAAGTGCGAATGTGTTCGGCTGTGCCCAGTGTAGAGACAAAGGAGATAAGGCTGCACCCATACCTGTTTCCTGTCGGACTTGGCGGTGCTCC
>Ga0209755_10004584_pt1 | contig 16264 bp, 11 predicted proteins | sample TergutCo191P1_FD_187301 | JGI IMG/M metagenome (GOLD analysis project Ga0209755, IMG submission 187301) | Cornitermes sp. P1 segment gut microbial communities from Petit-Saut dam, French Guiana - Co191P1 (SPAdes) (version 2) | ecosystem: Host-associated > Arthropoda: Insects > Digestive system... | reverse complement strand
GCAGTATAACAACGAGAGGACGCATTCGGGCAAATACTGCTACGGCAAGACGCCGATGCGGACGTTCGTGGATTCGATCCCGCTGGCCAGGGAAAAGCTTTTTGGCCACCACGAATCTGACGGACAGCGTGAGTTTCCTCGAGTGTCAGATCAAATCTTGTCTATCACAGTTCGAGAAGCTGGCGTGCAGCTATCTTGGCTTGCTGATGTTCGCATGCGCCTTTATTGCTCTTCGCAAGGCCGATGTTATTTAAGGATAAGCCCTTAGCCTGTCGCTTGGGGTCACCATATCTAGCGTTGTTCCCCAGGGCCACTGCCCTTGAAACGCCAAAGCTTAGTTCTTTAGCTTGGCCCGAAGCTCATCAAGTTTTGCGTGGAGCCGCTCGTTTTCCGCGTCATTACTGGCAACCACGCCTGCCATTTCATGCGTTCCTTATCTCGCACATGGCAGGTTACGCCCCCAAACAATAAACCGATTTATGATCCCCCAACGCGCCCGCTTGACAAAAAGATAATCCTGCATCACAATGCATACCAACGGTTGGTATTTAACATAGGAGGCTGGAAATGCCAAGGAAAAACAACCCCAAGCAGACGGTGGAAAACATTCTTTCCGTTTCCGCAAAGCTGTTTATCGAGAAGGGCTATGACCAGACGAGTATGCAGAACATTGTCGATGCCTTGGGCATGTCGAAGGGTGCGATTTTTCATCACTTTGGGTCGAAAGAGGAGATTTTCAAGGCGGTTATGGACAGACGATTCGAACTTTCGGAACGGAAGGCAAACAAGTGGCTTGATGAAATGGCGAAGCACACGCCCAGGCTTACGGCAAGGGAAAGAATCATAAGCTTGTGCGAGCTGAATTTGAATGACTGGGAAATTCACGCCTTGGACAAGGTGCTTGCCCAGGTGAAAAGCCCGCACATCATCGTTGCCAATATGCTTGGCGAGGTAAACAAAAACGCCACCATACTGGCCAGGCTTATAAGGGAAGGTATTGCGGATGGCTCGATACAAACCGAGTTCCCGGATGAGTGTGCGCAGGTGGTGTTTCTGCTACTGAATGTTTGGTGTGACCCTATTGTATTCGAATGCGATATGCGGCAAGTGCACAGGCGACTCATCTTTCTTCAGCACATTCTTAAAACATTGGGTATGGATATCATAACCGACAGGCTCATTACGGGACATCTAAAACTTATGGACAGCATTTACACGGAGACGCAACAAAATGACTAAGACCCATGACAAACTTTGGAACAGGGATTTTTTCCTGGTGATATTCGTGCAGGTACTTGCACTGTTCGGCAACTCGATACTCAGCTTTGCCCTGCCGCTGCACATCCTGAATATCACTGGCTCGCCGGCGTTGTTCGGGACGGTTCTGGCACTGTCCTTTATTCCCCTTATCATGATGTCGCCCGTCGGGGGCGTTATAGCGGATCGGCGAAAGAAACAGCGGATCATGTTCTGCCTGGATTCCATTACGGCGGTGCTTATAGTGATATTCATCGTGGCAAGCCGTAATGTTACGTCTGTTACAATGATAATAACACTTGTGGTTGTGAAAGTGATGGCACTCAACGTGGTTCAAGGCTTGTATATGCCCACGACAATGGCCGCGGTGCCTTTCCTTGTCCCTGCCAACAGGCTGGTTCCTGCAAACGCCATTGCAAACAGTGTGTTTTCATTGTCAAATATCGTTGGGCCGGTTGTCGGGGGCATTCTTTATGCGGCTTTCGAGCTTTTCCCCATACTTGTCATCAGTTTTGCGATTTTTGTGATCGTTGCAATCATAGACTTGTTTATCCGCATTCCTTACAAAAAACAGAAGCCACATGGCAGCATCATGCGTATGCTTAAAAATGATTTGTCCCGGTGTGCCCGTTTTGCGCTAAGGGAAAAACCCATCCTTGGCAGGGTAGCTTTTGTCATGTTTTTATTCGGCATCCCGTCACTGGCGATGATTATCGTGGGGCTTCCCGTGCTTATTACCCAAACCCTTGGTCTGGACATGGGCCTTTTTGGATTAAGCCAGGGGATAACGATGGGCGGGGGATTGCTGGGCGGTATTCTGGTTGGTACGCTGGAAAAGAAACTGACCATACAAAAGGCTCACTGGCTGTTATTTGCCTGTAGCATATCCATTGTTCCCATCGGCTTGGTACTGTTGCTGAATGTACCAACGATGATTGCTTATGTTATTATCACTTTTTCCAGTGCGCTGGTAATGCTGACGACGCAGATAGTTACGATTCAGATATTGGCGTTTATTCAGCTGGAGACACCAAGGGAGCTTGTGGGTAAAATCATTGCCGTTGCCATGGCGCTTATACTTGCATCGTATCCCGTGGGGCAGCTTCTTTTCGGGGTGCTGCTTGAACGGTTTTACGCAATGCCATGGATTGTCATTTTTGTTGCGGTTTTTATGGCAGGTATAATTGCGACATATTCACGCAGGCATTTTGGAAAGATAGGGCCAATCGAAAAACCAGATTAGACGGTTTTGGTTTACAAGACATTCATGCTACCACTAAAATATACACAATGATTCGTACAATGTCAAGCAAAATTTTTCCGTCAAATGGTCTTGACAAAACTTCTGGAAGAAAGTATCTTAGATTTAGTAGAACAAGTACGGTGAAGCAGCCCCGTTAGTCATAAGCAAGTATCTGACTGTGTGTGGATTCACCAAAAGTAGTTTTATTTTCCGTGGGTATGTTTTCTCGAACTTCATTTTCTAGGTTTAGATTTTTGGAGGCTATTATGAAAACGGAAGGCTCACGGAACGCTTCGATTACCACGATAATTACCGCAGTCTGCCTTGGTATTATCGCATTGACAATGCTGTTGCTTTCCACCGTGTTCATTGTCAACGCCAGGAATACGATGGAAAGGCAGGTAACCGTAAGCACGCAGGAAACGCTGCTTGCGCTGCGAAATCAGCTCCTTGCCCGCTTCGACGAGTGGAACACACTTATTACCGTTACATCGGTTGTCGTACCACATTTTCTCGAGGACGAAGTCGTAGATTCCGAGGAATTGCTGCCGATTTTGAAACGCATAATGGCAAGCCAGCCCGACGTAACCGATGTGTACATTACAAGTAACGTGAACTGGTTCGAGCCTGGCGGCTTTGCAGTTTTCGCCAGCGAATGGAATCCCCCGAGAACCTGGGCCAACAAGGAACGGCCCTGGTTCCTTGCGGCAAAGTCCCATTCCGGTAGAGTGGGTTACGCCGAGCCTTTCCTGAACGCAGAAACGGGAAAGCTTTCGATAGCCTTAGCCATAAACATATACGACCATCTGGGCAGGGATATAGGCGTTGCAGCCGCCGACGTGCAGTTTGAACTCTTTAACGCCCTTATTGCCGATAAAATTTTTCTGCCCGAGCAAAAGATGTTCTTGATCAATGAGCAGGGGCGATTTATTACACACAGCGACCCAAATGCCGTTCTTGCGAATGATTTTTTCAATGATTTCGGACTTGGGCGTTACAGGAACGATGTCCTGTCCAGCTCGTCTTTTTCCGCCATCGATAGGGAAATCTACGTTCAGTCCATACTGATTCCCAGCATGGACTGGCGGCTTGTCTCCATCGTTCCGACTTCCGTAATCTTCGCCGAAGTAAACCGATTTGTGGTGCGCATGGTCTTAATATCGATTGCCCTTTTCGTTGCGGCGGCGTTTGTGATGCTTTTGCTTACACACAGAAAAGTTGCCGTTCCCCTACACGGCATAACGCAAGCCCTCAACGATATTGCCAACGGCGAGGGGGATCTTACCGTTTGCCTTTCCGAAACTGGGGTGAAGGAAATAGCCGACATTTCCACGTACTTCAACCAGACCATGGGAAAAATCAGGGATTTGATCGCCACGGTCAAGGAACGGGGGGAAATGCTGTCTGGCATTGGCAACGATCTAGCCAGCAACATGGTCGAGACCGCATCGGCCATGAACCAGATTACCACGAACATTCAGAACATCAAGGGCAGGGTTGTGAACCAGAGCGCAAGCGTAAGCGAAACCCACTCAACAATGGAGCAGATCACCGCCAACATAGGCAAACTCAACAGCCATGTCGAACAGCAGACAAGCGCCGTCTCGCAGACCTCTTCCGCAATCGAGGAAGTGCTTGCAAATATCCAGTCCGTTACCGCAATCCTTATCAGGAACGCCACAAATGTGAAGGATCTTCAGGAGTCGTCGGAAACGGGCAGAACCAGTCTGCATGAGGTTGCGCAGGACATTCAGGAGATCGCCCGCGAGTCGGAGGGTCTTCTAGAAATCAATTCTGTGATGGAAAACATCGCAAGCCAGACCAACCTTCTATCGATGAACGCCGCAATCGAGGCCGCACACGCCGGGGAATCCGGCAGGGGGTTCTCCGTCGTCGCCGACGAGATACGCAAGCTTGCGGAATCCTCTGGCGAGCAGTCCAAGGTAATTGGTAACGTGCTTAAAAAAATCAAGGAATGTATCGAGAAGATCACGAGATCGACTGACATGGTTTTGACGAGGTTCGAGGCGATAGACCAGGGGGTAAAAACCGTCGTGGAACAGGAAAGCATCATCCGCAATGCAATGGAAGAGCAGAGCCAAGGAAGCAAGCAGATACTTCAGGCATCTGGGCAGGTAAGAGAGATAACCCAAAAAGTAAAAGGCGGCACAATGGAAATGCTTGATGGCAGCAGGGAGGTAATCTCCGAAAGCAAAAGCCTCGAGCAAGTGACGCAGGAGATCACCAACGGCATGAACGAGATGGTCATGGGCACCGACGAGGTAAACAGGGCTGTAAACAATGTCAACGATCTTAGCAGCAGAACGCAGGAAAACATTTCCTTTTTGATGCAGGCCGTTTCACGGTTTAAGGTTTGATCCTTCTGAAGCTTAATGCCAAGATGGCCCGATTTACGTCAGCAGTTGCAGCGCAAAAACCTTGCTTTTGCGCTCCATGTCGTAGGACTGCCGCTTCCGTTCCGGCAAGCTATCCACGGGGATCTCGCTGAAGCCTAGGGACTCGAACCAGTCATGGGTACAGATGGTAAGGACAAACACACGGGTCATGTTTTTTTTGCGGGCCTTTTCGATTAAGTATTCGACGATTTTGCGGCCCAGGCTCATGCCGGCACAACGGGAATCGCTTGCCACCGCGGCGATTTCCCCCTGACCCTCGCCCCAGTCGTGTAAAGCTCCGCAGGCACGGACGGAACCGTCAACCTCAAAAACATAGTAGTCATCCTTCCTTTCCTGAATCTGCTCTGCCGTGCGGCGGACGAGTTTTCCCTTTTGCATGAACGGTTCCATAAGGTGCAGTATATCTGGCACGTTTCGGCTGCGAAGGGGGCGAATTGATTCGTATTCGTCGGTGTAGACCATGGTTCCGGCACCAAGGTTGGAAAACAGTTCCTTTAGCACGGCCCCTTCCTCTCTCCCATCGATGATGTGCACCCTGTCAACTCCGGCTCGCAATGCCCGTAGCGCAAGCCTGTATTCCCGAAGGGCCTGCACCGTTTTGACATCATCCGCATTGGTCGGCAATTTTGCAAATGTCTCTATAAGCATTTCCGCTTCCTGCGGCGTTAGTCGGGATATGCTGCCGTCGTCCCTGGTTTCGATGCTTTCGGGTATCGGGAACCAGTCCCGGCAAATTCCGCTTCGTGCGGAGGTGATAAACAGCTTTATCGTACCAAGTGCCGCCGATACCTCCAGGGCGATTTCGTCGCTGGGCACGTTGTAGGGTTTCCCCGAAGGACTCCACCCGATGCAGGGTAGAATGGGAATCATGCCAAGTTCAAGCACACGGCTTATCGAATCGACGTAAATTTTATCGACAGTGCCAGTATGCTCCATGTCGATGCCATTGACGACCCCAAGCCCCCTTGCGCGGACAAAGTTGCCGATTACCGCATCGACGCGGCTGCCGGAAAGGCAGGTCATAAAACGGGTTGCCACGTCAAAGGCCGCCATCTCCACAAAGGGTATCGCCTTCGCGGTCGTTATTCTGGTAGGTTCCCGGAGGTCGTGAGGCTCGCCATAAGATGACGTGTCGTAATCCGAAGTAATTTCGTGTTGCTTCAAGACTGCGTCTATCAATTCCCTCGCTCCGGGAACTATAACGATACGAAAGCCTGTTTTAGCCAGCAGGGCCAGGTCTTTCATCAGATAGGAAAAACCAGGGGTTTCGGTTACAGGGAAATCGATTTTGAACACCATGGTGGAGTCTTTGAAGTGGCTCTGGTAGTGAAACGCCTCGCGCACAAGGTCTACGTTGGAAAGGTTGTTGCCCATGGGTTTATTGTAGTGTTCGCTTGAAGGATTGGGAAGACGGCTATTAAACCCATGGTATGCAACAAGTGGGATTAGTCCATCTGGCCTTCAAATCGCAAGGCTTTTGCTCGCACACTCCTGGGGTGCGCCATGCACGCCCCGACCATGGAAGAAAATGTCCGTGACGTACAAGGCGCACCCCAGGAGTGCCCAGAATGGGCCTTGCAGAGCATGTGTCAAACGATTACATAAACGCTACTTCAACAGCAAATTCTAACAAATCCATTAGAGTGCCAGGTCCGGTAGCATATATGCGGTCGTCTATTCTTTCATACTCAGCGACCAACACATCTCCATCAAGGCCAAGATATCGACGGACGTAATCGCGAGCGTATCTCAGATCTCCAAGGATATCGTCGCTGTTGTTTGTTACAATGATCGCTCTGTAGTTATTTTCGTCGTCCAGTATGATCTCACGCTCCGATACAGTCGGATTGAGAGCCCACATAGAAACATACCTTGCCAGCTCGTTGAATTCAGGCGGTTCTATAGCATTTACGGCATCGATAATTATTTCTCTTTCCGTTTCAGGGACGCCTTCAAGCATGAAGAACATTACTCCGTCACGCATAATCACTAGTGGATTATGATGGTCAGGGGGATCTCTTTCAAAACGCACACCATTTGCTACATCCAAAAGCTCGTCGGCAATACTAATCCGCCCAGCGCTATAAACAATACCTTTCTCGGTTTCATTGTCCATGCGCCAACCAAAATCACCGGCAAAATTGGGATTCGCTATGCGCGTCCAGCGTAAAATGTAGGGGGAGACGCTGCGGATAAATACAGGATCAAGGGCTCGTATTTCTGCCAAAATAGCAGCTCTTTCCTCCGCAGAAAAACCTTCTTCTATGTAGAATCTCATTCCGTCCAATCCAATCAAAAATGGTCCACCTGTGCCACCTTCTTCGTCCAAATCAGGTTCTATAACTTCTATTTCGGGTATTTCTACCTGTGTTGGCTGGCGGCAGTTGGTAAAGCCCAGCGTAAAGGCCAACACCGTGATTATGGAAATTAAGAGGCGTAATTTGGTCATAATGTGATTCTCCTGCTTTGTTCGCATCCGTTTCTGCCGTGGGCAGACTAACCCACAACGGGGTTCACTAAGACATTTATATCTCGAATAAAACCATTTGGTTTACGTCTGGGGGGTATTCACCGTTTTTCCTAAAATACCACCATTTACTTGCAAGGCAAATCGGGAAAAGGCCAAAGCCTGGCAGTTTCGGGTATCATTTTGCATGATTATACTCATAGCACAGGCAGCGAAAAACGTCAAGCGGCTAGTATGGCGTTTATATGCGGAACTTGTTCCGTCCCATGCCGTGGTGCGCCGTGTGCGTCACGGACATTCTCTTCCATGGCCGGGGCGCACACGGCGCACCACGGCATGTGGGAGCAAAGGTCCAGGGTAGAAGGTATCGGGTTCTTTCCCTTAAGTCTATGATGTTGTACCATACACCCATGAGCGATATCGAGAAAAAACTGGAGGCACTGGGAATTGCGGTGCCGGAAATCATACTGCCTAAAGGGGCAAACCTTGGACAATGGGCGACCGTGGCCTGCGATCAATTTACCCAGGATCGGGCGTACTGGAAAAAAGCCCAGGAGACTGCCGCCGATCTGCCTTCCACGTTACATTTGATTTTGCCGGAAGTGTACCTCGATGACGGGGATCGTGACGATAGAATCGCGGAAATTCACCATGCCATGCGAGACTATCTTGGCGGAAACGTATTCGCCGCACCCAGACGAGGCTTTGTCTACCTAGAGCGAGACACCCCGTTCAACAAGAACCGAAAGGGTCTTGTCGTTGCGGTTGACCTTGAACAGTATTCGTGGTCAAGGGATGCCCGTCCCATGATCCGACCCACGGAAGGCACTGTGGCCGAACGCCTGCCCCCACGTATGGCGGTTCGCAGGAACGCCCCACTGGAAACAAGTCACATCCTCATGCTGATTGACGACGATACCGACACGCTTCTGTCTGGGTTGGGAGAAAGGGCGAAAAAAGCCGCGCCTGTCTACAGTGGCGAACTTATGCTGAATTCCGGCAACGTAAATGGCTGGTTTCTCGATTGCGAAGACGACTGGGCATACCTTGCCGAAAAGCTTGCGGAACTGTCCGACAGGGCTATGACCCGTTACTCGGCTGGGAATGATACCGTGTCTGGGGAGCGGCCCTTCCTCTTTGCGGTCGGCGACGGCAACCATTCCCTGGCAAGTGCCTGGGAAATATGGGAGGAGTACAAGGCGGCGTTTGCCGGCACCGATGCCGGTAAAAACGGGGAATTGCCGGTGCACCCCTGTCGTTATGCAATCGTTGAAATCGAAAGCATTTATGATCCGGCAATAAAGTTTGAGCCGATACACCGAATCGTGTTTGACCTTGACTTTGATAATGGCCTTGCCCTGTTTTCGGCTCTGCCTGGTTTTTCAAGCCGAGCGGTTGCGGACCGGGAGGAACTGGTTCGCCTGGTCGCCGAACCGATTAATGGAAACCGCTTCGGCCTAGTTTCCCAGAACCGTTACGCACTGGTCGAGACAAGTGCGACGGGCATTTCCACCGCAAGCCTGCAACCCTTGCTGGATCGTGCAATCGACGCTTCATCAATCGACTACATTCATGGCGAGGACGAACTCTTCCGCCTCGCGCTGGCACCCGAAAAACCAGCAACTGGAATACTGTTGCCCCCCGTGCAGAAAGCAGGCTTTTTTGAAACGGTCGCACGGACTGGACCTTTGCCACGGAAGAGTTTCTCCATGGGGGAAGCCTGCGAAAAGCGTTTTTACATAGAGTGCAGAAGTCTTTTTGCTTGAACGCAGGGCGTACTACGGGACGTTAGCCAAAGGGCTTGTACTTAACCCCCACGTCGTACACGTCCACACCCTCGCGCTTTTTCAGCATACGCACCACCGTGTATGTGCCGGGCAATGCCGCCGCTTCGATAATGCACTTAAGGATATAGTTGGTCAGTACAAGGCTTAGGAACAGGTGCCAGGGGAATACGCCGGCAAGGCTTGCCACCGATACGAAAACCAGGCTGTCCAGGAGCTGGCCCACCAGGGTGGAAGCCATGGCCCTGCTCCACAGCATTTTCCCCTTCATCAATACCTTGAGCCTTGAAAGCAGGATGGAGTTGCTAAATCCGCCGACCAGGAAGCCGGCAAGGCTTGCCAGGACAATGCCGCCGGTGCTCATTCCGCCAAGTATTGCCCTGTATGCGGCATCCCCGGCCCTGGCTTCCCAGGAAGCCTCGCCGGGGAGAGCCTGCAAAACGAAAAACAGCAGTGCGGAAAACGCAAGTATCACAAAGCCAGTCCAGATTGCCTTGCGTGAGGCCCTGAAACCGTAGACCTCGGTAAGAATGTCGCCAAGAACGTAGGCGAAGGGAAAGAGCAGTGTCCCACCGTCAAAGGCCAGGGGTATTCCAAAGATGGAAAACCCCAAGTCCACTATCTTTGCCGAAGACGCAATGTTGCTAAGGACAAGGATGACGACAAAAGCCGCCATCACTATGTCAAAATATCTGAATGAACCGCCTTCGCCTTTTGCCCCTATGCCCATTTGATAAGCCCGGGCTGGTACGGATGAACCAAGGCTTCATGCTTGGGCAAAATCCGAACCGTATGGCCCTGGAAACCAGTGTCAACACATTCCACCTTCACATGGTACAGGTTGAGGCCGTCTTTTTCTCCTTCCCATTTCATCTCGGCCCTGCGAGCATCGGCAATCTCGTTGTTCTGGTTCGACATCCTGCCGTGGTACAGTTCCACCAAAAGGTCGTTCGGGGACATTTTGCCAAGATCGATATGGGCGGTAACGTTCAGCGAATCGCCCCGGTGCATCACGGGCTTGGTGTTTGCCTCGACCCTTGCGATTTTTATGTCGTCCCAGGACTCCCGTAGTTTATCGAAATAGGCCGCAAGCGACTTCGTTTCGGCGTAATCGCTCTTGAGCTGCCTGCGGTAGTTCTTGAGCGCGGGGAAGTAGAACTGCTCGGAGTAGTCCAGCAGCATACGGTGGCTGGACATAGTCTGTCCAATATTGCTCATGCAGTCCTTCATCCTCTTGATCCACTCGCGGGGTAGGCCGTCCCTGCCACGCTGGTAGAACAAGGGGATGATGTCCCTTTCAAGAAGATCGTACAGGGCCTTGCTTTCCACATCGTCCTGGAGCCATTCGTCGTGGTACTGCTCGCCGTGGCCTATCGCCCAACCCACTTCGGGGGTGTATGCCTCGTCCCACCAGCCGTCCATGATGGAGCAGTTGAGGACACCGTTCATCGCAGCCTTCATGCCGCTGGTACCAGAGGCCTCCATTGGTCGCCGAGGGGTGTTGAGCCACACGTCTGCACCAGAAGTCAGGTACTTACCAACGGTCATGTCGTAGTTTTCGACAAACACGATACGGCTGCTTACGTCGAACCTTTCCGCAAAATGGACAATCTCCCGAATAAGCTCCTTGCCGGGCATATCGTGGGGATGAGCCTTGCCGGCGAAAATAAGCTGAACTGGGTGCTCGTTGTTTTTTACCAGCCGCAGGAGCCTTTCGGGATCACGCAGAAGCAGGTTGCCCCGCTTGTAGGTGGCGAAACGACGGGCAAAGCACAGGGTAAGGGCGTAAGGCGACAAGGCATCCTCAGCCTGTCGGATACGGCGTTCCACCGAGCCGGTGCGCTTGTACTGTTCCCGTATACGTTCACGGACAAAGGCCACAAGCCGTTCACGGCGGCGTTCATGCGTTCGCCACAGCTCCTCGTCGCTGATTCGATCCATGCGGTTCCATATATCAAGTTCCGTGGGCTTGTCCTCGAAATGGGGGCCGAAGTAGCGATCCAGCAGTTCCACCATGCCCGAAGATATCCATGTGCGTGTGTGTACGCCGTTGGTGACATGGCCGATGGGGATTTCGTTTATCGGCAGCCCTGGCCAGATACCCTTCCACATGTCACGGGAGACCACGCCGTGCAGTTTCGCCACGCCGTTAGCATATGCCGCCAGCTTGATGGCCAGCACGGTAAGGCAGAAGGTTTCCTTGTCGTCGTCAACGTTGACCCGTCCAAGGCCCAGGAAGTCCTTCCACGATATGCCAAGGATCTGCGGCCAGGTGCGGAAATACTTTTCCATCAAGCCGATGTCAAAACGCTCGTTGCCGGCTGGAACCGGGGTGTGGGTGGTAAAGATATTGGTGGGCCAGACCGCCTCTTTCGCCTCTTCGTAGGAAAAGCCCTTTTCGGTCATGATCTCCCTGATGCGCTCTAGGCCCAGGAAGGCCGCATGGCCCTCGTTCATGTGGGTGACTACGGGGTTTATCCCCAGGGCTCGCAGCGCACGTATGCCGCCTATGCCAAGCAGGATTTCCTGCTGTATCCTGGTTTCCTTGTCGCCGCCATACAGCGAGGCGGTAATGTTGCGGATGTGGGGGGCGTTTTCTTCTATGTTAGTGTCCAGCAGATACAACGACGAGCGGCCTACTTTAACCTCCCAGATTTGCGCCGCAACGTGCTGACCGACCATGTCCACGGAAATCTTTAGCGGCTGGCCGTCCTTGCCGTCCTTTCGTTCGACGGGCATATTGTACCAGTCGTTTTCAGGGTAGCTTTCCTGCTGGAAGCCGTCGGCGTTGAGCATTTGTTTGAAGTACCCCTGCCGATACAGCAAGCCAATGCCGACCAGCGGCAGGCCCATGTCCGAGGCGGTCTTCATGTGATCCCCGGAGAGGATCCCAAGGCCGCCCGAGTAGATGGGAAGGGAGGAATCCATGCCGTATTCCATCGAGAAATAGGCCACGACATCCTTGTGGCTGCCCTTGTACCAGGTTTCGCCCTTTTTGTATCTCTGGAAGCGGTCGTACACTTCCTTAAGGGCAGCAAGGTAGGAATCATCCTTGGCAACCTGTTCAAGCCTTTTCTGGCTGACCATACCCAAAGTCCGTACTGGACTTTGCTGGGACTGCATCCATACATCGTAATCCAGCCTGACAAAAAGCTGGACTGCGTCATAATTCCAAGAGAGCCAGAGATTGCGAGCAATCTCGCCTAAAGGTTTTAACGGAGCCGGAAGCTTCGGCTTTACCGTGTAAGTGGATATATTCATACGAAGAATTGTAAGCGTTCTATATACGATTGTCAACGGAACGCGAATTAATGGAAAATATTTTTGGACGGGCCAGACTCGCACTTGACACGATCCCGTAGATTTTGTAGAGTAAAAGCACTTATGGGGCTGTAGCTCAGTTGGCTAGAGCGCTTGAATGGCATTCAAGAGGTCAAGGGTTCAATTCCCTTTAGCTCCAAAAACACACTGGGTTTTTGTAAGAAATTGCAAAATATGCATCATCAACCCCAGTCGTATGGGTCGCTGAAATTGTTCATCACAACATGGTGTTCCTTTGGGTAATCGAAGGAAGTCCAGGCCTCATAGCTGTTAATCAAATCCAGGCAGTCTTTGTCCGAAAGGGTGTCCATAAGCCCACGGCATTTTTCGACGATATTCTCAGGCTTGTTTGGCGCACGGATTACATATTCCTCAAGCTTGCGTACAGACGGGAACAGTATCTCATTCTCGAGCAAGATCAAGCGGTAAAGGTTATAAATGATTCCGTTTGCCACATGGAATCGCATAAATCCTTCTGGCTTGCAGGCAACCCAAAAATAGGTGTGGAACATTTTGAACGTACAATAAAAGCGAAACTGTTTTTCTGGGGTTTCGCTTTTCTGGAACACTGGAATTTTGCCGATTAACTTCGACAAACTGGGATCGTTGCAGTAAAGGGCACGGGCACAGGAGAACATGTTACGCATGGGTTCCGACCCGTTTTTAAGGGTTTCTTCTAGCTTCGCACGGGTCATATAGTGCATATCGAAATACCCTCCTCCGTATGTACACTTGCCATGGTGTACTTCCAAAGGTCCTTTCTTCGCAAAATATTCCTCCGATATAATTCCAAGTGCGTCAAGGTCGGAATCCGCACGTTCCGTACCTGTGGCGACGGAACCTATCAGAAACAAAGCCTCAATCTCGCTGTCCTCCCGATAATGTTTAACCATGTTTTCAATGGATTTTTCATGGTGTTTGTACATTTGCGTAATTATTCCTCCATACCTTCAAAGCACAGCCTACATCAAATTCAGGCGACAAGGCAAGAAAGCGTGTGATCCCAAGGAGCGTTTTGCCGACTCCATGAATCCGAGGTACATGTTCACAGTTCTCTTCGAAAGGTAAATGCGGTAGCTCGGCAGGCCAATCAAACCTTGCTTGACTATTTTCCCATAACACGTCATTTTAGAGCCATGAAGCAAAATCCCAGAGGTACTACCTTTGCTCTTCCAAATGAATGTCGTAAAGTAGCGGAAACTCTGTTTCCCCCAGGTGTCCCTTTGCCAGCGCAGGACCTGGCGGCCGTGGCCGACTTTGCCAAGGCTCTGGGGATTGTCAGCGAGTATAAACGTCTCCTTAAGGTCGAGAAGGACACGGAGGAAATGCGCAAGTTTCTGGGTCATTTCCAGAATAACCTTGACCTTTTAATTCAAAAAACCTGGGTCGAAAAGGTTGACGAGTCCCGCAAAGAGAAATTGCAGGACAAAGTTCCGACCTTCGTGACTCTAATCGTAAAAGCCGACTTTAGGCAGGCCATCGAGGAATTCGGGTCGATTCTGGAGGAACTGGCCTACCTGCTTTTCGGCAACCAGAGTACTGGTGATGACTTTACCGAGTACACATTCCGTATCGACATAGAGATGGGGCTATTCTGGTGGTACGGTTCCCAACTGGGCGGCCTAAAAGTGGGCAGTGTCGCCGTAAACGACGAGTTCCTATGGGCGCTGTTGCTCATCGGGATTTGTTACCTTACGAACTTCTAGGGGGATCCATGTCTACTGCGGATAATAACATTACTAACGAAACGGAAGCCCACGAAAGCTCGGATTTTATCAGCGAGTTTATAAAGGAAGATCTGGCCTCGGGCCGGTTCGGGTACGTGCATACCCGTTTTCCGCCGGAACCCAACGGTTGGCTACACATTGGTCACTGCAAGGCCTTCTGTATCGACTTCAACATGGCGGAGCGTTTCGGCGGAAAGTGCAACCTCCGTTTCGACGACACCAACCCCGAAAAGGAAGACTACTCCTATGTCGAGGCGATTAAGCGTGACATAAAGTGGATGGGCTACGATTGGGAAGACCGGGAGTATTACGCATCCGATTACTACGAATACCTGTACGAGCTTGCGGTCAAGATTATAAAGAAGGGAAACGCCTATGTTGACGATCTGACCGAGGCGGAAATGCGTGAGTATCGGGGGACGGCGGTTCCTGACAAGAACAATATCACCGTAACGCCGCCTGGCCGAAACAGCCCTTGGCGAGACCGCCCCGTGGAGGAAAATCTCGACCTGTTTGCCAGGATGCGTGCCGGCGAATTTCCCGACGGGGCGAAAACCCTGCGGGCCAAAATCGACATGGCCCACCCAAACCTAGTCATGCGGGATCCGGTGATATACCGCATTCGCCGTGAAACCCATTACCGCACTGGCAACGACTGGTGCATATACCCAATGTACGACTTCCAGCACCCACTGTCGGACGCAAAGGAAGGCATCACCCATTCGCTGTGTTCCCTGGAGTACGAAATCCACCGCCCCCTGTACGACTGGTTTATCCAGCAGGCGGAGGTTTTCCCCAGCAGGCAGATCGAATTTGCCCGGCTGAACCTGAGCTACACTGTGATGAGCAAACGCTGGCTGCTAAAGCTGGTGCAGGACAAGTTGGTATCCGGCTGGGACGATCCCCGTATGCCGACAATCGCCGGCCTGCGTCGCCGGGGTTACACGCCGGAGGCAATACGCAACTTCGTTTCCAGGATAGGCGTTGCCAAGACGGACAGCCTGGTGGACATCTCCTTTCTGGAATTCTGCCTGCGGGAAGACCTGAACAAACGGGCCATAAGGGTAATGGCCGTTCTAGCCCCCCTAAAACTGGTCATCGAAAACTGGGAGGAGGGCAGGCACGAGGAAATCGAGGCGGTGAACAACCCGGAAGACCCTTCGGCCGGGACTCGCCGAATCACCTTTTCCCGTGAACTGTGGATTGAACGCAGCGATTTCGAGGAAACGCCGCCGCCCAAATATTTCAGGCTTTTCCTGGGCAACACCGTGCGCCTGCGTTACGGATACGTCGTTACCTGCACTGGCTTTGACAAGGACGATGCCGGAAACATAACGGCGGTGCGTTGCATCTACGACCCGGAAACCAAAAGCGGCAGTTCCAGCGGAGGTGCCTCCCCAGATGGACGCAAGGTAAAAGGCACAATCCACTGGGTTTCCGCCGCCGGTGCCATTCCCATGGAAGCACGGCTTTACGACCACCTATTCAGCGTCGAAAGGCCAATGGATGTCTCTCCTCGCCCCGACGGCAGCCCTGGGGAATTCACCGACAACCTCAACCCCAACTCGCTGGAGGTTATCTCAAACGCCTGGGGCGAATCCTGCCTCGCCAAAGCCGAGCCTGGGGAATACTTTCAGTTCGAGCGGCTGGGCTACTTTACCCGTGACCCCGATGTCGGCGGCGGCGGAAAGCCCGTTTTCAACAAGACGGTCGGTTTACGGGATACCTGGGCGAAAATTGCGAACAAGGGCAAATAGAGTCTGCAAAAGTAAAAAAAACGTCATTTTCTCGTAACCTTTTCTGACATGTTTTGGTTATGTGTCATAGCAGAGAACTACACTTTTCGAGAGGAGGATCTATGAACACTGTTATTGAGCTACTGCACGAGGGGGCCGCCAAACATGGGGACATGGCTTACCTGGGTGGTAAAGTCGAAGAGAACGGGCAGGACGTTTGGAAAACATGGAGTTTCAAGGAAACTGACAGGCTTTCCTCGGTTTTTGCCGCAGCTTTGGTGAAGTTGGGCTTCAAAAGGGAGGATAAAATTG
>Ga0209755_10004583_pt1 | contig 16266 bp, 13 predicted proteins | sample TergutCo191P1_FD_187301 | JGI IMG/M metagenome (GOLD analysis project Ga0209755, IMG submission 187301) | Cornitermes sp. P1 segment gut microbial communities from Petit-Saut dam, French Guiana - Co191P1 (SPAdes) (version 2) | ecosystem: Host-associated > Arthropoda: Insects > Digestive system... | reverse complement strand
CTCAATATCGACGTTTCCTCTCTGCTTGGGCAAAAGTCCCACTATCTTATGGTACTGCTCTTCGTTTAGGTACATTCCCTAATCTTATAGGGGGATGTCGGTTTAGAATAGTGCTAACACGCCCTAGATTATTTTTGAGGCAACGCGGCCACTTGACAAAAATCGCACGGCCAGGCTATTCTTTTCCCAGCAACAGTTTGTCATTTGGGGGAGAAAAAACACCTTCTGGCTTGACGTGCTTTGCGTTTTCTGGTATAGTGCCTGTATCTATTGCGGGAATAGCTCAGTGGTAGAGCGCGACCTTGCCAAGGTCGATGTCGCGGGTCCGACTCCCGTTTCCCGCTTTCGTTGTTCCCTTTCATGGGAAGCTGGTTCTGTGTCTCGTCGGCGGTTTTTTGCGGAATCGCCGATGCCGACATTAAAACATAGTGACTTTCAAAATGGGGGCTGCGAGAGGCCCTTTTTTTGTGTGATTTTTTGGAGAGCAGGGGTGGCAGGCTGTGCGGTATTCGGTAAGGGCTGACAAACCGGGGGATGCGGAGCTTTCCACTCTTAACGACACCCTGGAAATCAGGGTTCGGGGGCTGGGACTGGAGCTTATCGAGCTTGACGTTTTCCGTGGCAGGGGCGTGTCCGGGGTGCAGATACGCGCCATCGTGTACAAGTCAGGGTCTTTGGGTACCGACGACTGCGCGAGGGCATACCGTGCCATGTTGCCAGATCTGGAACGGGCTTTCCCCGGACTTGATATTTCCGTGGAGGTTTCCACCCCGGGGATAAATCGCAAGGTTAGGGACGGCGTGGAGCTTGCCCATTACCGTGGCAGGGGGATACGCTGCTGGAGGACGGATATTTCGGACTGGTCGGCTGGGCTTCTGGAAGAAGCGGACGAACAGGGTATCATAATAAAAGGAAGAGAGGAGACGATCCGACTGGATTACGGAATAATCGCCAAGGCCAGGCTGGATCCCTCACAGGAGGGCTAAATTGAGCATCGATTTGTCGGAGGCAATTCAACTGCTAAGCCAAGAGCGTGGGCTTTCGGAAGAACTTATCCACAAAACCATCGAAAACACGCTGATGGCCGCCTACAAGAAACGTTTTGGCACGGACGAGAATGCCATCGTGCGCTTTGAGGACAACAGGCAAGTTTCAATATTATCCAAGAAGAAAGTGGTCGAACACGATGATGTGTACAACCCGGTTGACGAGATCGATCTTCACGACGCAAGGGAGCTGAACCCGGAGGCGGAGGTCGGGGACGAAATACTGGTGCCGGTGGATGCCAGCGAATTCAGCCGCCAATCGGTACAGCTTGCGAAACAGACCGCCCGTCAGTCAATCAAGGAAATCCAGAAGGACAGCCTTCTGTCGGAATTCAAGGACAAGGTGGGCGAAATAGTCATCGGTTATTACCAACGGGAACGGAACGGGGATATTTTCGTTGACCTGGGAAAAATCGAGGGCAAGTTGCCCAAAAAGTACCAGTCCAACAGGGAAACCTACCATCTTAACGACAGGATCAAGGCCCTGATAAAAGAAGTGAGCAAAACCACTTCCGGGATTCAGATTCTGTTGTCCCGTACCGATCCCGAATTCGTGCGAGCGATTTTCGAGCTTGAGGTTCCGGAGGTTTACGACAAGACCGTCGAGATACACAAAATCGTAAGGGAAGCGGGTTCCAGAACCAAGCTGGCGGTATACTCCAACCGGGACGACGTTGACCCCGTCGGCGCCTGCGTCGGGCTTAAGGGCGTGCGCATACAGGCGGTGATCAAGGAACTGGAAGGGGAGAAAATCGACATACTCAAGTACGACCCCGACCCAGCACGCTTCATCAAAAACGCCCTCTCCCCGGCCGAGGTCAGGGACGTGATAATCCTAAGCGAGAAATCGAAGAAGGCGCTTGCGGTGGTGACCGATTCCCTTCTGTCGCTGGCGATAGGCAAGCAGGGGCTTAACGTGCGCCTTGCGAACAAGCTTACGGACTGGATGATCGACGTAAAGACAGAGACCCAGTTTGCCGAAATGGATATAACCGCCGAATCCAGGCGTGCCGTCTCGGAACTTTTCGGGGATTCGGATACGGAGGAATTCTCCCGTATTTCCGAGCTTCCGGAGGTTGACCCTGCGGTTGCCCAGGCCCTGCTCGACAACGGCATTGACTACATCGTCGATTTTCTTGAGCTTAGCCAGGAAGAACTTGACGCAATGGAAAACGTTTCGAAGGAACAGCTTGACGCTTTGCGCAGTCTGATCGACGATTCCGTCGAGATTCTGGAAGAGGGAACGGAAGAATATGTGGATGATGGATCCGAGGCAGTAGAGGAAGAAACCGCGGAAGAGGTGGAATGTCCCGAATGCCATGCAAAATTTGCCCTTGATACGGATGGTTATTCCGCCGGTACCATTAGCTGCCCAAGTTGCGGCGCGGAATTGGAATTGAGCTACGAAAAAGACGAAGAGGAACAAGAGGAGTAAATGGCAGAAGAAACCGACAAAACCCAAAAACCGAAGGCGGAACTAATAAAGCGTACTCAGGCCGATTCCGGAGAAGGAAAAGGTTCCCCGGCAGGGGCCCCCGATGGGGAACGCCGCAAGGTGATTGTGGTCAAAAAGAAACCTGCGGCGCAGGTTCCGCCCGGTAACACAGGGACGGTTACAAGGAAGCTTCAGCCAAAGATTGTCGTTTCTGGCCATTTGGGGAACAAAGGTTCCGGCGAGGCACCAAAAGAGCCGCCTGCCGCTGTAGCGCCGACTACGACTGCGCCTCCTGCGGCGAAGGGAAACGTCGCCACACCGGCGGATACGCCGGTTAAGGAAGCCCTTCCAGAAGTTACGGAAACCAAAGCTGCGGCAACGCCAGCACCAATTCAGCCGCCGGCTGCACCGACAGGCCAGCCGCAGGACGGGAATAAAGGCCGACCTGGTACTCCTCCGGTGGGAGCACCGGCACCCTTCCCGTTTGCCCAGCGACCGGCGGTCGCTGCCGGCAGGGTAGGCGGCAGGTTCGTAGGTCGCAGGCCGAACGAGGACAATCGTCCTCCGCATAACAGGCATGGGGGTGGGGGTGGCCATGGGCATCACCATTCGGGTGGTTCCTTTGACCGACGGCCTCCTGGTGCCGGCGGTGGAAGACCGCCGGGCAATCGTCCTGGTCAGCCCGGTGGTTTTTCGGGACCAAGGCATGGCGGACATGGCCACGGTCACAATCGTCCAGGCCCGGGTGGTTCGCAGCATCCACAGGGCGGCCCACGACCAGGTATGCCCGGCAGACCAGGTTTTGTTCCACGTCCAGGTGGGGGCGGAAGGCCCGGCGGACCGGGTGGCGCTCCGACCTCTGGCCCCGTGCCGGAAAACAAGGGTCCGACGAAACGCAGCTTTAAGGCAAAAAGGCCCACCTACACTCGCAAGGAAAAAGAACTTGAGATGCAGGAAAAACTCCTGCAGACCAAGAAGAAGATAACGTATTCCGCCAGCTCCGTGCCAAAGTTCATCGAGATGATGGAGGTCATTTCGGTGTCGGAACTGGCCAAGAAAATGAACCTTAAAGCATCGGATCTTATCCAGAAGCTCATGAAAATGGGCATGATGGTCACGATAAACCAGCAGATAGATGCCGACACCGCTACGATACTTGCCGCGGAATACGGCACCGATGTCAAGATTGTCAGCCTGTACGACGAGACGGTAATAGAAACCGAAACCGACGAGGGGGCCGAGATGCTTCCCAGGCCGCCAGTCGTTACTGTCATGGGTCACGTTGACCACGGAAAGACCAAGCTTCTGGACGCAATCCGCAAGGCTGATGTCGTGGCCGGCGAGTTCGGTGGGATTACGCAGCACATCGGTGCGTACATGGTCGATACACCCAAAGGTAGCATCACCTTCCTTGACACCCCCGGTCACGAAGCCTTTACCCGTATGAGGGCGAGGGGTGCCCAGGTAACGGACATCGTGGTCTTGGTTGTCGCCGCAGACGACGGGGTCATGCCCCAGACCATCGAGGCGATCAACCACGCCAAGGAAGCCGAGGTTCCCATCATCGTGGCGATAAACAAAATCGACAAGCCCGAGGCGAATCTGGACCGTGTGAAGAGCCAGCTTTCCGACCTTGGCCTTATGCCCGAGGAATGGGGCGGACAGACGATGTTCGTCGAGATTTCCGCCCTGCAGAAGCTTGGCATAGACAAGCTTATCGAGGCGATACTTCTGGAGGCCGAGCTTGTTGACCTTAAGGCCAATTTCAAGCGGGCCGCCGAAGGCAAGATACTGGAATCCAGGATTGACCATGGTCGTGGCATTGTGGCTACGGTAATGGTGGAAAGGGGAACCATTGCGGTCGGCAATTCCTTTGTCGCTGGCATTTGGCCGGGAAAAGTCCGTGCCATTTTCAACGACAGGGGCGAGAAACTCAAACATGCGACCCCATCCATGCCCGTGGAGATATTGGGCTTCGTTGGAATTCCCAATGCCGGGGATCCCCTGCAGGTGGTCGAGGACGAGAAAGTCGCCCGTGAGTATGCCACCAAGCGGCAGGAACTAAAGCGTTTCGAGGATGCCAAGAACCTAAGAAGGGTAACGGTTGACAATCTGCGTGAGATGCTTAGCGACGGAACCGTCCAGGAACTAAAGGTTATAATCAAGGCCGACGTGCAGGGCTCCGCCGAGGCGCTTAGGAGCAGTCTGGAAAAACTTTCCACCAAGGAAATACGACTTCACGTCATACAGGCGCTGCCTGGGCCTATAAGCGAGGGCGACGTCGATCTTGCCATTGCGTCCAAGGCCATCGTCATCGGCTTCAACGTTAGGCCCCTGCCCAAGGCAAAGGTTCTGGCGGATCAGGAAAAGGTTGACATACGCAAGTACAACGTCATTTACAAGGCCGTGGAGGAAATCCAGCAGGCCATGGAAGGCATGCTCAAGCCGGACACCAAGGAAGAGGTCATCGCCACCGTCGAGGTACGGGATACTTTCAAGGTGCCCAAAATCGGCATCATTGCTGGCTGTTACGTCCAGACCGGCACGGTAAAACGCAGTGCGAGCGTCAACGTAATACGGGAGCAGATAGTCATTCATTCGGGGAAACTTGCCTCGTTGCGGCGTTTCAAGGACGATGTACGGGAAGTCGCCGCAGGCTACGAGTGCGGTATAGGAATCGACGGCTTCGACAGCATACAGGTTGGCGATCAGCTTGAGATAATCGAAATGATCGAGGTTGCAAGGAAACTAAGCAGTACCTAATGGCTGAATTCAGAACCGAACGTCTTGGGCGGCAGATGCAGGAGATGATAGGCGCCCTTGTCCTTGAAGGCAAGGTCAAGGATCCCAGGGTGTCTCCGTTCGTGTCGATTACACGGGTGGACGTTTCACGGGATCTGTCCTATGCCGATGTCTATGTTTCCAATATCCGTGGTGGGGCGGATATTGGGCATTGCGCCCAGGGCCTGCAAAGCGCATCGGGCTTTATCCGTTCACAGTTGGGCACCGCCCTGCGTATACGCAAGATACCTTTCCTGCGATTCCATGCCGACGCAAGCATTCGGGAAGGGTTCGATATGATACAGAAGATCGAGCAACTGGTGGAGGAGATCGACCAAACCGAACAGGTCGTTGGTGCCAATCCTTGAACTTTCTTGTGGGAAAGCCTATGTTACCCGTCATCCTGCGGTCTGACCGCTCGTACTAAAGTACGTTCGAACTAAGGTTCGAGCGCAATTCGTGGATCATCTTTTCAAAACCAACATCTCCCCAAAAAAGCTTGATTTTTTCGCCCGTAAGAGATATACTATACAATTGTGAGGTTACTGGCAACTCCAAAAGGCCGTAGACTTTTTCTGCCAGAAGTGGGATACCGCCTTTATGGGTATATATCTCCGACAAAGCAGCCGCCAGGGCTAAAGTTGTCTGTAGCTTTTTTAAAGGGGTGCGGAAGATGACAAAATTTATACGGAAAAACATATTTGCCGGTTCAAACAAAAACCAAAACGCGCCGCACATATTAATAGTTTTGTGCGTATATACGATACTAACATCCACTTACCGAGCGTTCTATTTTGACATTTACGACGCACTGATGCGGGTAGCCATTAGTGTCGTAATTGTTGCGTCATTTATTGTTTTTGAAAGAAGCCCCTTAAGCAAAACAGCCTCTGCCTTGGTGGTGCCGTTGACTATTATGGGCTTAATCGTATTTGGCGCATTATATGTTCACGGGAATTTTTTATTTTTCATCTATTCGATTGGCGCGGCAATAATTTCCCTTACTTACATGAGGCTAAAGGGCTCTGCCATATTCATAATAATTTCAACCGTGGCGTATGCAATTTTATTGGTTGGTTTTCGCATCAGCCTTCTAGGTGAAGCTTTCACGATGATGCATAATTACTTGTTCCTTGCCGCTGCGGTCATGCTGAAAATAATACTGCTCTATTTTGTCAGAGCATACATTAAGACTCTTAACGAGCTAACGGTGGCAAAAAACGAGGCAAGCCAGCGAGCAAAAGCCGAGGAGAAAAGCCAGGCTAAGACCGAATTCCTGGCGAAAATGAGTCACGAGATACGCACCCCAATGAACGCCATAATCGGCATGGCGGAACTCGCCTTGCGAGCCGCCAAGCTTTCCGTCGCCCACGAGTATGTCTTTACGGTCAAACAGGCAGGGATGGGTCTGCTTTCCATAATAAACGACATCCTGGACATCTCGAAGATCGAAAGTGGGAAGTTCGAACTGACACCGCATGACTATCACTTTTCGTCCTTGCTTAACGATGTCATCAACATAATCCGAATGCGAACCGTTGATTCGCAGTTGCGTTTCGTCGTAAACGTTGATAACAACATACCGAATTCTCTACACGGCGACGAGGTTAGGGTGCGCCAGGTGTTGCTGAATATTTTGGACAATGCGGTAAAGTATACGGACAGCGGCGGATTTGTCTTGCTGTGAATCCAGGGGGAGATGGACGGCGAGGACACGGTAAACCTGACGATAGATGTCGAGGACTCCGGCATGGGCATAAGGGATGAGGACATGCAAAACCTGTTTGGCGAGTATATCCAGTTTGACAAGGAAAAAAACATTGACACCGAGGGCACGGGTCTTGGGCTGGCAATCTCGAAGCACATAGCGAAGGCGATGGGCGGAGATATCCAGGCTCGTTCCGAGTACGGCAAAGGTAGCACGTTCACGGTAAGTCTTCCGCAGAAAGTTCTCCCCAATTCCAGCAGTTCGCTTAGCCATGTCGAAAACGCCAATGAGAAAAGCGTTCTCGTGTATGGAGCACAGCGCATGTATGTGGACTCGCTGGTTTTCACGATGAACAGCCTTGGTGTTGAATATACCTTGGCTTGCGACGATGCGGATTTGCTGGAGAAATTGGCTTGTGGGAACTATGCTTTCGCATTTGTCTCTTTCGACCTATACAACAAAAATATCGAAGCGCTGACGAAGTTTGGCACGAAAACCAAGATCGTTATCCTTACCGAATTCGGAGAGACGGTGCAGGAAAAAAGAATGACTGTTCTTGCCATGCCCGTGTATGTACTGTCGGTGGCGAACGTACTGAACGGCGAGCAGGAAAGCTTCCTGTACCATGGCAAAACCGAGTTCTCGGCAAGCTTTACTGCGCCGGATGCGACCGTCCTCGTGGTCGATGACATAATTACGAACCTGAAAGTGACGAAGGGGCTGCTGTCGCCATACGGGATGCAGGTGAGCCTGTGCAAAAGTGGCCCGATGGCACTTAACGCTATTAATGAGAACCATTACGACATAATTCTAATGGATCATCGAATGCCTGGTATGGACGGCGTGGAGACCACGAGACGGATAAGGCGGCGTGGCGCGAAGGACAAGTATTTTTCCGAGGTGCCAATAGTGGTGCTGACCGCGAACGCCGTGGTTGGAATGCGAGATTTCTTTCTGGAAAACGGCTTCACAGATTTTATATCCAAGCCGGTGGACACGATTAGGCTGAACAGCATTTTGGAGAAATGGATACCCAAGGAAAAACAACTTAAGCTGACGACAGAGGAAGGAAACGACAAAGGCAAAGGAAAACGGTAAGCTTGGTGTCAGGCGCTAATTTCCACCCTGTTTCGCTGAAACCATTCCCCATTTCTACTCCTTTGCTAACCAATGCCTCTAGCCACTAACTACTCTCCCTATAAGCCCCTGCATACAGTTACCGATTTTCTCTTTCAGCGATGCCAGCGGTGCGTCATTCACAAATTCCGCAGCAACGCCACCACGGTACATCACGATAATACGGTTGGCAAGGGCAAGTATCTCGTCGAGATTGGTCGAAATAAGAATAGTTGCCGCTCCCTTTTTCCGCAAGCCCGAGATTTCGTCCCAGATAAAAGCACTTGCGGCAATATCCAAACCCCAGGTAGGTTCGGAAAAAACAAAATAATCCCTGAACTGGTCTATCTCACGAGCAAGGATAAGCTTCTGCAGATTCCCCCCGGAAAGCGTGGCGGCGCCTACGGCGGCGGAATTTGCTTTTCCAAGGCCTGCAATGTTGTAGCGGTCAACAAGCCCTGCGGTAAATTTGTTAATGGCTTTGCTGGCAAAAAAGCCCATGCGTGTAAATTCCTGCCTACGGTCGATAATCATGTTTTCATCGACCGTGGCATTCATGGCACTTCCAACCCGAAGACGATCGGCAGGCACGTATGCAAGCCCTTGTTTGCGAAGGCGGCGAATGTTAAGGTGGGAAATGTCCTTCCCGTTATGTGTCACTTTGCCTGTCGATGGATGGAGGAAGCCCCCGAGCACCGCCTCCACCACACCAAGCCCGTTTCCGCCAACCCCGGCAAAGCCGATTATCTCGCCAGGCCGTACCGAAAATGAAACCCTGTCCAAAAGTGGCTGTTTTTGCCCTCGCCGCAGTACCGTTACATTGTCAAAAGCAATAACAGGTTCACTGGTAGCAGCCGAATTGTCGTTTGCGGTTTTGTCGGTCAGGGGCTGGTTTGTTCGAGGAATGTTAGTGGGAACAGTGTTGCCGCCAAGCATCATCCTGGAAATCTCGTATTCATCCGTGTTTTTGGTGTCGCAAATTCCCACAAGCTCGCCCTGCCTAAGCACGGCGACCCTGTCCGAAATGTGCTTTATTTCTTTCAACTTGTGGGTGATCAGAAACAGCGACTTGCCGTCCATGGCCAATGTTTTAAGCGTTTTGAAAAGCGCATCAACTTCCTGTTCGGCAAGCACCGCACTTGGCTCGTCCAGAATAATGATGTCAGCATTTCTATAAAGAAGGCGGCAGATTTCGACCTGTTGCATTTCACCGATGCTAAGAGTCCGTACGAGCCTGTCTGGGGCAATTGAAAAATGATGGGCATCGATTATTCTGGCGGCATCGGCCATGGCTTTTACATTGTCAAAAAATATTCCCCATTTCCGTGGTTCCATGCCCATTACAATGTTTTCGGCAACGGTGTATTCGGGGAAAAGCATAAAGTGCTGGTGAACCATGCCAAGCCCCAGGTTCTGGGCAACATACGGCGAATCAATTGTAACGGCATTACCGTTAATGAAAATTTCCCCAGCACTTGGCATTTCCAATCCGCTGAGTATTTTCATTAAAGTAGTTTTGCCAGCACCGTTCTCGCCGGCAATGCAGAGGATTTCCCCCCTGCGAATGCCAAGGCTTATGTTGCTGTTGGCCTGTCTTGTACTACCGGAATATGTCTTGCTAATGCCGCATAGTTCAACGGCATAATTGTTCCCCATCGAAAAACACTTTACAGTGGCGGAACGGTAAACTCAATGCGACCAGCACGAAAGTCATCCATAAAGGCGGCAAGCCTTTCCTGTATGTCGGCGGGAACGTGGTTTCTAAAACCCGGGTCGTCGAATATAAAATCGATGTAGCCTTCCCGCACCCCTATCGTTCTTGCGGTTCCGAACTGTATATTGCCTTCAAGGAAGTTTGCGAGAATTTCCTTGGTAAGTTCCCTTTGCCTAATGATACCGCTGCCTACGACAAGGCCGGGTGCCTGGTGATATTCGTTTGTGTTAAAAAAAACCGCATAGGCACCCCTGTCCCTTATGGCGTGTATAAGCCCCTGCGTCGCACCGCCGGCAATCGATGTAAACACATCCACCCCAGCGTTGATCATTCCCATGGCAAGTTCCGAGGCCGCGCCCGCATCAAACCAGTTGCCGATAAGCCTAAAATCCAGTTCCATTTCTGGATCTACACGACGTGCCCCTTCAATAAAGCCTGGAACCATGTGCCTTGAAAGCAGGGGGAATTCCTGGGCGGCGATAAAACCAATGCGCCTTGCGGAGTTGCTGTGGGGCATATCGCTGGTGGAAACAAGCCCAGCCAGGTAACCCAGAAACAAGGCCTGTTCAAATTGGTTGAACAGGTATGTCATTATCTGCGGATTCCCGCTGTAGTAGGCATCGGTAATGACAAATTTCTGCGATGGAAAAACCCGAGCCACACTGGCGACTATCTCCGGCAGTGCCGGGTTGGAACTAAGCACCAGATCGAATTCGCCACCTGCCACCATGCCCATCAACTGCTCTTCCCACATGGCCTGATTGAAACCCGCCTCGTAAACCCTTATCTCTATGCCGTCATGCGTACTGGCAAATTCCATTGCACCTTCCACCATCATCTCATAAGTCGGGCTTCCCGCCACCATGCCTGGGATGAAGATCAGTACGGAGACCGTATCCCTGTCTGCTGCAGGGGTTCTGTGCCTTCTGCAAGCTGGTAACAGTAAAAGAAGAAGCAAACATGCTGCAGAAAAAAACGCAATTTTGCGTTTTGTATTCATCCAGCAAAACCGCTGGTCTCGCACCACTGTAACATTTGTTTTCATGAGTGTAGGTTAAAGAAATATTTGGTAAATTACAAGAGGTGGGTAGCGAAATATTTTGTTTTTTGAGGCTCCAGACAAAAATTGAACCTGTAGACACTTTCGGTACTCATATGTTTTTTAGTACTTTGGAAACTTCCCGTGCTATATGCCAAAACATCACAGGCGGTATTGCATTACCCAGGGCACGGTATTGTGCACCATCCGTTCCTACGAGTTTGAAAGTCTCGGGAAATGATTGTATCCTTGCTACCTCACGTGGAGTGAACCTTCTATACTTTCCGTCTTGGTAAAGCACTGGATCTGTGCTGTTGAGAGACACTTTGGCCAAATGCGCTCCCACAGTATTGCAAGGACCATCTAAATTTTGAGCCCGACCTTTATTCATGTTTTCACGTTTTTTCATCATTCCAGCGACAGCTCTTTCGCTAAAAAAATATTTTTCATCAACCGTTTTTTCGATAACCGATACCAATTTTTCATATTCATCTTCAGAAGCACAAACTGCATTTGGAAAACGAAATTCAATCTCAAGATCTTTTCTGAACCCTACAATAATTACCCTTTCCCTTTTTTGTGGTACTTTATAATGTGCCGCGTTTAGCAGGTTATGAACAACTGTATAATCGCATTTTTCAAATTCTTCCATGATGAGTGGAAACGCTTCTTTGTTGTTTGCCGATAGTATTCCCTTGACATTTTCTGCTATAAAACACTTTGGTTTTTTTTTGCGTAGTATGCGGCACATTTCAAAAAAAAGTTTTCCACGATCGTCCTTAATACCAAGCCGTTTAGGATTTTGTGCAATTATTGAAAATGACTGACACGGAAACCCTCCTGTCAGGATATCAAAATTGGGGAGTTCAGATGTGTGCACCTCCCGTATGTCGCGGTTGTCTGGTTTGATTTTAAAGTTTTCTTCGAAAATTTTACAGGCGTTGTAATCGATGTCATTTGCATAAATAATTTCAATATTATTTGTCGCATATTGTCGGCCTAGGAATTCAAAATTTCCTGTAAGTCCTATATCGGTGCCTCCGCAACCACAGAATAATGATGCCGCTTTTAATTTGCCCATGACAATAGTTCCTCTTCTTTTCCAGCATCTTCATTAAAAATAATATCAGCTCCATTACGTGGAGACATTTGAATGACATTTTTTTTGTAAAGTTCTACAGGGTTTTGTATGATAAATAATTTTTGTGATTGTTTGCTTATCAACAGTCTGTAAATAAAGTATCTGTCTCTTATGGTTTCAGCCGTATTCCATTCGTTTGGGGTCATATGGATTTTATTGAAATTTAATGGCCCCGAACTCACCGTAGTTTTTACTTCTATGTATCGCTTTGTTTCGTCTAACTCTATTGACTGGATGTCATAACCTACGGCGTATTGTGTGGGAATACGTTTGATTAGATGAATTAAGTCTTTACGCCCTCCTGTTTTGACACGTTGGCATTCATGCGAGTGAACTAGACTTTCTCCCATGTCTCCGATGGCTTTAGTACCTATTGCCGTTTCCTCGTCTTCCAAGGACTCTTTGAAAGCTTCAAAATTTGCTTCTTTAAGTTCAGAATATTCTTCTGAACTGGTCGAAATAATGGCTAGTAAATCGGTTTTAAAATCTGTTTCTTCCAGTTCGGCATTGGCGTAATTGAACAAATTTTCTTCTTCTGTTTTTACTGTGTTCAGGTTTCCCGATTTTGTGTTGATCATGGTATCGTAAGCACTAAACCACTGCTTGGAATTAATAAAATTTGATATAACTTCTGTTTCAAGACTGTTGAGGAAAAATTGATTGTCGTTTTTTTTAGTCAAAAGGTTTGCGATTTCCATGTAGTCAAGAATGTCTCCAGCATAACGGATTACGTCACCTGTTTTGTCGTATCTGTATTTTAAATGCCTGTTTGATATAATTCTGTTCCATGTTAAAAGTGGATTTTCATTATCTCTTGTGCAGCGCAAGTCATTAAATATACAGTGGCACGCTTCTTCTTTTGATAAGAATACACGATCTCCTGTTTCTTCTTCCCCTGCGTACAAAACTTTTAGCATGTACTGTGCAGGCTTGAAATGAATTCCAGCGTTAATCATTTTTTGTGTTTCGTGCGCCTTTGTATGTGCACCAGGATACTGAAACAAAAATAAAAATTTCTTGAAAAACTCAACCAGATCTTGTTTCTCAGATAGTTCTTTTGCCCGATGCCCTGCACTCGTGGTACCGTCACTGTGTTCAATGAAAAATGCAAACAGTGAAGATATCTCGGTTCTCCAATTGTTTATGGTTTTTATCGTTTTTGTTTTGTTACCTGGATACATCCATATTGTTTTGTTTAATGAATCAATAAAATCCACTGTTGGGGAATTGGGCAGTTTGGAAATTTCTGTAGCCATAAAGAGCAATACGTTTTCTATATCGCCTTTAAACCTAGGGCGGACATGGTGTAACCTATAATAATACTTCTCTGGTATGTTATATTTCTTCACTGTCATTCCTCGTTGAGTAATTTTAATACCTGTATAGCTACCTGTTCTGCCATTAGCGGTGGCACAGCATTTCCGACTTGTCTGAATTGCTGTGTTTTATTGCCTGTAAATATGAAATCATCGGGAAAAGATTGTATTCTTGCACATTCCCTTACTGTTGGAACACGGTTATATTTATAATGGAAATGATGGCGATGCCCGGTATCTATCGTAGGTGCTGGTTTGTTGTCTGGGAATCTTGTCCATGCCACATGGAAATTTCTTGTACTGTTATATCCTTCTGGTAATGACTTATAATTTCCACCAGGCGGTATCAAAGCAATGGTTTTTTGTACATTATCCGAATGTTTTGCCGCTATGTGGTTTTTTACGGTTTTTGACCGTTTTCGCATCAGTTTTTGGTAAGCTGATTGTGGTGCCGTGAAATACTGCATTTCTGGTTCCCCTATCGTCTCGATTAGTGGCGGTAAATCCGATAATGCATCGATACAACTTACTTGTTTTGTGCCACCGCAGGGGAATTCGAATTTGCCTGTTTTGTATCCAGCAAACATGACTCTTTTTCTTGATTGAGGTACACCGTAATTTGCCGCACATAAAATCTTATATTCAATTTGATACCCTAAATCATGAAACGCTTTAATAATACTGTCTTTTATCGCACCGCCAAAAAGTGCAACAAGGCCAGGTACATTCTCGATTATGAAAACTTTTGGCTTAATTTCTTTTACCAGACGTATGTATGAAAGGTATAGCTTATTGCGAGGATCATCAAATTTACGTGGCCCAGACAACGACATCCCCTGACATGGCGGACCGCCTATGAGCACATCTATATCCGTATTGCCGATAATCTTTTTTATATCAGTCTTGGTTATTTCTGTTATATCACCGCAGATGCATTTTGAATTCTTGTGATTGAGTTCGAATGTGATCAAAGCTGCTGGATCAATGTCTATGCCTAAAAGCACATTGAAGCCAGCCTTTTCAAAACCATAGGATAAACCACCTGCCCCACAAAATAGGTCTATCACATTATATGTTCTATTTCCCATTATGAATTCCCTTGGGCTTGTGTTGTATAGCTTCTAGTTTCGGGGCATTGTCATGTATTGTATTAGTCTTACCATGTTCGAAAACCTTATGTGGTATATCCTGTTTTTTTGTGATATTTATTGCCGTCATAACCCTACCTATTTTGTCTGCGAGGCGAATAACAGTATAGGACAGAAACTAAAGTGGAGCAATAGTCCCCATCGAAATTATATGTTCCACAACAAAGCGTCATATCTTTACCTTTACAACATCCCCGTAAATTGCTAAAATGCATTCACTTATGAAGGAAATATCTCTTACTGGAATCAAACCCACTGGCGAGTTGCACATCGGCAATTACTTTGGCGCGATAAAGCCCGCACTGGAACTTGCCGAAAGGTACGACGCACGTTATTTTATCGCCGACTACCACGGCCTTAACACCATGAAGGATCCTGCGGAACTGCACTCAACGACAAGGCATGTGGCGGCTGGCTGGCTCGCCGCTGGGCTGGATCCCGAAAAGGTTATTTTCTACCGCCAAAGTTCCGTCCCCGAAATATTCGAGCTTACCGTAATGCTCACGGCCTTTACCTCCAAGGGGCTTATGAACCGTGCCCATGCCTACAAGGATGCTGTGCAGAAAAACAACGATAAGGGCGACGATCCGGATTCCGGGGTCAACATGGGGCTGTTTACTTACCCCGTGCTGATGGCCGCCGACATCATTGCCTTTGATTCGGACGTGGTGCCGGTCGGCAAGGATCAGGTGCAGCATATAGAGATGGCCCAGGATATCGCCCAGTCGGTAAACGCCAACTACGGCAAGCCGGTGCTTAAGGTGCCACGCCCCGGGGTTCAGAAGGATAACGCCGTCGTCCCGGGTTTTGACGGTCGCAAAATGAGCAAGAGTTACGGCAATACGATTCCCCTGTTTGTCCCGGAGAAGACCCTGCGGAAAACAATCATGCGGATAGTTACCAATTCCCAGGCGGTCGAGGAACCCAAGGATCCCGACTCGAGCCAAATTTTCCTGTTGTACAAGCTTTTCACCACCGATGAGGAACAGGCGACTCTTGCCTCCCGTTACCGTGCCGGGGGCATGGGCTGGGGCGAGGCCAAGGAGGAACTGTTCCGTGTGGTAAACCGTACGCTTACCCCCATGCGGGAACGCTACGACGCAATCATGGCGGACATTCCCCAGTTGGACAAAATCCTTGAGCATGGTGCGGGAAAGGCCCGTCCCATTGCCGCCGCCACGGTAAGGCGTTTCAGGAAGGCGGCGGGTATAGATTGACGGCAAAGCATTTCAGGAAATAAGCCTGACTTCCAGGTCAAATCCCCTGCGGGCAATGACCTTGCAGGATAGTACGTCCCCGGCTTTTTCCGTGCCAGACATTGTTCCTGCGATTACTGCGGCACCATCAACTTCCGGCGCATGGCAGTAAAGCCGCCCAAGCCATAGATCCTCGTGTTCGGCATTGTCGGAATCGCCGTCAAACCTCTCTTCAAGAAGCACGTCCAGGCTTTGGTTCACGAAACGATCCATGTTTTCCTCGGTGATCCGCACCTGCCTCTCCTCGACTTCCTGCTTTCGTGCAAGTGCCGTTTTTTTGGGGACTCGCCTAGGCATGGCGTAGGCGGCGGTGCCTTCCTCACGGGAATAGGAAAAACAGCCGAGCCAGTCGGGGCGCAGTTTTTCCTGGAACCCCAAAAGCGAGGCAAAGTCGGCATCCGTTTCGCCAGGAAAGCCGACTAGGAAAGTCGTGCGGATAACGGAACGGGGAAGGCGGCTTCGGATGGTTTCCACCAGGGCTAGGTAGGCTTCGGCATTCCCGTGTCGGTTCATTGCCGAAAGGATACCCTGCGACGCATGTTGGAAGGGAATGTCAAAGTATGGAA
>Ga0209755_10004582_pt1 | contig 16267 bp, 16 predicted proteins | sample TergutCo191P1_FD_187301 | JGI IMG/M metagenome (GOLD analysis project Ga0209755, IMG submission 187301) | Cornitermes sp. P1 segment gut microbial communities from Petit-Saut dam, French Guiana - Co191P1 (SPAdes) (version 2) | ecosystem: Host-associated > Arthropoda: Insects > Digestive system... | reverse complement strand
GGGGGGGGGGGGGGGGGGGGGGGGGATAGCAATGTATATTTAGAGCTTGCACTGCAAGCTCGTTTGTAACATTGTTCCTAATACATCTCATATTGACTGCAAATATAGAATATTTTCGCAGGGCTGTCAAGCCTCTACAGCAAGCTTGCTGAGCTTTCCGCTTTAATTCCCCTGCAAAATATCCGCTGCGCGTTGGAACTCGTTGCTGGATGCACATTGCTCTGCGCTTAGAAGTCTTTGCAGCCAAGCCCTCTGCTCTGCCTTGTTACCAGCATCTTCGGCCATGCTCGCAAGCTTAAAATCAACCGTACACACTTTCATGCTTTTGGGATATTTTTCCAAAAGACTCTTGAAAAGAGTCTCGGCGTTTCCCTTTTTGCCTGCATCCAACATGCACATTCCCATCCAATATAAGGCATTCTCCGCTAACTCTCCGGTTTGCGCAGTCTCATAAATCTGCTTAAAACCATTATAAGCTACGGCATATTCACCCTTGAGATAATCAGAACGCGATGCATTGTACAAAGCCTCCAACTCTCCGCTATGCGAACTCGATGCGGCTTTTTCAGACGAACCGGCAGCTGCGGATTTTGTGACAGCGCTCTTCTGCTGCACCACAGCCAAAATGCGCTCCAGGCGAAAGTTTATCTCTTCCATGCGAGCTTCGGAACTATTACCCTGATCGTTAATTTTCAAGACAAGTTCCGTAATATCTGCCTTAAGACGAGACGAATATCTGGACTGCTCAAACTTCAATGAATCTATAATGAAAGCAAGTGAATCCAAACGCTTATTGGTGCTCATGGTCACGTCTTTGATTTCCGATGTGCGCAGCATTGTTACCTTTGAACAGGAACAAAGTACTACGCACAACGCAAGGCAAAATAGAGAAAAAAGAACTTTCATAATAAACGACTAATTGTTTATCCTAACCCTGAATGCCGCTCGGCGATTTTGCGCATAAGCAGCTTCTGAACTGCCTGTTGCTTTTGGCTGTTCTTCGCCATAGCTGACTTTTGTCATGCGGCCGGCAGCAACGCCATAGCTGACTAAAAAGCTTACAACAGCGTCTGCTCTGCGCATTCCCAAACCCATATTGTAAGATTCGGTTCCGCGCTCATCCGTGTGGCCTTCAGTCAAAATCGTGAAACGATTCTCTCTCTTTAAAATATCGCCGACTTCTACCAGAATGTCTTTTGCAGCCACTGTCAAGGTAGCCTGATCGTATTCAAAATAAATGTCATCAGACATTATTTTGTTCATAAGCTCTTCCAAGCGACGACGATCTGCTTCCAGAGGGTCCTCTTTTGGAGCTTCCTGCCTTGCAGGTGGTTTATATTCGGCACGTTCTCTTGCCGGTGGCGGTTCAACCTCTACGGCCTCTTTCTTTTTCGCGCAGGCAAAAAGAATTAATGCTGCACTGACTGCCAGAACTTTGACTACTGTCTTCATGGGATTCCTCCTTTGGTTAGATTTGACCACACAGGCGAAGAATTTTCGCCTGTATTTGTTATGCGAGTGACACCACTGCCATCCCGACGCATAATATAAATTTGCGGACTTCCGGAACGATCGCTGGAAAATGCTATGGACATTCCGTCCGGCGACCATGTTGGACTTTCATTGTTGCCTTCAAAAGTCAATTTTTGAACATTGTTGCCGTCTATTCCGCTAGTGTAAATGTTGAGCTTGCCATTGTCCATTGAACAATAAGCTATGCGATCGCCGTCTGGCGACCAAACTGCGCTTTCATTGTATTTACCGAAAAAAGTTACACGCTGAACATCGCTGCCGTCTCTTAAAGCCATGTATATTTGCGGCTGGCCACCCCTGTCGCTTGAATACAGAAACGCGGTTCCATGCGGGCTCCACGATGGACTTACTTCTATGCTTGTTGTGTAGATAAGCCTGGAAGTGCTTCCTGTTTGCGGATTGCCTTGCCAAATATCTGCGCCGCTTTGCCCTACATTCGAAAAGAGCAATGTTCCGTCTTTTGGGTTTACCGCCGGGCCAAATGTCTGGTCCAGATTTGGAAAAAGCAGCCTGTCTGTGCTTCCGGACAAACTTCTTTCAAAGATTTGCGGCTTGCCGTTTCTCAGGCTTGTGAAGTATATTTTTGTGTTGTCTGCACTCCATGCCGGCATAAAGTTTACGCTGCTGTGCGAAGTTATTTGCCTTCTGCGAAAGCCATCGTAATCTGCAATAACAATTTGCTTTTTGCCGTCCACTTTGCGAACCCAAGCCAGTTGCGTTGAAGCAAAGCCATAAACACCCCAAAGTTGATGTACCACATTGTCTGTGCATTTATGCAGAGAAGTGCGAACCTGTTCCACGGAACTTGTATAGACAAAACCTTTTACAATTTCTTTAGAGGCGGTCGCATATAATTTGCATTCCAGCTTTGCTTGCCCATCGCTCATTGAGAGTTTGCCGGTTACATAGTGCTTTGCGCGACCTTGCGAAAGTTTAAACAAATTATACTGCTCCAGTTCAACTGCAGAAAAGCGGCCGCTCAAATTAAAATCTCTGGCAAGTGTCTTTTCAGGTTTTTCTTCCAGTTTGCTCCAGTTGCTTTTGTCTATTTCAAAATTTATAACCCCTATGGGCAAGGTTTTGTCTGTTGAAACAGCTATATCCATGGTAATAGTATCTTGCTGCGCATAAAGCCATGCGCATAAGAATAAAACCATGGAACAGTAAAATTTCATTGAGCCTCGGCTGGTGGTTCGGCTGCGGCTTCCGCTGCACGTGTTGTGGCTCTTTCTTCGGATTTTTGCTGCCTGTAGCGGTAACTATCCCAAGGATTTTTTGTCGGAGCATCGCTGTTTGTTTCCTGAGCAGGCTCTTCAGCAGCAACAGCGTTGCTCGGAGCATTGTATTTTGAAGTCCACGTATATTTTTTGTTTAAGCTGTTATACGCATTGTTGAACTCCTTATCTCCGCTGCTTATTTTCTGTTCATTTGAAATATTGGAGTTATACCCCGAATTCGGGTCCAAAACAAGCTCTCCGTTTAAATCGCGAACAAAAGTCCTTTTATCCGGGCCATCTGTTACAATAGCAGAAACTGCGATATCGTTTACAACCTTTATTTGCATGACATTTTTCCGATTTCCCCACATTTCCGTAGCGTTTTCTGCGCTGGGTTTTGATTCTTTTGCTTTGCCCCAAGTAGCAAAGAATGTTACGCTATCGTATTGCGCCACCGCATACATTGTGGGCTTATAGTTGTAATAAAATATGCTGGTATCTCCGTTTATCTCCACAAGGGTCGGCCTGCCTGCCGTTTCCATCCATTTACTTACGGACACACCTTTCAGAGCCATAACATCGCGTTCATCAATCCAGTTTTCCTTCAAGCCTATCTTAGTAGATGAGCAGGAAAGGAAAAATACAACAAAACCGCTAAGAACATATTTAAATTTATTCATAGATGAAAATTTAGTAAAATTCATCGGTTCTTATTTGGTAACGTGTTTAGGCGCAGCTTCATGGGCGGCTTCAGCGGCTGGTGCATGGGTAGCTCCGGCAGCAGGTACATGGGCAGTTTCAGGGGTTGGCGCATGGGTTGCTTCGGCAGCAGGTGCATGAGCAGTTTCAGCGACTGGCGCATGGGTAGCTCCGGTAGCAGGTGCATGGGCAGCTTCGGCGGCAGGTGCATGAGCGGCTTCTGTAGCAGGCGCATGGGCAGCTTCGGCGACCGGAACTGTTTCTGCGACTGATTCAGATGCTGCTTTAAGTGTATCTGGGCTTTCTGTGGCGGCTGGCATAATAGTTGGAGCAATTTTTGCCATAAACTTGGCATCAACTTTAATCTCTTGCGAGATATTTGAAACGTAACCGGAATTCGGATTTAAAACAAGATTTCCACTCAAATCTCGAATAAAAGTTTTTACATCAGGCCCATTGATTACAATAGCTTGGACTGCAAGGCCATTAACGACCTTTATTTGCATAAGATCTTTTCTGCTGCCCCAAACCTCAATTGCGTGTTCCAAGCTGGGCTTTATCTCTTTTGCATAGTCTTCACTGTAAACTCCAACAACATACATTGTTGGACTGTAGTTGTAATAATATACGTTGGTATCACCGATAATTTCTACAAGCGTAGGTCTCCCGGCTTTTACAAGCCACTGATCCATTGGCATATCTCTAAGAGCCATTACATCACGTTCATCTATCCAGTTCTCCTTTAAAAGAAATTTCTTGGAAGAGCAGGAAAGTACCAAAATAGCGGTTAAAGCTGCAGAAAGAATAAAGCGTTTTTTCATAGTTCGGTCAATATAGAAAAATAATTTTAATTCAACAGCAAATACTGCGCTCTGCTGATCAAATATTTGCAATCTTCTATTTCTTTGTATTCATTTTCAAGTTCACGATAGAATCTGCGGGCTTCGCCGGATTTTTCCTGAGAACTTAAAACGCTTATCAAATAAACATAAGCTTTTGCTAAACGAAGCGTTGAATAATTCACCTTGTTTTCCATTATGCCGTAAAGCCATGCCAAAGCAGTATGCATATGATCGTCTATGTCAATTTCCTTGAGCGCAAATTTGCACATCATAAAATTGCTCACAACTATATCGAAACCATCCGTGGTGCGTTGCTCGCCCATGTGCTTTAAGCTGAATTCATTTAACAGCCACGAAAGATAAGCTGCGCTTTTTTCTCTGGGAACTCTGAAAAAAGATTCCTCGCCGGCACCGATGTAACTCATGGCTAAATTGCGGCGCAAATGCGTTGTGTTAGAGAGCTTGGCTCTGTTTTCCTGAGTTAAATGCGACTCATAGCGTCCTTCGGGAAATACTATTGTGAACCAGTCAAGCCTGGTGGAAGCATAAAAACACTTTGGGCAAACAGCAACCTGATAACATGAGAAGTCTATTGCATTGGGATCCGGCTCATCCGGCTCGTAAATGGGAATTATCTCGGAATCGCTCCATTTTTGCTTGTAATAATTCTCATCAATTATAAAACCCGTCACATTGTTGTAAGAGCAGAGCGGGCAAATCATTTTTAAATTACGGAACGGGCCTTTACCTTCAGATAGCTTGAAAAAGGTTCTTTTAAGTTCCGGGTTTATTTCGTGGAAGTCGCGCTCAAAATCTACTATTGTAGCATATACGGAAAACGAATTTATGGTGCTTAGTTGCTGCTGCACTTCCGGTTTGCCGCCAAAAAAAGCAATTTTACGCTTTTCCTTATTCAATTGTTCATATATATTTTTGAAAAACATCAAGGCGGCTCCGTCTATGCGTTCCGTTTCACGCATGTCAAAAGCCATATCCAACTTTGAATCCTTAATCTCATCCATCAAAAATAGCTTATACTTAAGCACTTGGGCAGAGGTGAATTCTCGACCAGCATCGTAACATAGGTAATGCCCACGGATCTGTTTAGATAAACTCATAAGTTTAAGGAATATAGTAAATTAAACTTTCCGTTACTGGCTAATGCCGTATAACCTTCGTATATAGGGTACAAAGGCTCGCCTTTTTCCGAAAAAAGCGATTTTTCGCCCTTTAATGTTGAAAAAGAGCCTCCGGCCTCGGCAAAAATTAGCGGGTAAGGAGCTATGTCCCATAGCGAGACCACAGGATCTGCCATCACCTCTGCCTTGCCGCATGCAACCTGGTAATAGCCAAAACAGTCTCCCCAGCCACGGTAAAGCTTGGCGTTTTTACGAATTCCGGCGAACCACTCCCCATAGCCCTTGCTCTCCATGGTATTTATTGTACCGGAAAGAACCAGCGAATCTTTAAGCTCCCCAACTTCCGAGACTTTTATCTGCCTACCTTCGTCTGCATAAGCACCTCCACCGGCGGTTGCCCAAATTTTGCTGTTCAATGCCGGTAACTGAATCAAGCCTGCTACGCCAACTCCTTTTTTCAAAATAGCAATGATAGTTCCGAATAGAGGAACTCCATGTATGAATGATTTTGTGCCATCTATGGGATCCAGCACCCACTGGTACTCTGCGCCGGGATTTTCCGCACCGAATTCTTCGCCTATGAATCCGAACTCCGGGGTTTCTTTTTGCGCAAAGCTTCTCACAAGTTCTTCGGTTTTTTTGTCTGCAATAGTTACAGGAGTGTTGTCTGCTTTCCATTCAACGCTGCAAGATGTTCTCCAGTGTTTAAGAATTTCAGTTTGGGCAATATCGCCGGCTCGGAGGATAAGCTGGAGCAGATCGTCGCGCATCAGTAAATGTTCCCGCCTTTCAAACGCATATTTATCAGCAAACCTATTAGAATCATGCAGGTAATTACAAATGAACCGCCGTAAGACAAAAATGGCAATGGCAATCCTGTGACCGGCATAAAGCCTATGGTCATGGCTACATTCACCAATGTATGGAAGAATAATATTGTACACGCTCCTGCAACAAGCAAATTCACAAAGTTATCTGCGTGCAATCGACAAATCATAATGCCTCGCAAAAGCAAAATGCAAAACAATGTAAGAACCACGAATACCCCAAAAAAGCCAAATTGTTCACCCAAAACACTGAATATAAAATCAGTGTGCTTTTCCGGCAAAAATGCCAAATTTGTTTGCGAACCTTCACCAAAGCCTTTGCCGAATATGCCGCCGCTGCCGATTGCAACTTGCGACTGTATAACCTGATAGCCTTCACCCTTAGGATCTCGCATGGGATCTATAAATGTGAGAATGCGGCTTCTCTGATGATCTTCAATAGAGTTCCACGCCATTTTACTGATAAAGCCGCCGCCAACATCAAGTGCCATTACCAGAATTATCAACCAAATGGGCAATTTGAATTTTATTAAAACAAAGAATACGCATATAATCAGTATATTCCAGTAAAGAGCAGAAACAGCAGATAAAATAACGCTTGCTACCGGGCTTATAAATAAAAATAAATCCACAAGTCTAAAGCCTGCCCAATAAAATTGCACAAGAGTCATAGCTGTGAAAACCAATGCCGTGCTTAAATTAGGTTGCTTGAGAACCAGCAAAAACGGAACTATAAACATGATGCCCGGAACAATCAGAGTTTTTGGGTACAGAATGCTTACTCTGTGTTTGGAAAGCCAAAGCGAACTTGCGAGCAAGTAGGCAATCTTGGCAAATTCCGATGGTTGAAATCTAAACCCTGCAATATCCAGCCAGCGGCCTGCACCCTTTGAAATATGCCCGGAATCCATAACAAGTAACAGAGCTATAATAGTAATAGCGTAAGAAAAATAAGCTATGTTTTTCCAAAACTTTGCCGGCAAAAAAACTATAATTATTGCGAACAGAATGCCTATGGCAAAATGTATCATCTGTTTAAACCATTCCGTTTTATACCAAATCAAATCCGTATTGCTGGTAGCGGAATACACAAGTGCTATCCCTATTCCGATAAGGGCAAAAAGCGAAGTCATGAACAGCCAGTCTATCTTTTTCATTCTACAACCTTTTTCGAAGTGTCAGGGTAAAAATAAGCATGCAAAATTTTTTGCGCAATAGGAGCAGACATCGCTCCGCCGCCGCCTGCGTTTTCCAAAATAACACCAACGGCAATTTCTGGTTCATCAAGAGGGGCCACTGCCGCAAACCACGCATGCGTTTTATCTCCATGCGGATTTTCCGTGCTTCCTGTTTTGCCACCTACTTTAACGCCGGGAATAATAGCTCTGCGAGCTGTGCCCCCAGGTGCATTTACAGCCTCGTACATTCCTTTAAGTACAACTTGCCTTGTATGCTCCGAAAGTCTTCCTTCGCTTATTTTTCTCGCAGGAATTGTTCTGATCAATTCTCCTTCCGGGCTTCTGATCTCCTTTAAAAAATGCGGCCTATACAAACCTTTGCCCCATGCAAGTGCTCCCATCATGGCCGTTTGCTGCAAAGGCGTAACCAATAACGCTCCTTGCCCTATGGCAATATTGAGAACTTCACCACTGCTCCATTTCCAGCCTCTTCGCTCAAACAGTTTTTCATAAGCTGCCGAGTCTATCAACTGCCCGGCACGCTCGTTGGGCAAATCAATGCCAAGCGTTGCGCCAAGGCCAAAATTCCTGCCCATCTCAGCGATTCTTCTGTTGCCTATATCCAAACCGGCTTGATAAAAGAACACATTGCACGATTCTCTCAACGCCCCTATAACATTAAGAACTCCGTGCCCGGAAGCTCTATGGCATTTTGCATATCTGTTTCCAAACTTGTATCCGCCAATGCATGTTTTATATTTGGAGTATTCTGTTATCACATGGTCTTCCAATCCTGCTGCCGCTGTGATTATTTTAAAAACTGAACCCGGCGCATACGCACCGCTTATGGCTCTGTTTGTAAGCGGCTTTGCCGTATCCAGAGCAACGGAAGCCCATGCTTTATGAAGCTCCTTTTTTTCCAAAGAGAATATGTTAGGGTCCAAAGGCGGCCTGCTCACCATTGCATAGATTTCACCGTTTTGAGGATTCAGAACAACAACGGCTCCCTTTAATCCTTCCGGTATTGCAGCTTCTGCTATTTCTTGCAATTTCCAGTCTATTGTTGTTACAATGGTATTTCCGGAAATAGCTTTTACAAAAGGCATTCCATCAACAGGACCCATTTCACGACCCATGGCATTTACCTCAACATACCTGAAGCCGTTCTCTCCTCTGAATTCTTTTTCGTAACTAAACTCCAAACCTTTTTTGCCTATTCTATCTCCCATAACATAATGTGAATTTTCTGGCAGTTCAAGTTCCTGCTCTGATATTTCGCCGGTATAGCCGAATATGTGCGCACCGTATTCGCCAAAGGGATAATCTCTGCGCGATTCCACCAGAATTTCAATGCCGGGCAATTCCTCTGAGCGCTCTTCAAAAAGAGCTACTTCTTCCAGTGAGGCATCTTCTATAAGCCTTTGATATTTGAATTTTTGCCACCTGCCTCTTTCAAATGAGAAAGCAAGAGCTGCGGAATCCAGCAGGCGCTTTCCGTCTTGGTTTGTTATTCTCAAAAGTCTGTTGAAAACGGAATCTCTGTCTGCTCTGCTTTTTAAACTATTGTACAGCAATGATATTTGATAAGACGGCCTGTTGCGAACAAGGGTTATTCCGTTGCGATCCAAAATGTAGCCTCTGTTCGCTTTTATATTGACCTTGCGGGTGCGGTTCTCTTCTGCTCTTCTTAAATTGTTATCGTATTCAAAATATTGCAGTTGCAAAAATCTCACAAGCAAAAGCGCAAAAGAGATCACGCATACAAACGCAAATACAAGTGTTTTTAAATTTGCCTCCAGTCTTATTTCTTCGGGATGCTGGGAGTTTAAAAGCATTACAACCCCTGTTTGTATATCTCTACTTTCCTTTCCCTTTTAAGAGAAAGCAAATAGAAGAAAATAGCTCCGACACAAACAGAATAAACTGTGCTCGGAAAAGTGAGTGTTGCTAAAATTGCAGGAATTTCGTCAAATTTTTTCCCTGTTGAAGCATGATATATGGCATCTTTTAAAAAGTCTGCCATAATCAGCACTATTATTTTCGGAATTAAATTCAAGTTTATAAAGCTCTCTTCAATTTGCCCAACAGCAAAACCCACTACGCAATATGCAAGCGAGAATGCGCCGAGCCATTCGGGCGGAGCATAAACATCGCAGAGCAATCCGCACATAAAGCCCATCAAACAGCCTGCAAGAGAACCTTGCCTGAGTGCGGTTATAATGGTCAAAATCAAAAGCAAAGACGGCTGCGCATTCATTATTGTAATATGCGGAATAACAACCGTTTGCAAAATGGCAGCGATGTAAAAGAGGAAAGCATATATGAATAATCTTAGCATGCTATTTTTCCTCCCACAAAATCCATTCCGGTTTTTTGCGAATTATAAAAGCCTCTTCCAGAGACTCTATGTGCTGCAACAATTCAATGCTTCCGTTGCTAAGTACTTCCGAGTTGCTTTTTTCCAATTGCTTGACAACAGCAACGGGAATGCCCTTGGGATAAATTCCACCAAGCCCGGAAGTTACAAGCGTATCTCCGGTAATCATGTCTTCGTAACTGGAAACCTGAATTTGCATTTCTCCGTTTTCCCTTGAAAACACCATTCCAAGCACTCTGGAACGCTGCGCTATAACAGAAGTTCTGGCATTTGGGTCGGTCAAAAGTTGTACCATTGAATGACCGGAAAATACTTTGGAGACCTTGCCCACCAAGCCATTTGTTGTGAATACCGGCATGCCGTAAAGAATGGAATCTGCCAGGCCGCTGTTAACAACAACCGTTGTCACATAAGGCCCCGGATTATGCCCTATTATTTGTGTTAAAAATATTGGGTAGTTCCAGTGGTGATCAAAAAACAAAAGTTTTTTTAGCCTTTCGTTTTCAATGGCATATTCCTTTGTTAAATCCAGTTCCAGTTTAAGCTTTGCATTTTCTTTTTTCAAGGCTATGTTTTCTTCGCCCAAATTTCCGAAGTGCATAACTGATGAAACCATGGACTGCGGCAAAAAAAAGACACTTGAAAGAAAAAAGTCGGTGATGTTTTGTTTGTGCTTAACCTGTATGAATTGCATATATAAAGAAAAACACACAAGCAAAACAAACACTACGGCACCGCGTGCCCATTTGCACATTCTAACTATATACTGAAAAAATTTCATCACACGGAAGATGCCATAAGAACTTTACAGTTGCGGAAATAATCCAGATTTTCCAAAATTCTTGCAGTGCCTTTACACACGCAGAGCGGAGCGTCATCTATAACGCTAACCGGAAGTCCCGTTTCGTGGCGGAGCCTTGCATCAAGCCCCATGAGCTGGCTTGTGCCTCCGGCCATTATTATACCTTTATCTAAAATATCTGCGGAGAGTTCCGGTGGGCAGCTTTCCAGAGCCTTTTTTACCGCTTCAACAATTTGCAGAACGGATTCTCCCAGTGCATCTCTTATTTCTTCGCTTTTCACGGTTATTGTGCGCGGAATGCCTGCAGCCAAGTCTCTACCCTTAACTTCCATTTCAAGTTCTTTTTCCAGCGGATACGCCGAACCAATCTTCTTTTTTACATCTTCAGCCATAGACTCGCCTATCAGGAGCCCGTGGGTGCGGCGTAAATACATGACAATAGCATTGTCCATTTTGTCTCCGCCAACGCGTACGGAAGCTTTGCAAACCAAGCCACCAAGCGAAATCACAGCGACTTCCGAGGTTCCGCCGCCGCAGTCTATTACCATATGTCCGGAGGGTTCCGCAACTGGAATTTGCATGCCGATAGCCGTAGCCATAGGCTCGGCAACAAGGTGAACTTCCCTTGCTCCTGCAGCTCTGGTAGCATCCAGGACGGCTCTTTTTTCCACTTCCGTTATGCCGGACGGAACACCAACAACAACTCTGGGTTTAACCAGAAACAGCGGGTATCTTTGAACTTTGCTTATAAAGTATTGAAGCAAAGCTTCAACCAGATGGTAATCTGCAATAACGCCGTCTTTCATCGGGCGTACGGCCACAATTTCATCAGGGGTGCGCCCTAACATTTTCTTAGCTTCTGCGCCAATATAGGTTACCCTTTCGCTTTTCCTATCCACAGCGACAACAGTGGGTTCGTTGATAACAATACCTTTGCCCGCCACGTGAACCAGTGTGTTGGCGGTGCCAAGATCTATACCTATATCGCAGGAGAATAATCCAAACATGTTAAATTCCTCTTTTAAAACGAAGTATAATATAGAAAATAATTAACCACTCCTCTCCACTCGCTCCCAAGCGCCACCCTTCTCCCTAAAGAGCGATTTGCAAAAACCCCAAAAAAGGGCAAAATTCATGCTCAAAAAATAGCTGCACACACGTACGCCCAAGAGTGCTGCCAGCACAAACAGCAATTCAACCGCAAAAAATGCTTTGAAAAAAATATGCTCTTGCATTAAAAGAATGCTGCAGGCAAATACTGCCAATAGCAAAAACGGGCTTAGCCACCTTAACAGCTTGTGCGATAAAAACATATAAGCTTTTATTGGGTGCAAGGGGTTCAATAATGGCAAAAAAGTGAAAAGAAAATTGAAATTTGCCCGGCCTATGCGAACCTTACGCTTGAATTCGCCGTAAGTTGATGTGGAGGTATTTTCAAAAGCCAGTGCTTTTTCGCAAAATATGCATTGATAATTTTTCAACAGGATTTTTGCGGTTATGTAAAAATCATCCATCACGGTTTTGTGCGTTGGAAGCTCTGAATATAATTCCGCACGGATTGCATATAATGCGCCGTTGCTGCCCATTACTGCCCCAAAGTTGCTTTCAAGCTGTTTTAATTTGGATTCTCCTTTCCAGTAAACACTTTCCAAATTTGTGCCGCTTTCGTCTTTTAACGCAAGCTGCCCGCACACACAGCCTACTTTTTCGTCTGCGAACAATGTCAGCATATTTTCCAAGGCTGTGCTTTCAAGCATTGTATTTGCATCGCTGAATAAAAATATTTCACCTTTTGCTACTTCGCATAAATTGTTTAACATCGCGGCTTTACCTTCGTTTTTTTCTTTCTTTATTAAGCGGATATCCAAAAATTGCGCAACGATTTCTGCGGTTTTGTCTGTTGAACCGTCGTCGCCTATTAAAATTTCCATATTTGGATAATTTAAGGCAAGGGTGTTTTTAATTTTTTCAGCGATTATGTTTTCTTCGTTATGGGCAGCGATTATTATGGAAACGGGACATTTTTGTAGAGACGGATAATTATCCGTCTCTACAGGCTGTTTTATTTTTTTCAAACGCAATGTCCATGGGTACAGGATATAGACATGTACCAACAAACCGATGCATATCCAGAAAATAATTATGGTCATTTATTTATTGCCTTTAAAAAATTCAGGAATTCCTCTTTGCCGAACTCGCCTACGGTTATATGCCTTAATGACCCGTCTTTGTCTAAAATGGCGAAGGCCGGGAGGCCGCTTACATCCCATAGTTCCATGCAGGCTAAAACCGGCAAGGTTTCGCCTTCGCAAAAAACGTTTTCGTTTTTGTCTGTGTCAAAACGGACGAAGTTAAAATTTTGCTTCAGGTATTTTTTTACAGCAGGGTCTTTGAAAACTGTTTTTTCCATTTGCAGGCAAGGGATGCACCACTTAGCGTAGAACTCTACCAGTGTAGGCTTGTCTGTAGCATAAACTAAGCCTGCAATCAGCAGAATGTAGAACAACGCTTTCATTCTTTTTCCTCTTTTGGAATTGAAATCATTGAATCTAAAACTTTTATCAATTTTGTTTGAAAATCCTTCCAGCGTTCAGGTTCTTTTTTCAGCTTTTCAAGTTTGTTTTCAAAATCATCTGCGGAAAATCCGTGCTTTTGCAAAACTACAGTATCTCTATCAATTCTTAATTCGGCGTAGGCTAAAATAAAAGCGTTATCATTGCTGCTCTCTTTGCAGGCAAAAAGAGCTATGAATGTGGCAAGCAGAAAAAGTCTAGCACAAATCATTTATTTCACGGAACAGTAGCTCGGCAAGATATTGTTTGCTTTCGCGCTCAAGCTTGGGTTTACGATTTTTCTTTGTCAAAATTCCATATTCAACAACGTCTCTGCCGAAATTTTCTGCTGTGTTCACAACTAAAATATCCATGTCTCCGCTTTTGAATTTCTGTTCTGCGTTTTTCAGGGCATTTTCTGTTTCCAAGGCAAACGACACTATTATTTGCTTTTTCTTTTTTAATGTGTTCTTTAAAATATTCGGAGTTTCTTCCAGTTCCAGAGTTTGAATAGCTTTGCTGTTCTTTATCTTTTGCTGGGCTGCTTTTTTCGGGCGATAATCCGCAACGGCTGCGCAATGTATTATAACATTTACTTCGGGTTGATTTTTCAGCACCGCCTTGTTCATGCTTTCTGCGTCTTTTGCTTCTGTTATCCAGCACTGCTTTGGGAGCTTTGCCTCCATAGGACCGCGAACAACCTGCACTTCCCAATTGTTGCGCAAAAATACCTTTGCTATTTCCACACCGGTTTTCCCGCTTGAATGGTTTGATATATAGCGAACCGGATCTATAGCCTCTTGAGTGCGGCCCATAGTGATAAGCACACGGCGTTGCGCATTTACAATGTTGAATTCAATTTCATCTGCTATATCTTCCGGCTCCGGCAATTTGCCTATTCCTTCTTTGCCGCAGGCCAGGTGGCCTATTGCCGGTTTTATTATATGCGCACTGTCTGCGATAATTTTCAAATTGTAGCCTACAATCGGTGAATTAAACATAGCATAGTTCATTGACGGAGCGATCCATTTTTCGCCCTGTACAGCCAAAAAGCAAAGAGAAACCGGTTCTTCTCCTGTGCCTGTAGCAAAGCGAGCCAAGCTTGTGGCGGTGCATGGAGCTACCACATAAATGTCTGCCCAGTTAGCATGGTCTATATGCGTTAAGTTAGTTTCATTCTTTGTGTAAACCGGATAACCGGAAAGTGCGGCAAAGGTTGTTGGTCCAACGAATTTGGTGGCTTCTTCTGTCATAACCACGCGAACTTCTGCGCCTCTTTTCTGAAAAACACGGAGCAATTCACAAGCCTTATAAGCCGCAATGCTACCGGTTACACCGAGCAATACTTTTTTTCCTTGAAGATACATTCCTGCCTCCTCTCCAAAACACCTAAATTCTCTCTCAGCCTTGTCCTCTCAACTTCAACCCTTGGCGGAATGCTCGCCAAATTCTCGCCTGGGAACGGCGTTGTGCCAGCTACTTCCAAACAATAATCCAAACCTTCGTCAAAATTTTTTGCCGCAATTTTCAACCATGCAGCGTAATCCTTATCGCCATCCCATTTTTCTACCTGCAAGGCAAACCAGTCGCCATACATCTCCACCTCTTTCGCAAACATGTGCGGACGTTCAGGCGGCGTTAAATCCGGTATGCGACCATAAATGTGATCTACCATCTCTTGCATGGAATAGCTGCGATTAAACCAGGCAATGTTTGGACCCGGGCAAATTGACTGCGGTGCGCTTTCCGCTTTTTCCCTTCCCCAAAAAATCAAACCGCTGTTGCCCAAATGATCGCAAATGCACTGCTTTGCATACACCGCTTTGCGCATCGCCTCTTTTTGCTCTGCGCTCGTATCGCTCTCTGCAATCTGCTTCAATTTACGCTCCTGATAAAAACGGCTCGCTTTGCAAACAGGAGTCTCGCTGAATTCGGTATTGTTCTGCAAAAATCCCTTAGTGCAAGGACTTCCGGGCTTGCCAAGTTCTATCTGCTTTTTATGCCATCGCTCGGAACCTGAGTTTCTCAAATTGTTGAAATAGATGTCAAGCGGAGAAGCATCGCTCATGTAAAGATCAGCGATGGTCGCTTTGGCAAGCTGTTCTCTGGTCTCTTCGTCAACGGGAGAAACTTCCGGCACAAGCAAAAACGGACTGCCCCAACCGGTGCCGTCTATGCCGTAATACTCACGCATTCTCAAATCTTCCGCATAATTTCCAATGCCGCCCTGCACCGTGATTTTCGGGGGCGGAGCCTCTTTTGCAGCGTCTGTGTTCAAACCTTTTGAGTTGTAAAAATTTACAATAGTCTCTCTGAACTGATGCAAAAGCCCACGCTGTGAGCGAATCTCTTTCAATATTGTCGGCAACAAAAAGCCCTGGCTCGGAAAAGCGTGACCGCCGCAGTTTAAACCGGATTCAATTCTGTATTCGCTTACTTCCAAACCCTTGCGTGCCAAATATTTTCCCTGAATTAACGCAGAGCGAAAATCAGAAGCTTTTATTATTATCCTCTTGCCTATTTCTCCGGTTGCGTTTCTGTAAAATTCCTTGAACTGCGCCATATAATTGTAAAGACTCTGATTTATCCCTGCGCTAAAAACTATCGCCGAATTTTTCAATGAAGATAACGCATAACCTTTCAACGCGCTTTTCGCATCCGTCAACTCTTCGTTAGGCGGCAAACGGTCCAGCTTTACCATTATGTTCACATCTATGGAACCTTCAACCATACCGTGATTCAATGTGGATTCTATCTCTTTCTTTTCTTCTTCCGGCGCATTTACCATGCCCATCAATTTCAGGTAAAGTGTTCTCAAAGGATGCCCGGTCGGAAGCATTTCAAAATATTTTGCTTTATCGTTTTTTGAAAAGAAGGGTTGTTTTTTTATCGCTTCAAAACGAATTTTTACAACTTCTGCCAAAGTATTCAAATACGCTGTGATTCTCTTTGCCCTGCCGTCCGGCTCACGATGCGGAACAGGCTCGTATTCAAGTTTGTATTCTTCCGCATAAATTTTGCGGAATCTTTCCAAAAGCAAATCGTCAACCAAAGACACCACGGACGAAATTCCAAACGGAGCAACCCGTGCCGGAGTATCC
>Ga0209755_10004581_pt1 | contig 16268 bp, 14 predicted proteins | sample TergutCo191P1_FD_187301 | JGI IMG/M metagenome (GOLD analysis project Ga0209755, IMG submission 187301) | Cornitermes sp. P1 segment gut microbial communities from Petit-Saut dam, French Guiana - Co191P1 (SPAdes) (version 2) | ecosystem: Host-associated > Arthropoda: Insects > Digestive system... | reverse complement strand
AATTGATAACATACAAATTAAAAGACCTCTATGTCAACATCCCCATAGAAGATATACTAACAATTACAAAATCAAGGCTTTTGAAGAGTAAATGATACACAAACAATGCAACAAATAATCACAATAATGAGACTAGTTCTTCCACAGAACTATTTCACATTTCAAAACAAGGTATATCAACCAGAAACAGACATCTCCATGGGATCACCAATCTCGAGTACAATAGCCGAAATATTTCTACAGTACTTTGAAGACATATATATATATATATATATAAAGCAACTTCGTGACACAAAAAACATAATATTCTACACACGCTATGTAGACACTATCTTAATTATATATAACACCAAAAGAACACACCCTGACCTCACCAATACACACATAAACCAAATACACACAAACATAAAGCTCAATCCTACATACGAAAACAATGAATGTATCAGTTTCCTTGGCCTACTTACAATTCAAAAGCCATCTAACCTTGAAACTGATAGTCTGCAAACCAACCATCACTGATACAACCATCAATTTCTTTTCAAACCAACCCATAGAACACAAAATTGCTGCTTTCAGGTACCACATTACCAGAATGCATTCCCTCTCATTAACACCAGAGAGAAAACAAAAAGAATGGACATTACTACAACTAATTGCATGAAATAATAACTTCCCACAAAAAAAGGTAAAGCAGTCCCATTACAGGCCTGGACAGGCCCAGAGGGTTCCAGGAAGTTAAGACTCCCAGATATCATGACAACAGCACAGGATGGTGGTAGGTTACGCACTGCACCGGCCACCTTTACACCCAGGAAATACTCCTGGTACTCATTTATGTTAGAGGCTGAGTCGACCCCAGGGCCATAGTGCGATCAGAAGGATTTTATGTCAATGAAAAATCCACTGACACCAGCTGGGATTGAACCAGTGACCTTTTGATTTGTAGCACAGCACCTTAACCACTGTGCTACCATGGTCCCCAACTTCCCACAAAACCTTCTACAAAAACCAAACCATCAAATACAACACAAGAACTAACCAGGAACAAACCAATGAAAGAAACAAAAACAAAACATGGACAACAACCACATACTACAGCCCAAAAATAAGAAAAATCACTAACTTATTCAAACACACAAATGTGGGAATATCCTGCAAGAACATCAACACCCTACAACAAATCACAAAGCCAAAAATAGACAGCATACAAGAGCAGGACAAGAACAGAATCTATGAACTTACACGTATGTACATGCCATATGTCATATATTGAACAGACGAGCCACAGCTTAAAACAAAGATACCATGACCACATCAAATACATAAAACACAATGAACCCCAATCGGCACATGCATTGCACATCCTAAATAATAAGCATGAATATGGCCCTATCAATGACACCAAACCCCTACTAAAATATATTGATAAAACCACACTATTATTACCATATGAGCAACTATACATCCAGTCATACCACCATCATAAACAGCTCATTCCAGAACAACACATAGGTGAACATAACCCCATGCATCAGCTGATCTACAACCTACACAATATGTCAAGTCCCACCAGACTAACCAATCAATACTCCTGCATCAACACGAATAAAAACCAGTTCCACCCCAACCTTGCTAGCAGCCAGCCAACATTACGGTATGTACAATAGTTCTACTATAACGTAAGAATTGATTGCATTTTCTGAAATACAGTACTTTTTACTATTCAGAATCTTTTAATATAATCTGAAATTTTACTGATAACATGATGTTTTATACTTTTAATGAGTGTGTATATATATATTTAAGTAATTTTACATAATTCCATTATTTTCAGCATAACACACACCAGCTGCTACATATACAGACAAGTACCTTCTGATGATGAGCAGTAAACCTGCTCGAAGTATCCAAATAAATTGAGAGTAGAACAGTGCATCCTGTTGGTTCTTGTTGCCCAAATATATCATGATGCATGGTACACAAAGCATTTAATTTAGTGTGTGGCATCTCATTGCACTTCCTATACAGAGTCAAAATAAACATCTTTTACTCCCTCAACACACCTTTATTAGTGCACAATCCTTCTTTGCATATAACCCTGGTGCTGGGAGTATGTGCCAGTGCACTCTGCAAAAGACCGGAACTGAACTGGGCCACCCATTACTTTGCATGTTATTCTGATGATGCCAGTCATCATTTGGCTTTCTCAGCATTATAGTGCTCTGACAAGTTCAGTCATCCCTAAGCACCAAAGAGTTAATTTGCCAACATGTTTTGGTTTTGCACTGAAGCCGTGACAATGTTCATTAAAATACTTATAACCAGTAGAGGCAAGGGCTTTCCTTTTCATTACCAGGCCAAAACATGTTACTAAATTAATTACAAATAAGTACTGTTCAGTAAAGTTGTGCTAATAGCATACAAAAGCCTCTTTCGATCAACCACTCAACGTGGAGAGCATTTGAACCCCATCCATAGCACGAAGCAGAAGCAGTATTAAAGGGAATTTAAATTGCACTCAAAATCATTGAAAAAAGCCTACATTTTTATCTCAAATAACTTCTGTATTTTTTCTCTATGTATATGAAACTTGAATGGTAGTTTCTTATATGCTGTAAATAATATACATGCAATTTACATTACCTCCATAATTTTTTTTTGTATCGTAGGCCTCAAAACAGTCATCAATGCACAGAGCAATATCACAATCTTGAAAATAGTATACAGTCTCTTTTCATTTGTTGTGTTTGCTGCAGACAACACACCATCTTGTTGGTTTACATTTCTTTTCCGTGGGAAGTATTCCTCTTGGAAAGTTGTGTTCCATTAGCCTCTTGATGATGATGTCATCATCATGGTGACCTGACCCCCCATGCTGCACTGAATATTTCATCAACAAGACCTCAACCAAGTTTATACTAAAATTTTAGGTGATCAACAATTTGTTCTATATTTTGCTTATAAATAACTAGAGAATTCAGAACCCTGGCATTCAGTAGCCTTCCAAATAACTTCACGTACCATTTACTCATTCTTTTCCTGTCCACTAGGTACATTTGCAACAGCTAATCCTTCTTATCAACACTACCCATGTGTTGGTTACAATAAATCACACACATAGGCTTCTGTTTCTCTTTCACCCTCTTCACCAAGATCTGGACTTCAGCTGAAGTTCAGATCATTGTTACATGTTTCTTGTCATGCCATCGAAAGACACAAAATGGTCCACTGTGCTGTGCTGTCATCTTGCCTTCCTGCAGCTTGCTGTCTTGAAGTTTCTTGAACACTGCCTTCCTGTTTACTCTGACAGCTCCCTCACAATTGTGTGACACAATTTCAGAAACTTGGCCACTGCAGAGGATTTATAATAATTATCCATCCACAAGGTATAGCCTTTGTGGAGCAGGTGAGCAGAAAGCTTTACAACTATTGCCATTGATTCTGGCATGTCTTTAGAAATAAGGAGTGTGCTCAATATGGTTTCCTTTCCAGTATAAACTATGAAAGACCACAGATAACCAGGATGTGATTTATACAACTTGAATGTCTTGGAACCAAAATGTGATGAATTCAATGACAGGTACTGTTTGAAGAATAGGTGGCCTTTGCACAATCTTAGCAACTCATCAACTGAAATGTCTTGTTGGGGTAGGTATGAAGTCTGGAATTATGAATTTAGGTGTATAATAATAGGATAGTCTTTGAACAGTTTTTGTGGTCCTTCATATTTGTCCTTGCAGGTGTTTTCAATAAATGCAGGCATCTACAGATGCTGTCAAATCTATCCAATGAAATAACAGAACCAAAATTGGTCTGGCAACAAGTTGATTCAGGAGAAACACAATGTCAGACTAGGTTCTGCACAATACCCTTTAGCATGAAGAGTGCCAGTACAACATATAATTCTTCTGCTTCACAGGCTGCCACTCATTTACCCTCTACCAATTGGAGGAAATATTTCCCCTTGAATTTTTAAACTGCTCAGCGTAGCATTTGGTCGCAGTCACAACTTTTCCATGATGTTCTTATCAAAAAACTGTTCAAATGTATCTACAGCATTAGTAAGGACTGTAACACTGTTGTGAGGTCTGCTAATTCCTCTTAAGTTCCTCATTGTCCAATGCAATTGTCCATGTCCTCCCACAGAAAATTGTCACTTATGCAGTATCACCTACACCACTTTTATTATCAATGACCAGAAACAGTGCATCATTTTTTTGCTCACCGATATCATTATCACTGCTTTCATCTGTGTCTGAAAATTCACTATCAGCAGATTCTAAAAGTTTATCATTTCATTGCTATCTAACAAGTTTGAAATATCACTGATTTCCAATGCCTTCTTGCTACTTAAGGCCACATTGGCACATAGAAATCATGCTCATCTGAAAAGTACAATATTGAACACATCTGATCCATCTACCAACAAGGACTCCCAGACCATCAGAGAGCAGCACAAATCACTTGTTGTATGCAGGCACCTTACAAAACTCTTGCATATGTGGATGGGTTTAAATGCCATGTGTATCTCATACCGGCCTAGTTTTTCTAGCTTAGCATTTAAATTTCAAAATTCAGCATTTTAGGAAGAAATTGTATAAAGTGGATTTGGTCCAAACAAAAACTAATTTGTGAAGAATGAATACATTAGATGCATACCAGTATGTGATCATACAGTCTGTATCAGTCTTAATTACACTGCATCTTGACACACTGTCATCTGTTTTTCTACTCCTGCATTGTGTCTTGATAGAGATTACTTTGTTGCATTCAAAATGTGCAAGGAAATTTTAACAAGACTGTAATCCTGCACCTACAATTTGGGCCCTATGAGACAGATTTTAAGTACTTCTTCCTGTTACACTGAGTCAAGAAAACAACAATTTCTGCCTTCGCCAAGTCAATGAAAGCTAGCTTCTTAGTGAAAAGAAAACAATTACTCTGTCAGCTGTTACTGCCTTTTTTGTTAGTATGTTACAAGTGCCTACACACACTTCAGAAGATTTGGCATAGCAAAACCACAGATACATTTTAGAGGCCAGCCTGTGGTAGCATAGGGATGAAAACTGTTACAGACATGAATGAAGCTGAATCTGAGTATGGAAAATAAACCAATCACAGTATCAGTATTGTGCATTTCCGCAATGAGATCACAGTACAGCAGCTGGCTATCTAGAGTGGAAACTCATGGAGTAAAAAAAAAACACTGATGTTGCATAAGAATTGAAGTAACAGTGACAAGAGAAACATTTGCACATGCACATGAAGACCATTCCAATACCTACAAAACGATACCAGGATCAAGACAATATTCCCAAAACCATTCATGTTATAAGCAAATGAATACAACACTATGCGTTGCAAGTATACGCATTGCTCTGCAGCATATGGTGCACATGGCATGATGGACTGTGGGGTTAACTAGTAAATCAAAGTTCTGCAACTCTTATTTCAAACCATTAGTTCTAATGATTCTTTTTCACTTTCATGAAACTATCAGAAGAATCATCAAAGCTTGGCAACATTCCAAAAACATTAACCTTTTTATCTGCCTAAATTATACAGCTTTTATGTTATCCATATGGTGCATTTTCTTATATTCAATATATTAATCAACAAATGTACTTAATAAATACAACAAGCTAGAAACCATAAAACACAATCTTTGTAATTAACCAACCTAATGCACAAAGGCTTGTCTTATAATACATTTATTATATGCCTCTACATGTTTCAAGCACTATGTGCTCATCATCAGGAGGTCAAAATTGTACTATACAGCATCTGGTATCATCACACCTGTATGTGGCTGTCCTGTGCACAGGTTGAGAGAGGACTCTCTCTCAACCTGTGCACGGGATGGCCACATACAGGTGTGATGATACCAGATGCTGTATAATACAATTCTGACCTCCTGATGATGAGGACATAGTGCTCGAAACATGTTATCACAACTATGTGGCCATCCCGTGCACAGGTTAAGAGAGGACTCTCTCTCAACCTGTGCACGGGACGGCCACATACAGGTGTGACGATAGCAGATGCTGTATAATACAATTTTGACCTCCTGATGATGAGGACATTAGTGCTTGAAACATGTAGAGGAATATAATGAACTTATTATAAAACAAGATTTTGTGCATTAAGTTGGTTAATTACTAAGATCATACTGAGATGCATGGTCAGCAAAACATCAAAATTCATAAAACACAATTCATGATAAGCATCAACTCCTAATGTTTTGCCACTGGAGTGCCATCATCACAAAATCTGTGAACACAAAAGGATCATGAGTTCAACACTGAACTTGTTCAATGTGCAATCCTTCGTGTTCATAGAATCCCTAAAGACTCCAGTGCCAAAACACATACGAGTTAGTAAAATCATGAATTGTGTTTTATGATTTACAATTTATTGTACTTCATTAAGTGCATTTGTTGGTAAATATATTGAGTTTATCACTGATTGCAAAACATCCCCTTTCCTCTACCTTCTAATATTTCTTTGTATGTGTGTGTGTGTGTGTCTTGTTCTCTCTTTTCTTTCAAAGGATTTGGTATCTGCACTAAAAGGTTTAACAACTGAACTCCAACAATGTGAACCTTTATATAGCATCAAGTATCATCACAAAATTTTTCAGTGTGCATTAAAAAAATTCGAAGATGAGAAGATGTTATGCAAGAATGACCAATCTAGTAAAGGAAGTCAAATGGAAGCCAAATTATTCAGGTTTTTTTTTTTTGTACAGTCATGAATGTTGACCAAGCATTATGAAGAGACAGTAAGAGGTAAAACTTGTTATAATTTTACCTCAAGATAAAACCATGGCTTTGGAAATTCTCCACACAGAGCACAGTAATTACAGAACACATATGATTAAGTTATTTAATTAAATGTACCCTTTATCCCACATACCATCTTTTATAGTTTTATTTGCTTGGTAGTATCCATTTCTACAGTCTACTGCAACCATGTTGTGTAGATTCGTTTCTTTTTCAACAACTCTTCGGGCTGGTGGCCCAAACCAGCTGAGTGCAATGGGAAGGAACACCAAACCATGAAACATACCAAACACCACCACTCCAGTGAATAACTGAAAATTAAAATAATCTTTGTTATGACACTATGATTGCATAAACTAATGTGGCATACTTAGTCTGACAGTGTTAAAAGTGAAGATGCTGCAACACACTACAGAAAAGAGGGTATCTATGGTGAAAAAATTGTTCAATGTGACAAGGTTGTGAACATCCAAAGAAATTACTCATACATTTGTGCTTAAGTTTCACTAAATTCTGTAATAAGTTTTATACGAAAAAATGAAGAAACTTGTTCTGTTTGTGTCAAATCAGTTCTTACTGTTTGCTTTTGTTTAACAACGCTTTTGAGATTGACACTGAACCAGTTCTTCAAAATTTCATACCAAAATGGCTGTTGTGAAATAAAGTCTCATCACCTATGCCAGTGTACCAACATCAAAACAAATGGTCCTACAAACTGGAAAATTTAAAAATAAAAATATTCAGTCCTCTTGTTAAGACACTTCCATTGTGTTGGATCCTGGTAGGCCATAATAATTTTGACACACTCCTGAGAACCTCAAAAGGCATGTTCTAAGAAGAGAAATATGCAGATTACAACCAACAGAGATAAGCTTTCTACAGATTAGAATCTCAACTACAGAGTACACTGGTCAACAAAATTTAGCTTTATTTTTGTCCCACGATCTTCAATAGGTGAACTTAGCAATACATTTAATGCTGAATTCAGATATGTACACAGAATTTTTTTTATCAGGCAGGGCTTCAAAGATACAGAGGAATTAAAATGTGAGAAATAGTACTTTACATGCTCATGAAACAGGCAGAAACTTCCCTCTAAAATGAAGAGGCGTTTGACTTTTGCCAGTATTTGGCATCAGGTATTTCCTTCTTCAGTGGCCAGCAATAGTCTGCCAACAAACTTGAGGTCCACTTGCCTTGGTACCACTTTTCCATAGCCATAATGTGTTGGTGAAATATTTCACCATGTTCATCACTGACTTTGCCATGATTTTCTGGGAAAAAAATTTAAAGTGTGACCCCAGAAAGTGGATTTTCAGACTCATATTGCATCCCATAGCTTTGTATGAAGTCAACAGTTCCTGCGCAACATCCTGATAGTTCGCTGCTTTGTGATTTCCTAAGACGTTGTTGCTAATCCTCCTAAATGACAACCATGCATTTCTTTCAGTCACATTCAGGTCTTCATCGAACTGTTTGTCTTGCATCAGTTCCCTGATCTGGGGTCCTATAAATATACCCTCCTTGATTTTTGTGTCACTCACATTTGGGAATTTATTCCTCACATATTTGAATCCATGACCAGTTTTATCCATACCTTTCACAAAGTTTTTCATGCAGCCCAGCTTTATGTGCAAAGGGGGCAGATAAATTTTCTCCATAAGAAGAGGAGGAGGACTGATGACATTTTTCTCCTCTGGCATCAGTGATGTTTGTTTAGGCCACAGTTTATTTACATAGTGATTCTTCTTGTCCTGGCTGTCCCACTCACACAGGAAACAGCAGTATTTTGTGTACCCGAGTTGCATTCTAAGTAACAGTGCCACAACCTTGAGATCATCACATAACATTCACTTAAATTTATCATACTTAATCTTTTCCAACAGCAGCTTCATGCTTTCATAACATTCCTTCATGCTGGCTGCATGAGTCAAAGGAACGGAGGGTAATCTATTTCAATTGTGGAGTAGAACCAACTTCAAGCTCACTTTTGATGAATCAATGAACAAGCGCCACTTATCTTTGTTATATTCATGGCCAAGAAATTCCATAATGGAAAAAACATCATTGCAAAACATGACACCATATTCCTGGGAGAAGAAATCCTTGAATTATTCATGGCGTCCACGGTAAAAACACACCTTAGTGTCCTGGCACAGAAGATTCCAGCCCTTTAATGTGGAGTGACAGGTGTGGGTGATAGAGAAATGCTGGAAACGTACTTGTATTCAGCGTCCAAAAATACATCAGAAACAGACATTTTTCCTCATGGGACAAAATCTTTGTTGACCAGTGCTATCAATATCTGATAAACATATAAGGGACTGTACAAAGGTGGCTATCTACTTACTACATACACCAGAGTCCTTCTTGAGAAGTTAACTGGTTCTCAGCTACTCAATAAATTGTCCACATCTTATGGAACCCGAACGTTCAATACCATGTTTACAAGTGCCTACCAACTGTCCCTATCCTGAACCAGACTGATCCAATCCATGCCCCCACTTCCTGAAGATTCTTCATAATATTATCCTGCCATCTACACTGGGGTCTTCCAAAAGGTCTCTTGCCCTCAAGTTTCCCCACCAAAACCCTGTACACAGTTCTGCTCTCCCCCATACATGCTACATGCACTGCCCATCTCATTCTTCTCTATTTCGTGAACCAAATAATATTGGGTGAGGAGTACATATCATTAAGCTCTTCAATATGTAGTTTTCTACTCTCTCATTACCTCATCCCTCTTATGCCCAAATATTCTCCTCAGCACCCTATTCTCAAACAACCTCAGCTGACATTCCTCCCACAACATAAGCGACGAAGTTTCACACCCATACAAAATAAATGGCAAAATTATAGTTCTCTGTATCTTAATCTTTGTATTTTTAGATTACAACCCAGAAGTCATAAGATTTTGCACCAAATGATAGCAAGTATTCCCTGAATTAAGTCTGCTTGTAAGTTCTTCCTTAATAGAATTTTGATCTGTTAAAGTTGTTCCAAATATTTCATCTCTTCCACCTTTTCCAAAGAGTTTATTATCAGTATTTATATTGTGACTTCATCCTCCATTCTTAGCATTTACTTCCAGTCCAAACTGCTTGCTAGCAACTACCAAAGCTTCAGTGTTCTTTTCTATAGTATGTAAGCTTCTGCCCAACATATTAACATCATAAGCATAAACCAAAAGCTGATGTACACCATTTAATTTCAAGCCATCCTGGTTTTCCTGAACCCTCCTAATGGTACACTCTAAAGCAAGGTTGAAAAGCAATGGCATTAAAGCATCTTCTTGTTTAAAACCATTCCTAATCAGAAACATTTCAGACAAATGCTTGCCTACCTGGAATCTGCTATAGGTTTCATTCAGACATATTTTTATTAGCCTTACCAGTATCAAGGGAATACCAAACTCAATAAGAATATAATATGCATGACCTCCCTCCTATCTGAATCATAAGCTGCCTTGAAGTCTACAAATAGCTGATGCATTGCTTCATTGTATTCCCATTTTTTTTTCATATTTGATGAATGCAGAATATATGATCAGTAGTTGGCCTATCGCATCAAAATCCACACTGATCATCCCAAATAATTTCTTCTACATATGGAGTTAACCTTAACAGCAGAATGTTGGATAAAATTTTGTATGTAGTTGACAGATGTGATATGCCTGTATAATTACTACAATGTTTTATCACCCTTCTTATAAATAGGTACAATCACCAACTCCTTCCACTCCTCAGGCAATTCCTTATTACAAATCAAATTATTATGGATCTCAGAAAGAATTGTTCTACCCCCTGCTTTAAGGTATTCTGCTAGCATTTGATCAGCACCTGGTGATTTGTGGCGTTTTACCTTTTCGGTAGCCATCTCAACTTCAAAGGCATTCGGCTCAGGCATTAGTGGTTCTGCTGTATGCATTGCTGTCTGCCTAACATCGTTAACCGCATGTACACTGAACAGCTGAGAGAAATGATTCCTCCACCTGGCCAAAATACTCTGGCAGTCTGTAACCAAATCACACTTCTCTTTCTTGACTATAATTAGTTCTTGGCTGGTAACCCTTCTTAAAGACACTGATGCCCCAGTACAAGTCTCTGATATTTTTGATCTTACTGTTAGTTTCAAGTTCATCAGTTTCAGCTTTCAGATATTCCTTCTTTTTGTTCCTGTAAAGTCTACTAGCTTCATGTCCTACATTGTTTAGACAACCTCCATTGCTTTGATTTGGATCCTGTAACCATTGCATTTTAGCCTATTTCCTTCAATCTAAAAAATGTAAACATTCTTCATCCAACCATGGTTTATACTGCTTCAATTTGTGGACTGAGACTCTCTTTGGCTGAGGTTTTGAATTCTCTTTTATGTTCGCCCAACCCCTATATGCCCTCGTTAAAACTTCAGTTCTCCAAAGCTGCAAACCTGTTTAGATCTCAATCTGATACTGTTTCCTAACCTCCAGCTTATTTAGCTTCCTGAGATTAAATCTGTCCACATCAAACTTCTGTGCTGCTTGTTTATTACTGCCAAACTTTCCCTAACTTTTGCAACCACCAGATAGTGATCAGTGCCACAGTCAGCTCCCCTGCAACTTCGCACATCTAGTATACTCAAATGCCATCTCCTGTCTATTAACATTTGATTAATTTGGTTGTGAGTCTTCCCATCAGGAGAGGTCCAGGTGTACTTATGAATGTCATGGTGCGGGAACATTGTACTCTTAACAACTAGATTTTTTGGTGTGGCAAAGTTTACTATTCTAAACCCATTATCATTACTATCCTGATGTATAGTCTCATTCTCAATTGTTGGTTTGAAAATATTCTCTCCCTCCACTTTTGCATTAAAATGCCCTAAAAGATTTCCATATGGTACTCGGGAAAATTGTCTAAAACTCCTCTAATTCCACACAAAAACTTTCTTCTGAATCATCACTTTTCTCTTCACTTGGTAGATGCACATTCAAAACAATGATAATACACCAGCAAACTCTCAGAACTATATATGACATCCTATCACTCACAAACTCTACTCTCTGAACTGCTGAAATACTATTCTGTGGTGTACAAAATGTCCTGTTCCCAGTTGATGATTTTCGTTTCCTTTCCATAGAAAGAATTATAATCCCCTGCTCTTACCATGTCCCCTTTGTCCCATCTAACTTCCTGTACACCCACTAAGTTTAATTTATATCTTACTAATTCCCTGGCTGCTGTTGTAAAGGAACCTGCCCTCTAAAGGCTCCTAACACTCCAAGTACCCAGTTTCATATCCCCTTTCCATTGCTTAGGTTGCACCAAAGGATCAGTCCAGGTCCAAGGCCCCGGTTTATATTTCACAGTGTGAGATATAAGATTTGCAGAGCAGTTTTGCTGAAGATTCAAGTCTTCAATATATCAAGAACTGTTTACCCAACAACACAACATAATATCCAAGAAGTCTTGAAATTTCCAATGAACAGCAAGATAGCTGTGGAGATGCAGTGTTAATGACTGCACTCATCTCCATACCTTTCTTCAGATGGAATACCTTCCTAAGAAAACATTACATATACTTGAACTTCATCTTTTAAATAACATAAAACAAACCACGTAGTTTATTAAATGCTTTTGATAACTGTTAAACTATTGTTTTCATATATTTTTGTGATCATTTCTACTAGAAAAAAATAAAATTTTTAATATTTGCATTAGCTTATATTTGTCTGTCTGCTAGGTTGGCAAAATATATACAGAACACACTGGCCACAGTTTTGAAAAAAGGTTTAAAGAATTTCTATTCATTTAAGAATAGTAACTAGAACTCTGTATTTTCACAACATATTTTAGAAAGTAACCATTCATTCAGAAAAATGGAAGTCATCATGAAGGTTGTATATTAAACCAGAAATGATGCCACCTTGATACAGTGGAAAAGTTTTATATTTATAAACAAACAATAAAGTGGGACCAATTAAATGATAAACATACTTTCACATATAACCAAATATTTAGATTGTGCTGAAAAGAGAATATCAACTGACCAACAGTGCCTCCTTATAAAAACATGTTCCTTCTGTGACATTATTATAGTCAACTGTAAACAAACCAGCAGCAAACATGCACCAGACCCTCTGATAGCCCGAGAATTGCATAAGAAATCCATTTACATTCCGCCTCCCACTGTAAGTATACAGCTTGTCACATCAATAACATTATGCATTATGAAGGTCCAAAACTTAATTTATTTTGTTTATTTACATCTTTTGTATTTTTTATTCTTATTTATTAATTGTAGTGCCTTGTAGAGAACACTTTATTTTATTCTAATTCATTTCATTTTATGTATTTCATATATGATGATAGCATTTTAAGGATGGCCGGGTGCATCTCCCAGTCAAACAAACAGGAGGGCCAGATCACCTGTCACTCACATAGCAACAGCAAACAGTTGAAGCTGCAGAAAGCTGTTGCTAGGTGAACGCAGGAAATGCTGACTTTGGCTGAGAAGTGTGGTGTGGTTTTGTAAAGCGACGAGAGAGAGTCTTTGTTGAACGCTCAGTAACAACAGACACCTGGAGGAGCAGAGACGGAGCAAAATTTATAAGATGTGGGCTTTGTTGCTAATTATTGTGCCAGGTAAGCGTGGTTAAGTTTTTCTGTACCAAATTGAAGTGTAGAAATGATTCGCATTATATTTGGTTTTATTTGAGGTGATCAAACCTTCCTTATGGAAATTCCTTTATAAGAAATTGTAATTTTTGTGTTGGAGAAGCAACCTATGCTGTGCCTTAGATTTTGATTGGGTTATTGTACTTTCTTTAGTGTTGTATATTTATGTAATACGTTGTAGTGTCGTAGAATATATTATTTACTGGAATATGTCATAGTAATGTCCAAAGTGGTGGTGGCGGATACCCTTTTTAGGTAATGGTGTCGGTGGTTAGGATGGCTGCCACACCCCATTAAATAATTATGTGAGGAATAAATTTCAGGATCTGCACCATAACATAAAACCAGAAAGTCATTAATATATATATATATATATACAAATCTGCAAGAACCTTACTTTATCGCCAGCATAATTCATCTACCAATGAATTCATATCCTACTCTTATAGAAGTAGCAATAGCTTGAGATCTATCATAAACAGCCAGAGGTGTGCACTACACAAGTATAGTGTTATCTATTTAATATATTTATTAAGAATTGATAGATGACATACAACATATTTACTTTTATTTTTTGAAATTCTTGGAATTAATTTGGAATAATTATTTTAAAATTGTTTCATACCAACATAGTTATTTTCTAACATGTCTTGGGGGGTTTTTGTATTTTTTGTACTATTTTTATACCATTTTACTTTGCATTCATGGCATGTATTTTTATGTATGTCAATGTAAAAGGAGATACCTCCTGCTTAATGATTTCTAGTTTCTATATGTATTCACTTTCTTGTATTATTATGGCTTGATAATGACCCAAGCTTGGGGCCAAAAATAGTCACCACTTAAATACAGTGTTGGTTGTGACTGGAGTTTTCGATCTTTGTTACATGAAGACGTTATGTACATTTATGATAACATCTTACTGAATTCAAAATGAGAAATGTTTCCTTCAAGGAGCATCATCCCCATTGTGTCTGTTAGAACCTAAGGTAATAATTCTATAAGGATATAGCAGTCATAACACAACAATAGTTGTGTTATGACTGCTATATCCTTACAGAATTATTACCTTAGAGAAATGTCTCAGACAAAAGTGTACAGAAAATCAAAACACATATTTCAAGTTAAACCAATTTTTCCAAAAAAATGCAGTTTATGATATAATGTGGAAAAATATAGTACAGCCAGGAAGGCCACAACTACAAATTTAATATGGCACATGCGCTTTGCATGCTGGATAAATAAGGCATGAATACAGACACATACACAGAATATTTAATACTTATTGCTTTTCCATGGCAACAATGGTGACATGTGTCTCCATGTTATGTTATACATACATTACCTATCCTGTTGTACTGAACTTCATGTTGCCTACATTCAAATCACATTCTGCTGAAAATGTTGGGCAGCCTGCCATAAATATTTTCTAACAGCAGTGTGTGTTTAATTTTCCTATTGCAAGGATAGTCAAATTTTATTATGGTGATACATGTAAGGTATGACATGTATGTGATAAGGTTTAAGACTTTTTGTTTTACTGTGTTTTTAAAGGCCTAAGCTTTTACAATCAGAAAATGCAATCCTTTTTGGGCAGCAGCCACATGAACATGAAATGGATTTCCATTGTACTCAACAATGACAGTATTTCCATCATCAAAGATTGGTGTGGTAAGTGGGATTGCTGTAGGCTGTATTTGTATATATTGATAGTTTCATGGGGTCAGTGTCACTTCCAGATGAGGAAAGTGGGCCCCAAGGATCCAGGTTTATTTATGTGTCTTGAAAAAAACTACAATGACACTCCTTACCACATGCATTTCTGGTAAGAGATAAACTAACTTTTCAGAATATTTGAAATCACTTACATTCATACATTATGATGATGTAATTCTGCTAGAAATATGAATTCACATGCATCTGGGTACCAGATTCAGAGTTACCACTATTTAATTGAATATAAAGCAACTGCATACAATTTGACCCCTTTTGATACAGTTTAACTGTGTATGCAATTTTAAGGTGACACCCCAATTTCCAGATAACAGAGTTAGGAAGAAATCCTTATCTCATATCAAGGTAAATATGGTACAAAGCAACATTTCTTACATGTATTAACACATTGCCAACTGGATGGTCTTTTAATTAAATACCCCCAGTTCCCGGACGTTTTAAACACTTCGAATGTTCAACCCCATAACATGTTCTTACTTATGTTTTGACACTGTAAATTATGCTCCTGAGCCCCAGACTGCAGAAACTGCATGTAAATAGTCTAGTGTTTCATCACTGAATGGTATTTCTCAAAACAAGACCCTTTGTTAAGAGGAACAACGCAGAATTTACAAATGTATCTAGTTTCACTTCGCTTCTTATGTGCAGCACACACTTTACACTGTCTTGTAGGATACTTCTTTTTTCCCTCCCCACCACCAAAAATTATTTCCAGCTTGTGTATTCTGAAATCACCCGAGAGTCTGTCTGGTGGGTCCTGTTTAGGCCCCCTTGGTGTTGTTTGCTTCTCTGGCATTTGAAGGTCATCAGAACTTGACTCACTTCAATTCTGGACTTCTGATATCTAGGACCTTCCTACCTTGTGCTGGAAGTTCTTGTACTTTACTGTTTTGTTTGTATTTAGTGTCCTGTACACAAAAAAATGCATTGAAGAGCGCACACTTTAGGAGATACAGTACCACTTTTTTCGACCATTTTACAGTTTTCCTCAGAACTGAGTAATAACTGAGATACTGGTCTGCCCTGTCTATGCCCTTCATGAATTTATTGTACTGGACAACAGCATAAGGCTTCTTTATTTCCATGTTTGTTTTCC